>Ga0265299_10006518_pt1 | contig 10614 bp, 8 predicted proteins | sample AusTroGonzalo_MG_4_FD_193485 | JGI IMG/M metagenome (GOLD analysis project Ga0265299, IMG submission 193485) | Bovine rumen microbial communities from tropical cattle in Woodstock, Queensland, Australia - Gonzalo_02 | ecosystem: Host-associated > Mammals > Digestive system > Stomach > Rumen ...
GTCCATGACGACGATCATCGGGACGGCCTTGCCGGAGGCGATCAGGTTGTCCATGATGTCCGCCATGCGGCCCTGTTCCTCCCAGCCGGACTCATCCTCGCCGCCGCCGTGGAGCAGGTACAGCACCGGGAACCGCTTTCCGGGGTCCGTCTCGTATTCGGCGGGCGTGTACACGCGGCAATGGCGGTCCAGGCCGTTCATCTCGGACCAGTAGCGGCAATGGCGCACCTGGCCGTGGGGGATGTCCTTGTTGAAATGATAATAGGCGGCCTCGTCTGCGGGCTCGGGGATCTCGATGCCGGCCATCTCGGAGCTGCATCCGTAGAACGCTTTGCTGCCGAAGTCGAACGCCTTGTTGTCGTCTACCGTGTAGCTGAAATAGTGGAAGCCGGGCACCAGCGGGTCCGTCGTGACGGACCACCAGCCGCTCTGGTCCTTCTTCAGCTCGTAAGTCTTGCCTTCCTGCGAGATGGTGACCTTCTGGGCGCCCGGGGCCTGCACGCGGAAGAACGCCTGACGGGTCTCCGGGTTGACCGCCGGGAATTCGGAGTTGTAGATGTTTCCCTCGGAGGGCACGAAGCCTTCCGGGAGCGCGGAACGGGCCTGGCCGCCGAAGCCGCCGAAACCGCCGAAACCGCCGCCGAAACCACCGGGCATACCGCCGAAACCGCCGGCCGGCATTCCGCCCGCTGGCATGCCGCCGCCGAACTGTGCGAATGCGGTCGATGCGGTCAGCAGGAACGCGCCGGCCGCGATGCAGGTCATTTTCATTTTCATGATGAGGGATCCTTGTCGTTTGAGTTTGAAGTTGTCGGGATAAAAAAGATTTTCCTGTAAATTACAACGAAAATGCGCGTTTGTCAATCCCGCCGATTCCCTTTTTGCGAAAAAACACATGCTTTCCCCGTTTTCCGCATCCGCAAAGGCACGCGCCGTCCGGTTTCATGGAGGTTCGGTGAGGAAAAAACGGGATCGATGAGCTGGCGATTATGAGAATCAAACCCGAAGAGCTGTAATATACTTCCGCAAAACGGGAAATTCAAACGGCAGTGAGAAAAAGAATCCGCTGCCCCGGACGGAGGCAGGGCGAACGCGAAAAAGAGGGCGAATGCGTCGCGAAAGACGGATGGTTTTTATTTCGTTCCGAGTTGATCGAGGGCTTCCCTGGCGTTCAGGTTGCCCTGGTCGGCGGCCTTGCGATACCAGATCGCGGCTGCGACGATGTCCTGCTCGACGCCCCAGCCGTATTCATAGCAGACGCCGAGGTCGTACTGCGCCTCGGCAAAGCCCTGATCCGCGGCTTTGCGGTACCAGGTCGCGGCCTCGTTCAGGTCTTTTCCGACGCCACGCCCCCGTTCGTAACACTCGCCGAGCCTGCATTGCGCCTCGGCAAAGCCCTGGTCCGCGGCTTTGCGGTACCAGATCGCGGCCTCGCCGGTGTCCTTTTCGAGGCCGCCTCTGCCGTATTCGCAACATTCGCCGAGCATGTACTGCGCTTCGGCATAGCCTTGTCCGGCGGCCTTGCGATACCATTTGACCGCCTCATTGATGTCCTTTTTGACGCCGCCCCAGCCGTATTCGCAGCATTCGCCGAACTTGCATTGTGCGGCGGCATGCCCCTGTTCGGCGGCCGGAGCGAACCATTTCGCGGCCTCCGTCCTGTCCTTGGCGTTGAACCGGCAGACGCCGAACATGTATTGCGCTTCGGCGAGTCCCTGCGCGGCGGCCAGAGCGAACCATTGTTCCGCCTCCTGTTCGTCCTGTTCGGTGCCGTAGCCGTAATAACAGCAGACGCCGAGCTTGTACTGGGCGGGAGCATACCCCTGTTCCGCGGGGTTCCGGTACCATTCAATGGCTTCGTCCAGGTCCTTTTCGACGCCCTTGCCGTACTCGTAGCAGACGCCTATCGCATACTGGGCGATGGCAAGGCCCTGTCCGGCGGCTTTCCGCCACCATCCGATGGCTTCGTCCAGGTCCTTTTCGACGCCTTTCCCCTCCTCGAAGCACTGTCCGAGTTTGTACTGCGCTTCCGGGATGCCCTGTTCGGCGGCAGCCCGGAAGGAATCGGCGGCCTTTCGGTACCAGTTCGCGGCAGCGGTCGGGTCCTTTTCGACGCCTTTTCCCTCCTCGAAGCACTGTCCGAGCCAATATTGCCCCTCGGGATTGCCCTGTTCGGCCGCCATGGTGAAAAGGTTCGCGGCGGTCTCATAATCCCCCTGAAGGAATGCGAGATTGCCCTGGAGCAGGGCCTCGTCGCCCTTCGCGCCGCCGAAATGCAGCGTCACATCCTCGACCTGCTGCCCGGCGGTCCCGTTCAGGTCATCGTCGGCGTTTTCCGCGGTTTTCTTCCCGCAGGCGGCAAAGACGGATGCCGTCAGGACGGCTGCGGAAACGAGGAGCCCGGCGGATGCTTTGCGGAGGATGCGGCTGACTGATGACATGGTTTCGTGCCTTTCTGGCGAGTACGGCGGGGAAAGCGGGGCGCGCTTACTCTTTCATCCGGTTTGCGATCCGTTTTTCCACCGCGTCGAACAGTTCGCCGGCTTCGGTCCTGCGGACGGTCGCGGCATCCAGATACCATGCTTCAAGAGCGCGGCGGGTCTCCGGCGAAGTCTTCAGATAGCGGAAGAGATGGAACATATCGGTGGCGATTTGCGGGGTGCCGATGGCCGAACGGCGGCAGTCGGCGACGTCGATCCAGCAGAATTTCATGCCGTCGTCATCCTTGCGGTACAGGAGGTTGGCGGGCGTGAAGCCGCGGTGGACGATCCCGAGGTCGTGCAGTCTGGCAAGCAGACTCAGGTTGCCGCGGCAGAACTCCAGAAACAGCGGTTCGTTGCCGACGTGGATGCCGTCGCGGAAGAAATCCAGTCCGGTGCGGTAATCGTCGACGAACCGCGACACCAGAAACGTGTTTTTCAGCACGAATCCGCAACGCGTCTCGCCCACGGCCAGCAGATCGGGCAGCGGGAAGCCCAGGTCCGCCAGCATCACATAGTTCGCGGCTTCGGAAGCGCAGGAGGCGGGACGGAACAGATACTGGTGGAAGTTCCTGATCTTGAAATAGCTTTTGTAGGCGACATCGAACCCGCGCGAAGTCGCGGCCCGGAGGACGAACTTGGTGCGCGTATGCCAGATCGTCGGCGAGATCCCCCCGTCCGGCCGGAACGCCCCCGCATCCGAAAGACGGTCGAACTCGCCGGCGAAATCATCCCGTACCCAGCTCCAGGAGCGGTACAGACGGATCATCCGCGGGGAAAAAACGGGCGTGATCTGACGGTTTTTCATCGTGACGCGGGCCGTTAGCGGCTGAACTGCGTGCTGTGCAGGCGCTTGTAGACGCCGTCCTCGCGGGCGAGCAGGTCGGCTTCCTTGCCGCTCTCCACGATCCTGCCGTTCTGCATGACCAGGATCATGTCGGCGTTGCGGATGGTGCTCAGGCGGTGGGCGATGGCGAAGACCGTGCGGTTGGACATCACGCGGTTCAGGGCTTCCTGCACAAGTTTTTCGGTCACGGTGTCGAGGGCGCTGGTCGCCTCGTCGAGGATCAGGATGGGCGGGTTGCGGAGGATGGCGCGCGCAATGGAGATGCGCTGTTTTTCGCCGCCGGAGAGCTTGAAGCCCTTTTCGCCGACTTCGGTGTCGTAGCCCTTCGGATGGGGGCCGTTCACGATGAACTCGTGCGCGTTGGCAAGTTTGGCCGCGGCGACGATCTCGTCTCTGGTTGCTTCGGGCTTGCCGTAGGCGATGTTTTCCGCGATGGTCTCGTTGAACATGATGGCATCCTGGCTGACCACGCCGATCATGTGGCGCAGCGAAGCGATCTTGTAGTTTCGGATGTCGACGCCGTCGATGGTGATGGCGCCGGAGTCGACGTCGTAGAACCGCGCCAGAAGGTTGGCCATGGTCGATTTGCCGGACCCGGTTTCGCCGACGACCGCGATCATGCTGCCGCGCGGGATGTCGAACGATACGCCGTCCAGCACCACGCGTTCGTCGTAGGAGAAGCGGACGTCGCGGACCTTGATGCCTTCCTTGAACTCGGAAAGCTCCACGGCATCGGGCTTTTCGGGCAGGGACATGTCGGTGTCGAGCAGCGCGAAATAACGCTCCGCCGCGGCCATCGACTGCTGGAGTCCGGCGAAGGCTTTCGAGATGTCCTTGAGCGGCCGGAACGCCGCGATCGCGGGCGGCAGAAGCGCAGACAGTTCCGTGAACGTGATGCCGCATTTGTACGAGTACAGCAGGAAGATCAGCGTCGCCGCCACGCCCACGAGTTCCATCAACGGCGTGAACAGGATGTGCAGACGCATCGCGCGGATGGCCTGCCGGTAATACTTGCGGTTTACGGCGTTGAACCGGGTGATCTCGCGCTCCTCGGCGTAGAAGGCTTTGACGGCGCGGATGCCGGAAAAGACCTCGTGCATTCGGGAGAAGACATCCGCGATTCGCGCGAAACTGCGCTTGTAATACTTGCGGACTTTCCGGCTTACGACCTGGATCGGGACGATGATCAGCCCCAGGCCCAGGCCCAGCATAATGACCAGAGCGTAGTTCTCGGACTGGTGGCAGGCGTGGATGGTCGCCGCCAGGCAGCCCAGCACCTGCAGAGGAGCACTGGTCAGGTCTTCGATGGAGTGCGACACCGAATACTCCAGTGCGGACGTGTCGTTGGTGCATCGGCTGATCAGATGGCCCACGTCCATTTCGCCGTAGAAACGAAGCGACTGGTTGGTGAGTTTGCTGAAGATCGCGCTGCGCATGTCCGCGACGACGCGGATCCCGACGTAACGCGTGAAGTAGCCGTGCAGATAGGCCGCCACGCCGCGCAGAGTCCACACCAGCACGAACGTGAAGATGTAGAGGGCGAACAGCTGCCATGCGATCCGTCCGTCCGGAGTCACGATGTCAAAACTCTTTTTTACCGGCCAGGTGAGGATAAAGGTATGGCCCTCTATGCGGCACGGCAGATGGAACCACGCGATGATGTCGGATGCCTGCTTCAGCATTTTGGTCAGCTTCGGATCCTTGTCCGGCGACGTGGAAAGCGACTCCGACATGCGCTCTTCCATTTCCTTCTCGCTCAGGCCGGGCGTCTGAGCGATCTTGCGCAGCTCGACGACTTCCTCCTGGGATATGAGCCGTTTTTCCCCGGACGAACCGATGTTGCCGCCGGTGTCCACAAGCCCGACCAGCTGCGGGATCAGCAGCAGCGAGGCGTACAGTGAACTGCCCACGAGGATCCCGCAGAGAATACCCAGGATCAGCCGTTTCCGATAGGGCACGGTGTATTTCAGCAGCCGCAGGTAGCTTTGGGCTGTGACTTTTGTCTGGGGGTCGGTGAGGGCGTTGCTCATGGATGGTTGGTCTCCGGACGATAAATAAGATAAAAGGTCAATAGACAATATAGCACGGAAAAGAGACGTATTCAAGAAGAATCAGATGTTTTTGCCGAAAAAAGCAGACGGAACGGCGGGGAAATCCCCCCGCCGCCGTGGTCGGACGCGCCCTGCCCCGGTTGCCGTTGGATGCGGTCGGGACCCGACAGTGAAAAGACAGACCGGAACCGGTCAGAAGCTCTTGAATGCTTCGAGGAGCTCGTCCTTCAGGGAATTGGTCTCGTAGTCGACCATGATGAAGGAACCGTGCGAAACGGCGGAAAACTTCTCGCCGTAGATGTAGATGAAATGGTTTTTGTCCACGTAGTCGATCTTTGCCTTTGCCTTCTTCCACTTCAAGTTGAACTTGTAGAAAGCGACCTGCCGACCGGCGATCTTCAGCGCGAAACCCTCCGAGGCGCGGATCGGTTCGACCGCCATCATGCCGTCGAATTTGCCGCCTGTCTTGCGCATCATGTACAGGCAGAGTTCCTCCGCGGTGCGGTTGCTGTTGTCGACGGCGGTGGTGGTGCAGCTGCCGCACAGGACGACCGCCGCGGCGGCAAAAAGGATGCAAAGCGTTCGGAACATGGCAGGTTTCTCCGGTTGAAAAAAAGCACGGTATAATAATGTAGGACCATTTTCCGCAAAGTCAAGCCGTGATAGCGAAAAAAGAAGAAAACCCGGCGGACGCGGCTCCGGTTCCGCGACGGAGGCCCGGTCATTTCGCACCGGCCGTTTGCCCGTCCGCGGAGGACCGTCCGTTCAAACGGATGGATTATCGCTTGACATTTTGCCCGCGGCATGTTATCTTATTTGAATCAACAAAACAAAATCACCGCAAGAAAGAAAAAGGACCAGTCCGATCATGAATGCATGCGACCTTAAAGGCAAGGCTGTCGTCTTCCTCGGCGACGGCATGGCCGACCTCCCGATCCCCGAACTCGACGGAAAGACCCCGCTGGAAGCGGTCCCGACTCCGACCATGGACAAAATCGCGGCGAACGGCGCTTCCGGCACGTTCCTGACTTTGCCGGAAGGCTATCCGACCTCCTCGGACGTGGCGAACATGTCCGTGCTCGGCTACGCGCCGTCGCTGTACTACCCCGGCCGCGGCCCGATCGAGGCGGTCAGCCAGGGCATCCCGCTCGCCTCCGACGACGTGGCATGGCGCTGCAACCTGATCACCGTGGAGAACGGCATTCTGAAGGACTACTCCGCCGGGCATATCACGAAGGAGCATTCCCGCATCCTGATGGAGGCGCTTCAGGAGCGTTTCGGCTCCGACAAGCTCACGTTCTATCCCGGGGTCAGTTACCGCAATCTGCTGATCCTGCACGGTCCCGAGTTCTCCCCGAAAGTCGGCTATTACAAGCCCGATTCCTCGCAGGACATCCCGGTCGCCGAGCTGCCCTGGACCGCGCTGGACGACTCGAAGGAAGCCGCCCACACCGTGGAGTTCCTGAACAGGCTCTGGGCGGACGCGGCGGCGTTTCTGGCCGAACATCCGCTGGTGAAATCCGGCGAGGCGAAGGGCAACGCCATCTGGCCGTGGAGTCCGGGACGCACTCCGTCGTTCCCGAAGTTCACGGAGCGTTACGGCGGCAAGACCGGGGCTGTGATCACGGCGGTCGACGTGATCTCCGGCATCGCGAAGTGCGCCGGCATGGATGTGATCCCGGTCGAGGGCGCCACCGGCTACATTGATACGAATTATGAAGGCAAGGCCGCAGCGGCCATCCGCGCGATCGAAGACCACGATTTCGTGTATGTCCATCTCGAAGCCATCGACGAAACCGGTCACGAGGGCCGTCTCGACCTCAAAATGCAGGCGATCCGCGACTTTGAAAACCGCATCGTCAAGCCCGTCGTCGAAGCCCTTCAGGGACGCGGCGTCACATTCGCCGTCCTCCCGGACCATCCCGTGCCCCTCTCCATGCGCCAGCACACGCGCACCCCGGTCCCGTTCTGCATCTGGGGGCCGCACATCCAGCCCGATTCCGTCACGGAGTATTCCGAGAAGGCCGCGCCCAACGGCTCGCTCGGTTTCATGACCGGCGACGCATTCATCCGGACGGTGCTGGGGCTCTGAGGAGATTACGGAACGACAGACAACCCGTTTGTGTGCGAATGCAACCGCGCACTGTGCGACACATGTTGTGAAGCTGAAGCCCGGACTGCCGTGAGGCGGCCCGGGCATTTTGCCGTCGGCGAAGCGGCACGCGGCGTTCGCCGGAAAACCCGCCGAAGCGGCGAATTCAGTGTTTTGCAGTGAGGAAACGGGTTGCGCCGTACTGGTCGCGAAGGAGTGAGGGCAACCGCAGGAAATTCGAGGCGATCTCCATCGCTTTGTCCGCATTGCACGGGTCGAGTTCGAAAAAGATGCGGCCGTCCGGTTTCAGAAACGCGGGCGCCTGTTCCAGCGCACGCGCAATTACGGCGAGGCCGTCCGGGCCGGCGAACAGCGCTTCGGCAGGTTCGTAGCCGCGCACGTTCGGAGGAAGCTTGCCGCGGTCGCCCTCGGGGATGTACGGGAGATTTGCCGCGATGAGGTCGAATTTGCGTCCGGCGAGGGGGGCGAAGAGGTCGCCTTGCAGGAACGTCACATTCGGCAGCGCAAGCGCTTTCCGGTTGCGCTCCGCCCATTTCAGGGCTTCCGGGGAAAGTTCGGTCCCTGCGACCGTCAGGTCGGGACGCTCCGAGGCGAGCGCAAGCGAAATGGCTCCGCTCCCGACGCCGAGTTCGCAGACGTTTGCGCCTTGCGGCAGACCTTCCAGCATGAGGTCGACGGAATACTCCGTCTCCGGGCGCGGGATCAGGCAGCCCGGACCGACCGCAAGCTCAAGGTCGCGGAACGGCGCATGGCCGAAGATGTACTGCCACGGTTCGTTCTTCAGGCGGCGCGACAGGAAACTTTCCGCCCGGGCCCTCGCTTCGGGTGCGATCGGTCCATGGGCGTGAAGCGCGAATTCGCGGTCGGGAATCCCCGCGGCTTCGCAGACGATGAAGTGCGCCTCCAGGTCCGGCGCCTCGAATCCGGCGGCCGAAAACTGTTCCGTGAGGTCTTTTTTCAGTTCAAGCAGAGTCATGGCCGCGTCGTCGTGTGCGGAATCCGTTTCCGTTCAAACAATACGGCGGCATCCCTCGGACGCCGCGGAAACCCGCGGCGCCGTCGTGAAAACCGCCGAAGACATGTTCAAACCGGCTGAAACGGCCGGAGTGGAGCGATTATTTCTTTTCCGAGCCGGAGGGGGCGAGGGAATGATCGGGGCCGAACGCCTTGCCGGTGCCGAAGACTTCGGTCTTGTAGATGCCGTAGATGCCGAAGTAGTTGGTGGCGTGGAAGCTCGTCCAGGCGATCTTGTCGATGTTGCCGTTCACAGCGGCTTCGTTGATGGAGGCATCGCCGCCGGCGATCCAGCCGAGAATGCTGTAGCAGGAAGCGGAACCGTAGCGGTTCACGGACTTGTCGAGGTTGCCGTCGCCGAGAGCGCCGGGGAGCGTGATGTCGGTGTAGAGGCAGCCGACGGGCAGCGGAGCGGCGCAGGAAGAGGCGAGGGCGCCGAGGATGGCGCAGGCGGAAAGAGCGGCGAGCTTGAGAGACTTTTTCATGGGGATCATCTCCTGATGATTGTGTTGTAGTTCAAAGTGTATTATTTGATAAAGCAATATAACATACTCCGGCAGTCAAATCAAGTCCTTTTTCCGAAGATTTCCAAAAAAAGCGGAAAAAAACGCCGCCGGACGATGAATGCTGACGGTCTCCGCTCAGAGTTTTCGCCAGGCGCGGTGCGTGACGGTCTTGCCTTCGGATTCCCAGAGGAGCTCGAACCCGGTCTTGATGTCCGAGACGTCGGCGAGCAGGGATGTGTCGGACGGCGCGAACAGTCCGGAGCCCGCCACGGCCCGGTCGGCGATCTCCAGATATTCCGCGTTGTCCGTGGAGAAGTGGAACACGCCTTCGGGTTTCAGGATGCGGGCGAACTGCGCCATGATGTCCGAGGTGACGAGGCGGTGGCAGCGGTGTTTCGCCTTCGGCCAGGGGTCCGGGCAGAGCAGATGCACGCGGTCGACGAACGCATCCGGGATCGTCCGGGAGATCAGCACGCGGGATTCGCTTTTCAGCACGTGCAGATTGGCCATGCGATCCCGCAGGACGCGTTTCTGCACTTTCCGCACGCGGCCGAGCAGCATGTCCGCCGCGATCACATACACGTCGGGCCGGCGTTCCGCCAGCGCCAGCGCGAATTCGCCGTCGCCGCAACCGAGATCGAGCTCGACGCGCGTGCCGGGAGACGGCATGGGGAGCACGCTTTCCAGCCGGGTGTAAAGGTTATGAAGCATCACGATGCCGTCAACTTGTTTTTTCGCTGTCATGAGGGTCCCTGTTTTGTTTTGCGGCCAGAAGCCGTTCGTAGATTTCGAACGGGATCGAGAGATTGCCCTCGATTCCCGTGCCCATTTTGACCTGGGGATGGGATGCCCCGTGAAAGTCGCTGCCGCCGGAGACCAGCAGGGAACGGGCATGCGCGAATTCCAGTGCGTCCCGCTGCTGTTCCTCGGCGAACATCGAGTAATAGCATTCGAGTCCGTCAAGGCCGAAGGAGGCCAACCGCGATCCGATCTTGCGGAGCGTGGCCCGGGCCCCGTGCGCGGCATGAAGCGGATGCGCCCAGATCGCCAGGCCGCCCGCGCCGTGAATCAGCCGGATGCATGCGTCAACGGGGTAATACTTGCGGAGCACGTAGCAGGATCCGTTGCGTCCGATCAGGCGGCCGAACACGCTTTGCATGTCCTGAAAATAGCCTTTCCTGAGCAGGACGGACGCCATGTGGGGGCGCCCGACGCTTTCGCCGCCCGCCTCGTCCAACACCTCGTCCATCGTAATCTCGTACCCCTTGGAACGGAGTTTTTCGACCATCTGCGCGTTGCGTTCCTCACGCCATTGGCGGAGCTGTTCCAGTGCGGACAGCAATGCCCGGTCCCGCGGGTCGATGAAAAGCCCGACGATATGGATGTCTTTGTTGAACAGCATGCTCGCGAGTTCTACCCCGGGCACGGCCCGAAGCGGAGTTCCCGCGGCGGCGCCAAGAAACCGTTCCACGCCGGAGACCGTGTCGTGATCGGTCAGCGCGGCGGCTTCCAGCCCCATGTTCAGGGCTGCGGCGGCCAGCTCCTCCGGCGACAGCGTCCCATCGGAACAGCTGCTGTGCATGTGAAGGTCGATCATGTGTTC
>Ga0265299_10006520_pt1 | contig 10612 bp, 21 predicted proteins | sample AusTroGonzalo_MG_4_FD_193485 | JGI IMG/M metagenome (GOLD analysis project Ga0265299, IMG submission 193485) | Bovine rumen microbial communities from tropical cattle in Woodstock, Queensland, Australia - Gonzalo_02 | ecosystem: Host-associated > Mammals > Digestive system > Stomach > Rumen ...
GACACAGCATTAACAATCGAATCAAAATAAAATCATAACACGCCCGCCAAGGTCTCTTGGTGTTCCACGAGATACAGCGGGCTTCTTTAAAAACATAAAGCAATGAACAACATAATTAAAGACTTCAACGAAGACACCCGCAAATGCAAGAGCTGCGGAAGAGAACTTCCGATAAGTGAGTTCTCAAAAAACCGATTCGGATATATCTCCGTATGCAAAGAATGTGCTAAGGAGCACCGTAGAGCGGGACGTAAGAAATCCAATGAGATTGATGACATACTCCGTCAGTTGGAGAATGCAAAAACAATGCGTCTCGAATCATTCACCCCAAGAGAACTGATGCTCGAACTCAAACGCAGAGGCTACGAGGGCACGTTGACTTATACCGAGGTTAGAAGTATTAACATCGCAAATTTGAATTGACTATGGCACAAGAAGAAAACAAGACGGAAATACAAGTTAAAGGTGAATACACCGTACTTGACGGCGGAAAAATAAAGATTAAAGGATTGTCTTCAATCCAATTTGATACAATTATGGCTTTACTTAAGTCGTGGAATTCTAATACTTAAAATTATGACTAAAGAAGAAAAACAACTATTACTTATAGACCTTTGTGCAAGGTTGCCTTATGATGTACAAATAAGTAAAACATACGCTCGTGATGATAATTCCACATACATAAGTGAACCTCATTTAGTAAGGTCAATCAATAGGGATTGTGTAATTTTGGTTGAGAATGAACCGTTCTTAGATGGAACACCAGACATTGATGCTTGGGCAATTGAAGATGTAAAACCATATCTCCGTCCAATGTCAAGTATGACTGAGGAAGAAGATGCAAGAAGATGTGCTTTTCTTGATGATATTGAAGGAGGTATTGAGGATGCAATATTCAATTATATCGATTGGCTCAATGCTCATCACTTCGATTACAGAGGTTTAATTGAAAAAGGATTGGCTCTCGAAGCTCCTAAAGATATGTATAAATTTGATTAGTTATGATACAGGAACAATATGTCAGCTTTGAAACGGCAAAGCTTTTGAAAGAGAAAGGGTTTAATGAGCCTTGCCATACATGGCAAAGAGAAAATGAAAATATAAATTATTGTGATATTCCACTTGACTACAATGAAATGTTTTCAGATGAGTATTTAGTTCCAACACAACAAATGGTAATGCGATGGTTGAGAGAGGTGTTCAGTATTCATATCTCAGTTTATCCTTTTAATAGAACATTACCTATTACGGACAAAACCGTGTATACTTGTGATATAGCTACGAAGAAATATTCTTCACAAGAAGGTCACCTTAGGGGTGTTTGGAATACTTATGAAGAAGCTTGTGAAGCAGCTATTAAATATTGTTTAGAAAATTTAATTTAATATGAAAGAATTTAATTTAGAAGAATACTTGAAGAATCCCGATAGAAAGGTTGTTACAAGGGATGGAAATATTGTAGAAATAATCTATACAAAAGGAAAGGGAATGTTTCCTGTAATAGTTATAGACCCCTACGAAGAAGGTGAAACAGAGCCTTGGCAAGTTACAGAAAATGGAAAATTGTTTTATGATGGTGATAATGACCCATTAGACATTTTCTTTGCAGATGAGGAAGAGGAACTGACTGAGTTTGAGAAAGCAATTTATCAACACACCTGTACTATTGTGATTTCTTGTAGTGGAGAAGTCTATGGCGACAAAGAATTAAAGCCAATAGTAAAAGGAATTGCCAAAGAGCTCCTCGACTTAGCAAGAAAGGAACTTGAAAAAGAATATGATTTAATTCCGTTTGTAAATGGTAAAGTAGAAGATAGTGCTGCATATTATAAAGGCAAAGCAAATGCCTTGAAAGACTTGCCGAAGTGGAAGAAAGTTGATTCAAATCTGCCAAAAGTCCAATACAATCTACAAGGGAAACGATTGTATAAAAATGGAGAATATTATATTGAGCTAATTGATTTAGAGATGTTACCAAAAGAAGAACAACTATGAAAGAACTATCAATAGAAGAAAAGGCAAAAGCCTATGATAAAGCTTTGGTTATAGCCAGAAGTAGGTATAGCATAGAAACTGAAGAGTCTGTCAGAATTTGTCTTGAGTTAATGTTTTCTGAACTTGCAGAAAGCGAGGATGAGAAGATAAGGAAAGCAATTATCCATTACATTGAACAAAAACAATTTGGCTCAGAAGTTTATCTCGAAGACGACGAAATGGTTCAAAAATACATTTCTTGGCTTGAAAAGCAAGGTGAACAGAAAGAAACACCTTGTGATAAATGTAAGAAAGCACAGCCTTCTCATTCATGTCAAGATATAACAGCATTAGGGAGATGCTATCTTGAACATGAACAGAAACCTGCTGATAAGGTTGAACCAAAATTTAAGAAAGGTGATTGGATTGTATATCAAAACGAAGTTTGTCAAATTAAGCATCGTGAAGAAGGATATAATCTACTTACAAATTCATTTGGAATAAATAAAGAGCCAATAAATGAAAGACTTTTATCTACTGCTCATCTTTGGACTATCGAAGATGCAAAGGATGGTGATGTGCTTTCTAATGGGAAAATGATAGTAATATTCAAAAATTTTGAAAAGGCATCATATAGACACCATGTTGTAGCATACATTGGTTTAGATATAAATGGTAATATTCAAATTACAGACGATACTTGGATTTTAGGCATTAACAAAACACAGCCAGCAACCAAAGAACAGCGTGACCTCTTATTCCAAAAAATGAAAGAGGCAGGTTATGAGTGGGATGCTGTAAAGAAAGAGTTGAAGAAGATTGAGCAGAAGTCTGTAGAAATGATACAGTGGAAAGGTGACAACTTGAAAGAAGTCATTGGTTTTACAGGAAAAAGTGATAGGTTTGACGAATGGTTCAAGACATGGGGAGAGTATGAGAAATATGTTCACGAACATAATAACATCGTAAAGTTGTTCAATAAGGATGGCTCACACTATGAAGTTTCTGTTGGTGCTTGGATAGTCAAGACTCCTGATGGACATAATGTTCCAACCATATTCACATTTAAACAGAAGTCTTTAGAGTGGACTGAAGAAGATGATTGTAATAGCGCATTTATTGTAGAATTATTATTGGGGGAAGACTCTTTTGATAAAGAATATATAAGTCAATGCAAAAAGGCTGCAATGTGGCTCAAATCCCTCAAAAACAAAGTGCAGCCACAACCTAAACAGGAATGGAGCGAGGAAAATGAAAAGATTATTGATGAGGCTGTTGAGTATATTAAAAAATATGCCGAAGAAGTAGTACAGGGTGGTAATTCAAAATTATATGTTTATGGCGTTGCAGAAAGGCTTGAATCTCTTAGTCCTGTCAATCATTGGAAGCCGAGTGAGGAACAGATGGAAACGCTGGGTAAATATGTAAGATGTACGGTAAAAGATGACCACGAGCATTTAGAAGCAATATATAATCACCTTAAAAAACTGATGTGATATGAAAATTAAAGACTTAATATCAGTTATTTCATTCCTGCGAGATGCAAAGGGATGTGTTATTATGAAAGATAATATAGACCGATTGGAAGTAAGTACATTCGGTAGTAGAACTTACCCTATTGTAAAATGCGAAGATGACATTATGCATTCAACATTCGATAAACAGAATAAATGACGAAGCATAAACAAACCAGTAATTAGAGAAATAGAATAAAAAGAAAAGATATGGGAGGTCACACATGGGCATATTGTAAGATTAAGCCTGAAACAGAGAAAAAGATAAGAGAAGATATACACGACAGTCTGAAAAAAGATTGGAAAATAGTCCCTGATAATATGTCTGAGGAAGAATATGTTGAGAAGAAATATCAGGAAATACACGATACATATCCAGATATCACAAAAGAATGGATTACAGAAACTATTCGTAATAAAAGTACTTTATATAAAAAGTATCTAACAGAAGTTGAGACATGTGATTTTAAAACATTAAGTGAAATACTTGAAGAAATCTGTGGTGATACAAACTATAAAGCTTATAATGGTTGCATCTATGAAGAATGTGACTTTGATAGACCTGTTCGTATATATGGCTATCCAGAAGAAGTGTTTACAGATGCCGATAAATTTATTGAATGGATAAAGAAAACGGAATCAGAAAAAGGACATACAATATGTGAGTATTATAATTGGGAAGATGATAAATACGTTGAAGGTCTTGATGAAACAGCCGAAAGACTAATCAGAAAGTTCTGGAAAAATTATGATGATGAAGTGTATGTTGAGTTCGGTTAAATACTATATCTTTAGAGTAGAAAGGAAAGGAGATTAACTATGACAAATGAACAGAAAGCAAGAGAAATAGCAATAGAATTTGGTAAAGACTATAGTGATTTTGCAGGATATACAGAAGTAAAATCATGTACTGAATGCTATGAATCTGCTATAGAAATGGCTAAATGGAAAGAACAGCAGATGATTGATTGGATAAGAAAAAATGCATACATATATATCGTCACAGAAAATGATAGTGAGGGAAATCTTTGTGAAAAATTTCTTGAAGATGCTTTTATTGATGATTTTAAAAAAGCAATGAAAGGAGAATAAGATATGATAGCTTTTACTTATCAGGTATGGGATTTTGAAAAATCTCGTATTTTGAATGCATATAAAGATGTAGATTTTCGTAAAGAAATAATGGGTGATTTAATTAACTTAATAAAAAAAGATTACGAAAAACCTCGTATTATTAAAAACACATCCAAATAAGCAATGAGAGGGGAATAATTATGGAAAAGTTTAAAGATTGGGTTCAAAAATACTGTAAAAGAAAGTATTGTGTCTGTGGTTTCTTTACAAGAGATGACGTCATTAAAGCAATGGTTATATCAGGCAAAAGAAGTAGACAACAGACAATTGAGGAAACTGTCGACTGGATGCTAAATCATATAAGTGATTATTTTGGATGTAGCCCAGTGTATCCACAAGCTATGATTAAAGAGTATAAACAAGCAGTGAAAGGAGAATAATTTATGAACTTGATAGACAAAGACGCTTTAGTAGCGGAGATAGAGAGATTGGTGTCAAATGGGAAAATAAAATGTCAACAATCTCAAGAAAATAATGACCAAGAAAGTTATGTTGCATGGTCTGAACACATTGCAACTTGTGAAAAAATTCTTTCTTTCCTTGATACCCTCGAAGTGAAAGAGGATAATCTTCTTACTGAAAAGGTAATCGAAAGAGAACTTGCCGAAGCATATATAAATGTCTTTGATAAGAAATTTGGAAATAAACTACCTAAGTTAAAAGGCACTCAACTGCATGATTTCAAGAATTTTATCAATACATGTGAGCAAACATTTTGTATGAAATATTTTGACTATCATGCAACACAGGGTAAACTTTTTGAAAAGTTAGCATTATTGTGGGCTGTTTGGGGAAAAGAACATCTAAGTACAGAAGTAAAAGAGGTGGACTTGGAGAAGGAAATACAAGCATTTGCAAAGATTAAGTTGGAACCTATTAAGATATATGATGCTAATGTCGGTATTACAATTACGATGCACCAATTATATCAGTGTGCCAAACACTTCTTTGAACTTGGACTTAAAGCACAGAAAGGGGAATAATATGACACAATTAACACAAGAATACTTAGAGGGTTTGGGATTCATTCTCTCTTGGAGCAAAGACCATAATTTTAAAGCCCAATATGCAAAATATAATCCAGATGTAACGAATGGAATTAAACTAGTTTCTCAAACTAATGCAGTACAAGCGCTTCAAGGTGGTTCAGATTCAGTATTTGATATTTGGTTCTACGGACAGGGATTAAAAGGAGGTGAAAAATGAAAAAAGAAACAGAATTGAATGAAATTAGAATCACCGTTCCTGAAGGAATGGAGATTGACAAAGAAAACTCAACATTTGAGTGCATCAAATTCAAGAAAAAAGAAGAAAAACCTTGGAGAAGTGAATTTAAACGTGGCTTAAAGGGTTATGGTATGCATACTGACGGTGAGGTTGGCATGGTGGAAGATAAAGCTCATGATTTAAAACACAGCTGGGTTTTTGCAACTGAAAAACAAGCCAAATCAGCTCAAGCCATGGCACAAATTAGTCAGATTATGGCTAATGATGAAAGATTTGGTGGTGTTATAACTGATGAAGAGTGGAAAAATCCTTATAATACGGAGTTTGTTATAAAACGTCGTAATAATGATATAGATTTTACTACTAGTTTCGGATATTATGGTTTTCTCGCATTCCATACCGAAGAACAACGTGATATGTTCCTCAAAGAAAATGAAGACTTAGTTAAGGATTATTTAATAATAGATTGAATAGTATGAACAAACAAACAGACTTATCCTGGTGCGGCTTTAATTGGCAATGCTGTATGGAGGGAGGCAGGATAATTCATCCTGACAAACCGTGGGTGTGGTATGATATAGACTGTGTGGATATTATAACAAAACCGCAACAGCCAGATATACTCCAACTTGATTTAAAACCTTATAAGGGGAAAGTTACAGACTATCAGGGAACCTTTGAGCCACAATACGGTGGAGGACTTATAAGAAGTGTTGATACATTCTCTTATGGTACTTTCTCGGCTGAAATAATGCTACCGAAAGGCAAAGGCTTATGGCCGTCATTTTGGCTGTGTGGAGAAGGCGCATGGCCTGATAATGGAGAGATAGATGTTATGGAAGGTTATACCGACCATTGTTGTTTCAGACTATTCACATCATATTGCCCTTGGATTAACCCTTCTTGGACTACTACTACCAATGTACACTACAAACTCTTTAAAGAACATAAGGAGATTAAACCAAGAAGTGTAAGTATTTTTAAGCAGCCATACCAACCCAACAACAATTGGATTAAATACGAGGTAAAATGGACTCCTGATGAGATAGTGTTCTCAGTAGACGGCAAGGTTGTCAGAAAAGATACTAATGCCGTAACGTGGTTTCCAAACAGCAGAATGAGAGTTATCTTCAACTGCTTGTGTGAGAACCCTGCTGAACACAAAGTATCAATAGACAGACCTATGTACGTTAGAAACTTTGAATATCAACCACTATAATTAAGATGAAGAAAAAAATATTTAACATTCCAATATATGAGGTAAAACTCACTTTGTTGCAAGTCGAGAAGAAAGATGATTTTTATTCATTAAAAAGAGCTCTCGGAAAAGAGGGGATACCTAATGACGACATCAAGAAAACACAAGACATTATTGAAAATGAGATGGTTAATGGCGGAGACACTTGGTATAACTTAGACAAACGCATCATTGCGGTGGTGTTTTACCCGTTTCGAAATGAAAGAGACAAAGTGGAAATTTACTGTCATGAGAAACGCCATGTCGAGGATAGAATCTTACAATACTTCAGAGTAGATGATGCTGAAGGTTCGGCATTATTATCCGGCTATTTGGGGAAAATATTTTACGACTTTATAAATTCATAATTATGAGCGACGAAGAAAAGACAGTGTACGCAAAAGACATGAAATGCTGTGAATGTGGCGCACCTGCTGTCGCTCTGTGGCCGTGCTGTGATCCCGACATACCAAGTCATCCGTATTGTCGTAAATGCCTTGACAAAGCAAAACAAGAACTTATGATGGAACTATTGATGATTGACGAAAAATACAAAAAGAAAACAAAGAAACCATGAAGAAACTTCCTGTCAGAGAAAACACAACGCACACGTGTGACTGTCCCTATATCACACATAAGACAGCCCACGGCGTCAAATACCACCCAAAGGTCGGCAGCTGCTTGTCAGCAATCTGTGTCACCTTAGCCTGCAATGGGGCGATAAGGCTGTTCACGTAGCCTGTGATGGCTGCCGTTTGGTTGGCGTTGTCAATCTGACCTCTGAGTTGTGTGATGATGTCAGCCTGAGTGTCAATCTTCGCCTGCATGTCACGTTCACGTGCTGCGCAGAACTGATTGTCCATCTCGACGGTCTGAGCGTTGATAGCTCTGATGATGTCGTTGGCGTTGCGGTCAGCCTGTGAGCCGAGTTGGTTGGTCTGTTCGAGAGTGCGGATTTGCGCTTCATAGCCTTGCGTTGTAGTGAGAAGTCTGTTCTCGCAGCAACAGCTCTGCAATGCCGCTGTCAATGAGGCGTTGCCTGATTGGATGGCGTTGATGACCTGAAGTGCGTTCATACCCTGCTGTGCGCCGATGTTGCTAAGGACACCCAACACGTTCTGCAAGGAGCTGTTCACTGTGTTGTAATCCTGTCCCAACATTGTTGCGAGATTCTGAATGGCGGCACGTGAAGCCTCACCGTTGGAGTTCACAGCCTGCATAATCAGCTCTCTGCCAGCGTCGTTGTTGATTTGGTTGCTCAGGAAACCAGCGGCGCCGTTGCCGTTGTTGTTACCAAAGCCACCCCAACCGTTGCCGCCCCAACCGAAGATGGAAGCCACGATTGCGAGACCGATAAGGTCGCCGATAGTGTTGCCAAAACCTCCGAAGCCACCGTTGTTGGCAAGCCAAGGCAACATGTTGTTCATATTGTTCCCGTTATCAGGAACCACGATAGTTTCACTCATTGTAAAAGAGTTTTAAAAGTTAATAATTCCGTTTGTTTTTGTTAGCTAACGAGTGCAAAATTACTATGGCGTTTAAAAAAATACTACCGAATATTTTACCCCTTATAACTTATTGATTGCTAAATGTTTAACTAATATTTGCAAATATTTTTCAAAAAAAATGCGTTACGTATTGAAAAAGTTCATAACTTTGCAGCGTGAAAATATAGTTGTAGACTATGCCTTGCCCATTAGTAGTCAGTACAATAAAAGATACAGGATACCGAGTTTCGGAAATCGGAGGGCAAGCCGAGAGTACGAAACTCGGTATATTTTTGAAAGGAATAAAAAATGAGTGCTAAATTCAAAACCCGTACAACGCCCAATCCTCTCGATGTGCTCGAATTAAAAGAGGAATCCGAAGGAGAATTCAACCTTGTTGGATTTGCCTATAACAATGATGAGCATTATTACCATTACATCTTTGTGAAATATGAACAAGGAGAAGAAGCTGCCAATACTGACAGCAAACAAGCAGAACCTGCGACACCAACGGCGCCATCACGCTTCATGTTCAAAAACGCACTCATTAGCCTCGGTGTCAAATCTCAGACAGCAGACGATTGGATTAAGGTGAGAAAAGCCAAGAGAGCGGCACAAACCGAGACGGCATTCAAAACTGCGGCAAATCAAATCAAACTCATTATGGATACCTATGGCGTAACAGCAGACGATGTTGTCCGTATTGCCGTAGAACGCAATTGGCAAGGAATAATGCTGCGTTACTATGACAATGTCGAATGGAAAGATTACGGAATACAAATCGGACAGACCGACCTGCCTTTCGATAATGATGGAGGCTGGCAATGATGAACGAACAAGAAATATGGAAGCCAATCGAAGGTTGGGAAGGGCTCTACGAAGTATCAAACTTTGGTAGAGTTAAAAGTTTTTCTAATTTTGGCAAAAAGGGAGGATTTCTTACACCTCGTAAAGACAAAAATGGATATTTGTGTGTCAGATTATGGAGAAACGGAGTGTGGTATCAAAAAAAAGTCCACAGGTTGGTTGCAATAGCATTTCTTCAAAAAGAAACTCACAAAAACGTCGTAGACCATATAAACACGGAAAAGGATGATAATAGGGTAGAAAACTTACGATGGTGTACGATAAAAGAGAATACAAACAACCCCTTGTCAAAATTACATCAAAGAAATGCTGCATTAGGGAGAAAACCGTCCGAAGAAGCAAAAAAGAAAATGTCTTTACATAGAAAAGGCGAACTTAATTTTATGTTTGGGAAAAAACACACATTGAATGCAAAAATAAAAATGTCTCGACCAATCATACAATTAACGATAGACGGTGAATTTATAGCGGAATATTACGGCGTGACAGAAGCATCTCAGAAAACAGGGATACACAGACAAAATATATCTGAGGTGCTTAACGGAAGAAGAAAACACGCTCGTGGATTTTTGTGGAAATATAAAGACAAATAATTATGTTAAAGCAAGAACAGATAGAGCAATTGCATTTGTGGTGGCGGCTATTTATGAATAGCGGAAAGAACTTATGTGAAATCCGCTGCATGGATGGTCAAAATACCTATTCTGGTTATTATCATTCTATTGATAACATCATTAGGGACATTACACCAATTTGCGATTATCCAAATATGCAATTGTATTTCGTAATGAACTCTATTAACGAGGCTTGTTACGATAGACAACAACACGAGACACTTGTAAGAAAGCCAAAAAACACCACTTCAGATAATGATATAGAGGGAAGATTTTTCTTGCTATTGGATTTCGACCCTAAAAGGCCATCTGGTGTAAGCAGCACAAGAGAAGAATTGGAACTGGCTCACAAAAAAGCGTTGGATGTTTTTCGGTTCTTAAAACAACAAGGTTTTTCGCAACCCATTGTAACTCAAAGCGGTAATGGATGGCACTTATACTATAAAATAAAACTAGCAGCGTCAACGGAGAACACTGAACTAATCAAAAAGTTCCTTAAATCAATTAGTATGTTGTTCTCTGACGAAAGTGTCGATATTGACACTTCCGTGCATAATT
>Ga0265299_10006523_pt1 | contig 10611 bp, 4 predicted proteins | sample AusTroGonzalo_MG_4_FD_193485 | JGI IMG/M metagenome (GOLD analysis project Ga0265299, IMG submission 193485) | Bovine rumen microbial communities from tropical cattle in Woodstock, Queensland, Australia - Gonzalo_02 | ecosystem: Host-associated > Mammals > Digestive system > Stomach > Rumen ...
CGCACCAGGATATCCTGGATAGTGTTGTTAAGCATATGACCCATGTGCAGAACACCGGTCACGTTTGGTGGCGGAATGACTATCGTGTAAGCCTCACGGCCATCGGGCTCTGAGTGAAAAAACTTGCCATCCTCCCAATACTTGTACCACTTTCCCTCCACATCGGCGGGGTTGTATTTGCTTGCTATTTCCATAGAATAATACCTCTATATCCAAATTAGCCGCAAAGTTACAAATTTTCAGCGACGGGCAATTGTGGACGGTTCTGTTTTGTATCATTTTTAGAAGGCGGAAGTTTGTTTTTTATAATTCTTTTACTATATTTGTGTTTTAGACAAGATTTAAACAAATCTGCTTATGAGAAGGACTACATCATTGATCATTACTCTTTTATGCACTGTTATCAGTGTTGCATGGGCTCAGAGCCCGGTTTCAGTATCCACAGAACAGCAACTGCGTGAAGCAATCCAAGACAGTGCAGTCATTAATCTGCAGGCCGACATCAGCACGGTTGAGCCCCTTACCATTTCTACAGCGGTAACCATCAATCTTGGAAACCACGCCCTGAGCCATAAGGTCACTCTGGGCAAGGAAAATGACTGCAACTGCATTTTCATTGTTTCAACCGGAGCAGATCTCACACTTAACAATGGCACTATTGACGATGTCACCAACATGCCGCTGAACAATGCCGACAATGCCGGTGCCATAGTCAACAAAGGCAAGCTGACGCTTAACAGCGTAACCATCTCCAACTGCAAGGGTTATCAGGGCGGAGCCATCAAGAACCTCAGTGGCGCAGAACTCAATATCAACTCCTCTAACCTGGAAGGCAATGTGGCCACCAACGATGACAACAACGACGAGTACGGAAACGGAGGAGCCATCTGGAACGCCGGTACGCTCAATATTTCAGGCTCCAACATCAAGAGCGGTAAAGCAATAAACGGAGGTGCCATCTATAACTGTGAGACCGGTGTCATCAACACGGACATGACCAACAAGTTCAGCAGCAACAATGTCACAGGTAACGGTGGTGCCATTTGGAATAAGGGTGAGCTGAACCTGAGCGCCGTCACATTCAGCACCAACAAGGCCGATGACAAGGCCGGTGCCGTCTGGAACATAGGCTCTCTCACCATCAGTAACTGTACCTTTACCGGCAACAGCGCATATGACGGATCAGCTCTCTATAATGCCCCATATTCCAGCAGTCAGGTCAATATAACCGGAGGCACCTTTACATCAAACAACGGTAAAGGTTATGGTGCCGTCATGAACGCCGTAAATGCATCCGAGATGAAAATCCAGGGAACAACCTTTACTGATAATGTTGCATCAAATGGTGCCGCAATCTATTGTGAATCCAAGATGGATCTTAATCAGGTAACCCTCCAAGGTAATCAGGCCAGCAGTGACGGCGGTGGTATCCTGACAGCTGCAGGCAGTTATGTTACTATAAACAACTCTACAAGCATTGAAAGCAACACTGCCTCAGGTAAAGGAGGCGGAATATGCTCCAACGGTACACTCATACTTGATGACGTTGCATTTACCGGCAACACCGGCTCAAACGGTGGCGGTCTCTACGCAAACGGAACTCTCACAACCATTAACCTGGGATGCTCATTCAAGACCAACACATCCAAATATGACGGAGCTGCCGTCTATTGTAACAGCGGTTCAACCACCTTTGACAATATTCTCATCCAGAGTAACACAGCCAACCGTAACGGTGCAGGCTTATTCATCGCTGCCGACGCTGATGTCACTCTGAACAATGAATCCGTCATTTCCGATAACGTATCGGCCAATAACGGATCCGCCATCAGCAATTTAGGAGAACTCACCGTCAACGGCGGCAGTATAAAGAACAACACCTGTACTGAGGACGAATTCCATGGAGACTCCGGCGGCGCTATATCCAACGATGATGACGGCATCATTACTCTTGACGGTGTAACCCTTTCAGGAAACAAGAACAACAAGACTGATGGCGGCGCCATAATAAACAGTAAAGCCAAGGCCATTATCAAGAACTGCACCATAACCGGTAATACAGTTCCCACCAATGGTGCAGGTCTCTGGAATTATGGTGTAGATGCCCAGATGACTGTCACAGACTGCACCATCAGCAATAATACTGCCGGTTCTAATGGAGGAGCCATATACAATATGGCCTCTCAGCTTACCATCAACGGTGATACTAAACTGATTGGCAATAAGGCCGGTAAGGAAGGAGGTGCTATCTGGAACAGGGGTGGTACGGTAACTATGAATAAAGGAAGCATCACTGAGAACACCTGTAATGGCGACGGAGGTGCTATCTTTAATAAAGATCACTATAGCTATAATTCCGTAGTCAAATTGACAGGCACCGTTATATCCGACAACATATCTGATGGAAACGGTTCTGCAATCAGCAATATGGGCACACTCATTTTCAACGGTGGCAGCGTAACAAACAATACCTGCACTGAGGAAGTCGGCGGAGGTGACACAGGTGGTGCCATTTATAATGATTGGGGCACATTGACACTTGAAGGCATAACCATCTCCGGAAACAAGAACAACAGGAGTGACGGTGGAGCCATAATAAACAACAAAGGAAAAACAGACCTTAAGAATTGTATCATAACCGGCAATTCTGTTCCCACCCATGGTGCAGGTATCTGGAATTATGGTACTGACGCAGAGATGACCATAAAGGATTGCACCATCAGCAACAACTCTGCCGACAAGAAAGGTGGAGCCATATTCAACGGTTACGGTCTCATGACAATAAGTGGTGACACCAAGATCATCGGCAATACCGCCGGAACTGACGGTGGTGCCATCTGGAACAGGAACGGTACTCTTACCATAAACGGAGGTACCATAACCGGGAATACATGTATCGGCAAAGGAGGTGGAATCTACAATGAGGATTATTTAGGCAAGAAAGGCGTCGTGAACCTGCTTGGAACCACCGTTACCGATAACATCGCAGGCACAAGCGGCGGCGGTGTCTACAATAACGGTACACTCAGCGTCAATGATGACACCAAAATTGAGGATAACAAGAAACTGAACACTGATGTAAGCAACATCCTGCTGGGTGAAAACAAGATCATCACCATAACCAGCAGACTCAGTGAGGGCCACCAGTTCACCGTAAGTCGTGAAGGCGATGCCAATGGCACCTTAACCTCTGGCTATGGCCAGTACAATACTGCGCCTCCTATGAAACATTTCATCAGTGAGGATGATGATTACATCATTGTTCTCAGCGGCGATGAAGCCAGGTTGCAGAGTAAACTGGGTAATTCCGTGCCCTCTATACAAGGCGCATCGGATATCGACCTGGAAGAGGGTGTCTGGTACGATCTTATCGGACGCAAACTGTATGAAAAGCCCACACAGCAGGGTACCTATATAAAGGACGGCATTAAGGTTGTTATCTTCTAGTACCTGTCTTTCAAAAATGTCTGCATAGTTACTCATTTTTCCTCAATTAGCGAGTATTTAAACGGAAAGGGATGACCATTACGGCCATCCCTCTCTTAAACATCCTTAAAAAAATATCAGGTATCAATTCTGCTTGTAGTAAGGAAGGTCACCCTTGGCCCAGTCCGAAGACTTGTCTTCCCAACCTGCATTCTGGGTAAGCACGCCCTCAGACAGTACAACCTGGCTCTCAGGAATCTTGAAGAATCCGCCGGTAGCATTGTAACGCTCCATAAAATGCGTGTCAGTGGTCCACTTATATACGCCATCCTTACCCTGGTTCAGGATAGGGTTTCCGGCCTGGTTTGTAACGATAACAGCAACATCACCCCAACGGCGAAGGTCATTCCAGCGCAGTGCCTCGCAGCAGAGCTCATAACGGCGCTCCTTCTTGAGGTTGGCAAGTGAATAGGCAAGATCGCCCAGACCTGCACGTGCACGTACGGCATTCATGCCGCTCTTGCCGTCAAGTATAACCTTACCGTCGGTAAGTTCGGAGTGCATAAGCAGGACATCGGCAAAGCGCAGCCATACAAGTGACTGTGTAAGACCGGTCTGCTTATTGTTCTCACCTCCGTACAGGTAAGCATAAGACTCATACAGAGTCACACTGTCGGCATCATAAGCGCCGCAGCCCAGATACTTCTTGCACAAAAGGTCGGTGTTCTCAACCTCCTTACCGGTATCACCGAGATAATTCGGGAGTTCATCGGCACGCTTGCAGATAGAGCCCACACGGCGATAGTCACCGGCATAATCAGGATCGGTTCCCCAATCTGTCCACAGTGTTGTGCAGACAGGACCGTTTGAGTAACCGGTGGGATTGAACGGGAAAGCAGTGGCATTACCCTTACGCACGTTGTAGAACTCAACTATACGGTTATGACGCTGCTCACCTGATGTAAAACTACCCTTGTTTGACATCTTTACAGCAAACATGCTCTCAGGATTCTCATCGGTCTCCCATACAAGGCCGTTCTCCTTTGCGTAAGGATAATTGGCTGCTGTATAAGGATTGGTATAGGGCCAAAGGTTACGCTGGTCACTTACCATACTGTGGCCGCTGTTCTTTATGCAATCCTCAAGCCATGTCACCACCTGGGCCTTGGTTACTGAACCGCCCTCGGCAAGAGGGAGCTCGGTCTTGTCGTAATAACCGGTATAGAACAGCCATACGCGGGCCATCATACCCTCGGCTGCCCACTTTGAGGCGTGTCCCTCTCCGAAACCGGGATAAGGAGTTGCCGGGCAGGTCTCGATAGCCTTCTTAAGGTCTGATGCAATCTGTGCGTAGATCTCATCGGCGCTGGCCTTGGGCTGGTTGACCGGAGCGGTCTCAAGCACCAGAGGTACCTGACCGAACACCTGTGCCAGATTGAAGTAGTAGAATGCACGCAGGAAATAGGCCTCGCCAAGAAGCTGATTCTTTGCGTTATCCGATGACCATGACTTTACATTGTCTATGGTCTGAATTGCGCTGTTGGCACGGAAGATGCCCTGATAACGCTTGTCCCAGCAGTTGAGCAGTTCATCCTTCTTGTTGCACATGAGTCGGTCGCAAGCCTGTGCGCCTATGTTACTCTGGCTTCCGCCGCCCAGACGGTCGTCGCTGGCCAGGTCAAATACAAAGAACGGGTCGCTTTCGGGATCCTCCAGGTTATTGTTCATAACCGTATAGATACCGGCAATCATCTGACGGGCGTCCACCTCGGTCTGGGGGAACGTTCCGGTATCGGTCTTGGTAAGGTTGGCTGTATCAAGGAAATCATCGCAACCAACCATGCACAATGCGCTTAAAGCGAATGCGGACAAATATATAATCTTTTTCATAACAGCCTTAAAATTACAATGTTAAGTTGATTCCGAATATCCATGAGTTAGAGCTGGGATAGTTACCTACATCAACACCCGAGCACCATGAATCACCGTTACCCCAACCAATCTCAGGATCCATACCTGTGTACTTGGTGAATGTGAACATGTTCTGTGCCGATACATATGCACGCAGTTTCTGGACGCCCTTGATATTGATCAGCTTTCTGAAATCGTAACCAAAGGTGATGTTCGAAATCTTGAGATAGTCACCGTCCTCAAGCCAGATGCTTGATACCTCTGACATGTTGGTGTTCTTACCGTCCGAGAAACGGGGATAGCGGTTGGTTGAACCCTCACCGGTCCAGTACTTGGTCAGAACATCGGTGGTGTAGTTCTCATCAGGCTTGTTTGAGAAGTGACGGTAGCTCTTGGCAATCTGCTGACCGAATGCACCGTAACCGTTCACGCTCAGGTCAAATCCCTTCCATGAAGCGTTCAGCGAGAGACCCAGGTTGAAGTCAGGATTGGGATCACCTATCATGGTCTTATCGTCCACATTGATCTTGCCGTCGCCGTTTACGTCAACGAACTTGCAGTCACCGGCCTGGAGCTTGCCTGCGCCCTGCAGTGAATTCTTGTCATCACCGCCGCAGTTTGCATCCAGATAAGCCTGCTTGTCGGCATCGTTCTGAATGATTCCGTTAACCTGATAGCCCCAGAAGTAACCGATAGGATAACCCACCTCTACGCGGTAAAGCTCGTCGGTATTCTGAGCAAGAACGTTCAGACCGCCATGGATAATACCCTCGGAGTTGGCAATACGGGTAACCTCATTCTTGTTGTGTGAGAATGTCACTGATGCACCGTATGAGAAATCCTTGGTAGGTGAGTCATTCCAGCTGAGCAGAATCTCATAACCGGTATTGCGGATATCACCGCCGTTCACGTAAGGAGCACCTGTACCGTAGCTCTTGAGAGCGGGAGCTACAACAAGCCAGTCCATAGTCATCTTATCGTACCAGTCGAATGAGAGTGACAGACGGTTCTTGAGGAATCGTACGTCAAAGCCCAGGTCGAGCTGCTGTGATGTCTCCCACTTAACATCCTCGTTGGGAAGAATATCGGGATATGCACCGGTCTGCGGTACATCCTTGTTGTTGAAGTAATAAGGAGCGTCGAATGCGATGGTGGCAACATACTGGAAAGGATTGATGTTGCAGTTACCGTTCTGGCCCCAGCTTGCACGGAGTTTCAGGAAATCAACGATACCCTTGGCGCCATCCATGAAGCCTTCATTACTCATAACCCAACCTGCGGATACCGAGGGGAAGTAACCCCAGCGGTGACCGCGCTTGAAGTTGGAGGAACCGTCGGCACGCATCAATGCCGAGAACAGATACTTCTCGTCATAGTTGTAGTTGATACGGCCAAAGAATGATGACAGGGCACCCTGCTCTTCAGGTTTGCCGCTGATGTCGGTATTGGCCACATCTATACCCTGAGTATTGCTGATGTAGGCTCTTTCATAATCACCGGGGAACAGGGAGTTGGAGTTCTTTGCCCTAACTTTGTTTCCGTATCCCCACTTCTCCAATGACTGACCGACCAGGATATCAATATCGTTCTTGCCTGCAAGAACGTTATAATTGACGGTATTCTCCCAAGTCCATCTTGAGTTGTAGCCGTGCTCCTGGGTAACATCATCGGTAGGATTGCTGTTGTTGGCGCTCAGTACATAAGCGGGAACATAACGGCGATACTCGGTCTGGTTAAAGTTCCAACCTGCACTTGACTTGACGGTGAGTCCTATCATAGGTCTCAACTCAAGGAAGAAGTTGGACTGCAGTCTGTGGCCCTTGGTGTTGTTGTTGCCGTGGTCGTACATGATTGCTGCCAGCGGGTTCTTGAAGTCCTGGTTGAAGTCCCAGTTATCCTTCTGCATATCGGAATATACATAGAATTCACCATCGTCATTGTATGCAGGCAGAAGCGGAGTGGCAACCAGCAGATCCCTGATGGAGTTGTAATAGTTGTTGCCGATGGCCAGACCCGACTTGTCGGTTACTGAGAATGTTACGTTCTCACCGAACTTGACAATGTCGCGGCCGTTCTTTTTCCAAAGCACATACTCAGTGTTGATGCGTGAAGTGATACGCTCATAATGGGGATTGGCGGGATAACCTATGGTACCGTCCTGCTTGAAGTAGGTAAAGCCAAGGGCAAAACGGTTGTAGTCATTACCACCTGTCATTGTGAGTGAGTGGTTGGTTATCACAGCGTTCTTGTTGGTGGCCTCCTCAAGCCAGTTGGTTCCGTTCCACTGACCGTTCTGGATAAGAGCGTACTGAGTGGGAATCTCATTATTGAATTTGTAGTATTCAGCACCCTGACCGCCAATCTCGTATGACTTGTTGATTATCTCCATGTACTGCTTTGCATTCAGGGGAGTCACACCATTGGTGTTGGGGTTCTGGAAGCCATAGTAACCGTCATAATTGACAACGGTCTTTCCGGCCTTACCCTTCTTGGTTGTAACCAGGATAACGCCGTTGGCTGCACGCGCACCGTAGATGGCGCTTGATGCGGCATCCTTAAGTACATCGATGCTCTCTATATCATTGGGCGAAAGAGCTGTGATTGAACCGCCGGGAACACCGTCAATAACGTAAAGGGGCTCAGAGTTACCGATAGTACCCATACCACGTATGGTTATCTTGTAGCTCTCGCCCGGCTGACCGGAGTTGGAGGTGATGTTGATACCTGCGGCCTGGCTCTGCAGCGAACCGAATGCATCGACTGAGTTGGTCGCAGCAATCTTATCGGCCGTAATGTTTACTGTTGATGTGGTAACCAGTTTCTTGCGCTGAGTACCATAACCTACTACAACAACCTCGTCAAGAACCTCGGAGTCCTCAACAAGAGTTACGTTGATGGTAGTACGTCCGTTAACTGCCTCATCCTTGGTTAAATATCCCATGAATGAGAACTGGAGAGTAGAGTTTGACGGAACTGAGATGGTGTAGTTGCCATCCAAGTCTGTCACGGTTCCGTTACCGGTTCCCTGCTGTATGACATTTGCCATTACAACCGGCTCACCGGTTTCATCCTTAACCTGTCCTTTGACAGTAATGTTTTGTGCGAATGCACAGACAGATACAGCCATTGCGAGCATAATACCTGCCAACCTTTTAGTAAAAAGCATAAAAAGGAATTAAAGGAAAATAGGATTAATAAATTAGGTTGAAAAAAAAAATATGTATTAAAGCATTTAAAAGGACTCTTGAATTATCGCAATGAATTCGCGACAAACTTAAACATTAATTATATAAAAGCAAAAAAAATTAGTCCAAAAAGCGTTTATGTTTCAACAGGCCAGTATGCCATTGAGTTATTCGTCCTAAATTTGCGCCGTAATTAACTGACTTATGCATACAAAAGAGGAAAAGATGCAGGCTTTCGGACGCCTGCTTGACGTAATGGATGAACTCAGGGAGAAATGCCCTTGGGACCGTGTACAGACAAATGACTCACTGCGCCAGAATACCATCGAGGAGGTTTTTGAGCTCTGCGATGCAATCATGAAGGACAACAAGTCCGATATATGCAAGGAGTTGGGTGATGTCCTGCTGCACGTAGTCTTCTACGCCAAGATTGGCAGCGAGACCGGCGATTACGACATCAAGGATGTGTGCGACAAGCTTTGCGATAAACTCATATACCGTCATCCGCACATTTACGGCACCACCAACGTTGACAGTCAGGAGCAGGTGCTGCAGAACTGGGAGCAGCTCAAGCTCAAGGAGAAAGGCGGCAACAAGCGTGTGCTGGCCGGTGTCCCCGATGCCCTACCCTCAATCATCAAGGCTTTCCGCATACAGGAGAAAGCGGCTCACGTAGGCTTTGACTGGGACACCCCTCAGGAGGCTTTTGAGAAGGTCCGCGAAGAGTACTCCGAACTGGCCGATGAGATTGCCGCCGGCGATAAGCTTAAGGCTGAGCAGGAGCTTGGTGACCTGCTGTTTGCAATCATCAACGTGGCACGTCTCTACAAGATACGCCCCGATGATGCCCTGGAGCGCACCAATAAGAAATTCATATCACGTTTCAATTATGTTGAAGAAAAGGCCCTGAGCCAGGGTCGCCAACTGAAAGACATGACACTCCAGGAGATGGATGCTCTCTGGAATGAAGCCAAGAAAACCTTATGAACCAAGAACTTAAGAATAGGAAATCCAATATCCGGAATCTTTTTGACGAATACGGCGTTGACGCCATCCTTTTAGCCTGCAACATGAGTCTGCTCTACGTGAGCGGACGCATCATAAGCGGTTACATCTACCTGAGCCGTGACGCAGACATGATGTTTGTAAAGCGCCCCAACAACCTTAAAGGTGACGGCATATACAGCATACGTAAACCTGAACAGATACAGGAGATCCTTACCCAGGCCGGCATCCCCGCCCCTGCCACGCTGGCTCTTGAGGCCGATGAGCTCACCTACAGTGAGTACACCCGCCTTGCTGCCTGTTTTCCCAACAGCAAGATTATCCCTGCAGCCACACAGATCATCCACCGCGCACGCACCATCAAGAGTGCACTGGAGCTTGACATATTCCGCCGCACGGGTCTGGCCCACACCAAGGCCTACAACCGCATCCCCTCCCTGTTCCGCCCCGGCATGACCGATGTGGAGCTCTCCATTGAGATTGAGCGCGCCATGCGCCAGGAGGGTATGCTTGGACAGATACGTATATTCGGACAGTCCATGGAGCTCTTCATGGGCAGTCTTTTGGCCGGTGATAACGCGGCAGCCCCATCACCCTATGACTTTGCTCTGGGTGGTGCCGGGACCGATGCCTCACTTCCCGTTGGCGCCAACGGAACACCGCTTCTGGAGGGGCACAGCCTGATGGTTGACATAGGCGGTAACCTTAACGGCTATCTGAGCGACATGAGCCGCACCTACTCAGTAGGCAAGTTGCCGGATGAGGCATATGCTGCTCATGAGGCCTGCCTTGCAGTTCAGAAGGCTTTTGAGGAGAATGCACGTCCGGGCGTCATTGCAATGGACCTCTACCAGATGGCTCTGGAGATTGTTACCAAGGCCGGTTTTGCGGATTACTTTATGGGTACCGTACAGAAAGCGGGATTCATAGGCCATGGCATCGGCCTTGAGCTCAACGAGCAGCCGGTCTTTGCCCCGCGCTCCAAGACCCGCCTTGAAAGCGGAATGGTATTTGCCTTAGAACCCAAGATAGTTCTGCCCGGCATCGGCCCCGTAGGTACTGAGAACTCCTGGATTGTAAACTC
>Ga0265299_10006525_pt1 | contig 10610 bp, 6 predicted proteins | sample AusTroGonzalo_MG_4_FD_193485 | JGI IMG/M metagenome (GOLD analysis project Ga0265299, IMG submission 193485) | Bovine rumen microbial communities from tropical cattle in Woodstock, Queensland, Australia - Gonzalo_02 | ecosystem: Host-associated > Mammals > Digestive system > Stomach > Rumen ...
ACGAACTGTGCCCCCTGTCCGGGGAATACAAATGCTTTCATTATCTTTATTTGTTTTTTAGGGAGTGAAAGGGAATTAAAAGGGGAGTGAAGGGGGAGTGAAAGGGACGATACTTTTGTAAAAAGTGAGGCGGGATGGAGGATGAAGGTGATGTCTCTTTCACTCCTCTTTCACTCCCGTTCACTCCACTTTCACTCCCCTTATTATGTTAGTATCCGAAAATTTCCTCTGTTGATACTCGCTTGATGTTTCCGTATTGCAGCAGCGAGGCGAGGTCCAGTTCTTTCTCATTGCCGAGGATGACGTAGCGGTAGGTCTTGCCGGCCATGTTCTTCTGCTCGAAATCGACGATGTCCTTCATCGTGACATTGGGCAGGGCCTCATAGATGCGCTGGTTCAGGTCGTAGTCTATGCCACGGTTCTGAGCCGTAATCCAGGCGTTGATGAGTCCGAACTTCGTAGTGCGTCCACTGGCGAGTTGCTTGGTGAGTGCATCCTTGGCAATCTGGAATGAAGCCTCGCTCTCGGGTATGGTGTCGAGTATCACGTGGAACTGTCGCACGCAGTCCATCATCTTGTCGTTCTGGGTGATGATGTGGGTGAAGTAATACTCCTGCTGATCCTGATATTGCGGCTGCATGTATACCGCGTAGGCATTGTAGGCCAGTCCGCGGGCCTCGCGCAGTTCCTGGAAGACCACGGTGTTCATACCGCCACCGAAGTACTCGTTGAAGAGGGCCTGCACGGCGGCTTCCTCTGCGTTCCACGGACGATCCTCGTTGTGAATCATGCGCATGTAGATGTTCTTGGCATCGTAGGGAGCGATGAGTATCTCGTTCTCCGGCGTAGTTTGCCTCGTGTAGTGTCGTCCTTCGGGAGCCTTCTTCAGTTCAGGATTCATGGCCCATGATGCACAATTGTTTACTGCCGAGGAGAGTTCCTCCTCGCTCATGGGACCATAATATAATAATGTGTGCTCATACATTGAGAGGTTCCTCAGCAGGTCGAGCAGTTCTTGTGGGTCTGTCTCGGCCATCTGCTGGTTGGTGAAGCTGTTGCGGTAGGGGTTATAGGAGCCATAAAGACCGTACTGCACGAGGTACTGGAAGTTTATCTGCTGGTTAGCCTTGTTGTCCTCACGCTGCTTTGTACGGTTGGCGCAGTACATCCTGTAGGCCTCATTGTCGACTTTCGACCGCATCAGGAGGTGCTGCAACAGGGCGAGCGCCTGAGGCATGTTCTCGCTGAGTCCGTTGAGCGAGATGTTGATGTTGCGTTCTCCCACCTGAATGTTGTAGTTGCAGGCTAGCTTGTAGAACTGCTGCTTCAGTTGCTCGGCGGTCAGGGAGTCGGTGCCGAGGAAGTCTATGTACTCGGCAGCGTAGTTATAGCGTAAGTCGCTCTCCTCGCCAAACTCAAAGCGGAAAGCCATCTGGAAGCGGCCGTTCTCGGTGTTCTTGACGTAGACGTAGGGGATTTGAGCATTGAGATTTGGGTCTTGTGATTTGATGTTACCAAATGTCAAGTCTTTCTTGAAGTCGACGAAGCGGGGCTCAATGGGCTTCACCTCTGTGTTCTGGATCTCCGTTACGAAGTCGGAGACGAGGTCACGGTTGGTGGGGATGGGCGTAATCTCGGGCTTGTCAATCTTCTTGAGGGTGGGGTCGTCGCCCTGACGCTTATAAACGGCAACGTAGTTCTGGCCGAAGTGGCGGTTGGCGAAATCGACAATCTGTTCCTTCGTGATGCCCTCTATACGTTTCAGCGACTGCACCTCCTGCTCCCAGGGCGTGCCGTTGATAAAGGACTGTACGAACATGTTGGCGCGTGCAGAGTTCGACTCCAGGGAGTTGTAGTACTGCAGCTTCAGGTTGTTGATGACCGATGGCAGCAGGTCGTCGCTGAAATCTCCGGCCTTGAGCTTCTCAATCTCGTCGAGCAGCAACTGGCGAACCTCGTCGAGCGTCTGGCCCTCCTTCGGTGTGCCGGCCATGAGGAAGGCCGAGTAGTCCTGCATAGCGTCGACGCCGCCCCAGGCCTCAAGCATCTTCATCTGCTGGTTGATGTTGAGGTCAATGAGTCCGGCGGTGCCGTTGCTCAGCATGTATTCAATGACTCCGAGCGTGTCGACCTGCAGCGATGCGGCCTTGTCGAAGCGCCATCCAAGCCAGATGGTCTCAGCCTCAAGTCCCAGCACGGTGGTGTCCTTAGGCGCAGTAATCTCGGCCATTTCGGGGAATTTGGGCTGTTCCACGTCGTCACCCGGCTCCCACTGTCCGAAATACTTGTCGATGATGGCAATCACCTCATCAGGGTTCATGTCGCCAGCCATACAGATGGCCACGTTGTTTGGGCGGTACCATTTGTTGAAGTAGTTCTTAATGTTGGTGATGGACGGGTTTTTCAAGTGCTCCTGCGTGCCGATGGTTGTCTGCGTGCCGTAGGGGTGGTTGGGGAAGAGCATGGCGTTCATAGCCTCCCAGAGCTTGCGGTTGTCCTGCGCAATGCCGATGTTGTACTCCTCGTAGACGGCCTCCAACTCGGTATGGAATCCGCGGATGACCATGTTCTGGAAACGGTCGGCCTGAATCTTAGCCCAGTTTTCCACCTCATTCGAAGGGATGTCCTCGGTATAGCATGTCACGTCGTTGCTGGTGTAGGCATTAGTGCCTTCAGCACCTATGGCCGCCATCAGTTTGTCGTACTCGTTGGGGATGAAATACTGCGCAGCCAACTGACTCACGGAGTCAATCTCATGGTAGGCCTGACGGCGCTCGTCGGGATCGGTCATCTTGCGATACTTCTCGTAACGCTGCTCAATGTCTGCCAGAAGTGGAGCCTCAGCGGTGCTGTCGGTAACGCCGAACTTGCCCGTTCCCTTGAACATCAAGTGCTCCAGGTAGTGGGCCAGGCCAGTGGTCTCGGCAGGGTCGTTCTTAGAGCCAGTACGCACGGCGATGAACGTCTGTATGCGCGGCTCCTCGGTGTTCACGCTCAGATAGACCTTCAGGCCGTTCTTCAGCGTGTAGATACGGGTCTCGGCCATGTCGCCGTCCACCGTCTCATACTTGTACTTACCCTTCGAGCACGAAGCTACGGCAAGGGCAGCAATGAAAAGGAAGAATAATGTTTTTTTCATAATTATCATAATGTTTGTCCAATATTCTTAAAAGAAAGCATTGCCCCTATAAGCCGGGTTCTGTGCTGTCCGAAGAATTGTAAAACCTTCATTTTCAAGACAGTGCCTGCCATTTATCTACTGCCTGTGTCACCACGGGCCTCTAGCGTTCTACCCTCCACCGCGCGACCATATATAGATTGAAACTATACGAGAACAGGCCACTCGGGCGGGCAACCCTCACATGGCGGTGGTATACATGAACTTGCAGCCTCCAGCGGGAACAGCACGGCGGTCGCCCGCCGCCTGGTGGTCTCTTACACCACCTTCTCACCCTTGCCCCCATGGGGGCGGTCGTTCTCTTCTTCCCTTACCAGCCGTCGCCGACTGCTTCTACTTTCAGAAGTGGAGCGCCCTAAGCTGCCCGGACTTTCCTCTCGCCATACCTCACAAGTGTGGAGCATGGCCAGCGACAGACCAGGACAGTGCTTTCGGCGTGCAAAGGTAGCGGTTTTTGCGCACACAGGGAACTTTAGCAAGTTAAATGGAGTTAAAGGATGAAAAATGGTTAATTTAATTTGTGGTCTACATATTATTCCTTACCTTTGCAGATTCTTTTGAGAGGCATGAGTGAACGACGTAGGAGCATAGTGATTATCGGTGCAGGCCTGGGTGGTCTGTTCACGGGAGCTATCCTGGCGAAGGAGGGCTTCGAGGTGACCGTACTCGAGAAGAACGCCACCATCGGCGGTGGCTTGCAGTCGTTCCGACGCTTTGGCGAGACCTTCGATACAGGCATGCACGTCGTGGGTGGTATGCGTCCTGGGGGTAACATCTGGCGCATCTGCCGATACCTGGGAATAGCGGACAAGGTGAAACTCATGGACGTTGACGACGACTGCACCGACCGACTCTTCTTTGCCGAAGACAGGAAGAGCTACACCATTGCCCAGGGGCGTGAGGGATTCGTGGAGTCGTTGACACGTCATTTCCCCCATGAGCGTGAAGGGCTGGAACGATATGTCGATGCCGTGCTGCGTATTGCCGACAGTACCGACCTCTTTAACCTGCGACCATCGACGGGCACCTTGTCGCTCTTCTCCGGCTCGTCAGACTTCCTCATGGCAGCCACCGACTTCATTGCCCAGTACACCAGCGACCCTAAGCTGCGGGCCGTGCTGGCCTACATGAATCCTCTCTACGGCGGACGACCGGGACAGACACCAGCCTACGTGCATGCCATCATCAGCACGCTTTACATTCATGGTGCCAGTCGCTTTGTGGGTGCCAGTAGCCACTTCGCCGACCTTCTGGAAGAAGTCATCACTAGCAATGGTGGAAAGGTGGTCAAGGGCGACGGAGTGGAATGGATAGAGGCGAAAGACCATCATGTGGATTTTGTGCGTACCAAGAAAGGAATTGTCTACACCGCCGACCATTATATCTCGGCTATACACCCCTGCACACTTCTTCGCCTGATGGACGAGAAAGCCTTCCCCAAGGCATTTCGCGAACGGCTTAACAGCATCCCCAACGCCCACTCGGCCTTTTCGCTCTTCATCAAGCTGAAGCCCGGCACCTTCCCCTACATCAACCACTCGGAGTACTACATGACGCGCTATGCCGATGTGTGGAACTTCTCACGCACCGACCGCCCCTGGCCCCTAGGTTTCCTTTTCATGACCCCCCCTGAGGAGTGTTCTGTTAGCTGCGAAGCCAGTAAGGCTCTCGTTACCGCCCCCATGCCCTTCGAGATGGTTGCCCAATGGGAGAACACCACCGTGGGCCATCGTGGCTCCGACTATGAAGCTTGGAAGGAGGAGAGGACCGCAGCACTTCTGCGCCAAGTGGAGGACCTTCATCCCGGCTTTGGCGAGTGCATAGAAGCCGTGAACACCGCTTCGCCACTCACCATCCGCGACTTCTACGGCGCCAAGGACGGCACCATCTGCGGTTTCAGTAAGGACTGCCGTAACATCGCCCTCTCGCAACTGCCCGTGGTGACGAAGATTGACAACCTGTTGCTTACGGGACAGAACAACAACCTGCACGGCTTCTGTGGCGTGCCCCTTACCGCCATTAATACCTGCGAGGCCCTGTTGGGTATGAACTACGTGATAAACAAGATTAACTCATGCACCGCTTCCAAGTCCTAATCGTCCTCGTTTGTCTGGTGTGCTGCAACGGTGTTGCAGCGCTCGCCCAGGTAAACATCTGGGAGGGAGCCGACTGCCACAAGCAAGTTGAGCTGACTCCATACGTGGCGGGCAATGAGCGAGGAAGGGGAGTGATCATCTGTCCTGGCGGTAGTTATTTCTGGCACGATATGGAGACGGAGGGGCATACCGTAGCCCGTTGGCTGCAGAGTAAAGGCATTGCGGCTTTCGTGCTTCGTTACCGAACGGCATACGTACCAGCTTTCATCACCCATTACCGTCTGCTCTTCCGTGGCAACCGCTATCCTGACCCGCAGGACGACCTGCTCCAGGCTTTGCGTCATGTGCGGGCCAATGCGGGCAAATACGGCGTTAACCCTGATAGCATCGGGGTGATGGGCTTCTCTGCCGGAGGACATCTGGTGATGTCGTCGGCAGAACTGTTCCCGAAGGAGGAACGTCCAGCCTTCATCGTCCCAGTCTATCCCGTAGTGACGATGACGGCTCCGTGTACGCATCGCCGCTCACGCCGTGGATTGCTGGGCGATTCTCGCACGGGTAACGCTTCGCTTTGCGACCAACTGTCTTTGGAACGTCATGTGCCAAAGGACTGTCCCCCTGTGTTCCTTGTGAATTGTAAGGACGACCCCATTGTGGATTATCGTAACTCGGTGCTTCTTGACTCGGCACTCACCGCCCAGGGCGTCGCCCACAAATATATACAGTATTCCACCGGAGGCCACGGTTTTGGAGCCAGCGACACAAAGGGTACGCCCGAATGTCGACAATGGCGACAGGCCTTCCTTTGCTGGCTATCCCATCAAACCCACCAAACCCATTAAGCCCATTAACCCCATCTTCCCCATCATCCCCATGACGAAAAACCCTAAGTTCGATGACATCCGTCCCTACTACGAAGAGGAGATTCCCGCAGCCATGCAGCGCATAGCTCATAGTGATGTGTTTCCCCTCCTCGCCTCATACGTGTTTCCAGACCTTACCATAGAGGCTGTCCGCGAGCGCCTCTGTTCCTATCGCACCATACGTGAACTCCAGCACGATACTATGGCCGAGGTGAACAGGCAAATCATTTCCCGAAGCATTTCCGATTTCAGCTGTAGCGGTTTGGAACGTCTGGATTCCAAGAAGCAATATCTCTATGTGTCGAACCATCGCGACATCATGCTCGATGCCTGTCTGCTACAGTACTTCCTGGTGATTAACGGTTTCGAGACGACTGAGATTACCTTTGGAGCCAACCTCATGACCCATCCTGTGGTCATCGATGTGGGAAAGTCAAACAAGATGTTCCGCGTAGAGCGGCCGGGTGGCGACCTTCGCGAGTTCTACCGTGCCTCGCTTCACCTCTCGGAGTATATCCGCTGGTGCATCAAGGAGAAGGGAGAGTCGGTTTGGATAGCACAACGAAACGGTCGTACGAAGGACGGCATCGACGTCACTGACCAGGGCATCATCAAGATGTTCTGCATGAGTGAGCCGAAGGACAAAATCAAGGCCCTGGCCGATTTGAACATCGTGCCCGTTGCTGTCAGTTACGAATGGGAGTCGTGCGACGTGCTGAAAGCCCTGGAACTCTACCAGTCGCAGTTTGCCCGCTATGTGAAGAAACCCGGTGAGGACGTGAATAGCATCCTTACGGGCATCATGCAGTATAAGGGACGCGTGCATTTTGAACTCTGCCAACCCATCACCGCCGATGACCTTGCCGGCTTTGAGGAGTTGACGAACAGCGAGTATCACAAGGCGGTGGCCCGGCTTCTCGACCAGCGTATCCATGCCGCCTACCGCCTCTATCCCAATAACTATATCGCTCATGACATGCTCTACGGAAATACCCGTTACCGCGAGTACTACACCGATGAGCAGTATGAGGCCTTCAACGCCCGACTGGCCAAGCTCGACCGCTATGACAGCTGTGACCTGGAGCGTCTGCGCGAAATCTTCATTGGTATCTACGCCAACCCGGTACATAGTGCATAAATATGTCTTTCGTATTACGAACATACGATTATCTGAGGGCACGACGAGGCTTGTGCTTCGCGGTATTGGCATTGCTGACGGTGGCTCTTGCCCTTTCGCTGTCACGCCAGCGCTACAAGGAGGACATTTCCGACTTCCTGCCCCTTGGCAGTAAGTACGGTCAGGCACTGAAGGTCTATCAGGATGTTTCCGGGGCTAGCCGCATCGTCGCCCTCGTCGGTTGTGGGCAACTCTCTCCGGCGTTGCTGTCTGCCGATAGCCTCGTCGCCGCCGTTGATGCATTTGTTGCCATCGTTGCAGAGCGTGACACCTCTGGCATCGCCGAAACCATCATCACGCAAATTGACATGGAGCAGATGGAGGAAACGGTGCAGTTCCTTTACGCCAACATGCCCTATTTCCTTTCCGACAGCGACTATGTCCGCATGGACAGTATTCTGGCCGATGAGAACTTTATCTCCTGTCAGCTGGCCGCCAACAAGCAGACACTCATGCTACCCATGGCAGGATTGATGGCACAGAACGTGCAACGCGACCCGCTGAACCTCTTCACGCCCCTGTTGGCTACGCTGCAGGAACGCCAGTCAGCTGTGAGCTATGAGAACTACGACGGCTATATCTTCACGCCCGACATGAGCCGCGCCATCGTGCTCATGCAGTCGCCTTACGGTAGCAGTGAGACCAACAGGAACGCCCGGCTGTTGCGTTTCCTGGAGGACTGCGCCTTGGAAACCATGAGCCAGTTCTCCGGTGTGGACATTCATTTCACCGGCGGGCCTGTCATTGCCGTGGGCAATGCAGAGCAAATCAAGAACGACAGTCTGCTGGCTGTGTCGCTCGCCCTACTGCTCATCGTGGGGCTGCTCTTCACGGTGTTCCGCAGCGTGAGAAACCTTGTGCTCATTGTGGTGTCGATAGGGTGGGGGTGGCTTTTCGCCATGGGTATGCTGGCCGTTGTACATGACAGCGTCTCGGTGATTGTCATCGGCATCTCGTCAGTCATTGTGGGCATCGCCGTGAACTATCCCCTGCACCTCATTGCCCATCTCCGCCATACTCCTGCCGTGCGTCAGACCCTACGAGAGATTGTCGTGCCGCTCGTAGTTGGGAATATAACCACCGTGGGTGCCTTCCTCGCCCTCGTACCATTGGAGTCGGTGGCCCTGCGCGACCTCGGACTCTTCAGTTCTCTCCTGCTTGTGGGCACCATCCTCTTCGTGCTCGTGTTCCTGCCGCAGCTTATAAGTAGTAGGCAACGCTTCCAAGCGTTGCAACAAAGCAAGGAAAACAAGTCTTATGGAAAGAGTGAAGGAGTACATGCTTACCCAATGTGGATTCCTGCTGTCATCGTTCTGCTGACCTTCGTGCTTGGTTACTTCAGCCTTGATACGACCTTCGACTCAAACATCGCGAACATTAATTATATGAGCGAGCAGCAGCGGCAGGACATGGAGTGCCTCGCCAGCCTGAAAACCCAGGAAGAGGCGACGGACGACAGTGCTTATCAGCGGTTCTTCTGTTCGCAGGAGGAACAGCGGCACCGTCTGCAGCTGTGGAACGACTTCACAGCCCGTCATGGCCAGACATTGGAAGAGGGCATACGCCAGGCGGCAGTAACCGAAGGTTTCGCCGAAGGAACCTTCGATGAATTTTTCCTCTTGCTGCACGAACGTTTTGAGCCACAGCCACTGGAGCATTTCGCCCCGCTCATCAGAACCGTCTTTGCACAAGACCAGATTGTCATTGTGGATGGAGAGATAATTGATATAAAGAACATCAACTCGATGATAGTCAGCCGCCTCTCCGACGACTTCAACTACATCGGCTGGGCCTGCGGACTCATCGTGTTCCTCTTCCTGTGGTTCTCGCTGGGAAGTCTGGAGTTGGCCATGCTCTCGTTCCTTCCGATGGCGGTCAGCTGGGTGTGGATTCTGGGCCTGATGTCGTTGTTGGGCATCCATTTCAATGTGGTGAACATCATCCTTGCCACCTTCATCTTCGGTCAGGGCGACGACTACACCATCTTCATGACCGAGGGTTGCCAGTATGAGTATGCCTACCGACGTCCGATGCTCGCCAGTTACAAGCAGAGCATCATCCTTTCCGCCCTTATCATGTTCATCGGCATTGGTGCGCTCATCTTCGCCCAGCATCCGGCCCTTCGTTCTCTGGCACAGGTCACTATTGTGGGCATGTTCTCCGTGGTGCTCATGGCTTGGCTCTTGCCGCCGATCATCTTCCGCTGGCTAGTGGCTAACCGTAACGGCTATCGCCAGCGTCCACTCTCGTTCTCCCTTCTTTGGCGTTCCGTAGTAGGTCACGCTTCCGAGCGTGACAGCTATGACGAGCTGCGCCACCTTGTCTACGACCGTTACCGCTACAAGGGCATGGCCATCACCAATGCCGTAGGCCGCAACCTCCGCCTGTTCAAGGGGATTTGCAATCCCTGTACACCTGCTCAAGGGGATTTGCAATCTGCTAAAGGGGATTTGCAATCCCCGCACTCCATCGCTGTCATCAATAGCGGCTACGGCGAGCTGCCCCTCCTGTTGGCTCTCCAGCACCCCGACGCCACTATCTTCGCCATTGAGGCCGACCCCGAAAAGCTCCTCGTGGCCCGAAACAGTGCCGAACAGCTTGTCTCGAACATCACCTTCCTAGAGAAAACTGGCCCGGAGCAGCTTGCCCAGCTCCAGACCGCCCATCCTGGTCTCCAGCTCGTCACACTCACTCCCCATTAACCCCATTAACCCCATTTGCCCCATTAGCCCCATTAACCCCATCAATCCCACCCCAAAAACATTATGAAAGAAAAAATCCGTTCCCTTCTGGAGGAAGCCCTCCCCTTGGTAGACTTCGACTCCGATTTCCTTTTTAGTGAGCTCGACTCGCTGGGCGTGACCACCATCCTCATGCTCCTCTCCGACGAGTTCGGCATCCACCTTGATGCCACCGATGCCACTCCTCGCAACCTCCGTTCCCTAGACAGTATCGTTGCCATGGTGGAGCGGAAACTGCACGAGAAGTCGTAAATCGTCAAATAATAAATTGTTTATTGTTTATTGTTTATTGTTTATTGGTTATTGTTTATGTGCTCCCTTGAAGCCTACATCGCCCACCACGCCGTCCATCGCCCTGACAAACTGGCCATCGTCTGCGGCCAAGACCGCTGCACCTACGCCGACCTCCAGGCCCGCATAAATTCTCAAATCTCAAATCTCAACTCTCAAATCTCAACTCTCAACTCTCAACTCTCAACTCTCAACTCAAACATCGTCCCCCTCCGTGCTTCTTCCACTATCGACTTCCTCGTCACCTACTTTGCCCTCCACCGT
>Ga0265299_10006527_pt1 | contig 10609 bp, 9 predicted proteins | sample AusTroGonzalo_MG_4_FD_193485 | JGI IMG/M metagenome (GOLD analysis project Ga0265299, IMG submission 193485) | Bovine rumen microbial communities from tropical cattle in Woodstock, Queensland, Australia - Gonzalo_02 | ecosystem: Host-associated > Mammals > Digestive system > Stomach > Rumen ...
GCTTTTTGCTACCCCTCGATCCTGCGGCGGAAGACGCGACTGTTGCATCCGCGTGGGGCGAGGAGAGGGGAATCGACAAAAAGCTTCGCTGAACAGAAAGGAGAAATTGAAATGGGAAATCCGCTTGTGGGCATTGTAATGGGGTCGGACTCCGACTGGCCGCTTGTGCAGAAGGCCTGCGCGACGCTCGACAGTTTCGGCGTCGGGTACGAGACGCGCGTAATATCCGCGCACCGCACGCCGGAAGAGGCGATAGAGTATTCTAAAACGGCAGAGGGGCGCGGCCTCAAGGTCATTATCGCTGCGGCGGGCGGCGCGGCGCATCTTGGCGGCGTACTTGCGGCGGGAACGGTTCTTCCCGTCATCGGCATACCGATCGCGGGCGGTGCGCTGAACGGACTCGATGCGCTATATGCGACTGTGCAGATGCCTTCCGGCGTGCCTGTCGCCACGGTCGCGTGCGGAAGCGCAGGCCCCGTGAACGCGGCGCTTCTGGCGGTGCAGATTCTTGGCACTGCGGATGAAGGGCTGCGCGCGAAGTTCCACGAGCACAAGGCGTCCCTCAAGGCCAAGGTCGCGGCGGCGAACGACAGAATCCACCAGTGAGGCGCGATGGTATGACGGATGGCGTGGGCATAATCGAGCCGAAGACGATGAGGCTTAACCTGCCAGAGGGCGGGTTGAAGCTCGCGTATGGCGGCGTCCTCAAGGAAATTGACGTGCGGTATGAGGAGTGCGGTGCGCCGATTCGCGACGACAACGTGATCTACATCTGCCATGCGCTTACCGGCGATGCGCATGTCGCGGGGATTCGTCCCGGCGAAACCAAGCCTAGCGGATGGTGGGACGGCATGATCGGGCCTGGGCGCTCAATCGACACCGGGCGTTACCACGTGATATGCGCAAACGTCCTCGGTGGATGCGCAGGCACGACGGGGCCAATGTCCATCAACCCCGATACAGGCAAGCCGTACGGATCGTCGTTTCCGCAATACACCTTCGACGATGCGGTTGATGTCTTCAGGATGTTCCTTCGTCAGCTTGGCGTGAAGCATCTTGCCGCGCTTATTGGCGGCAGCTACGGCGGAATCCAGGTCGTGAACTGGATGACGCGCTTTCCCGAGGACATGGACAAGGTCTGTCTCATCGCGACGTCTGCGCATCTCAACACGCAGGCGATTGCGTTCAGCGTGATGAGCCGCAACTCGATAACGGATGATCCGAAGTGGAAGGGCGGCGACTACTATCTCGAAGGCGACGGAAAGGGGCCTCGCGCCGGTCTTGCGTCCGCACGCCAGCTAGCGCACATAACGTATCTCTCCCGCGAGCTTCTCCAGGCAAAGTTCGAGCGCAGGCTGCAGTCCAATTTCGTGGAGGCTCCTGCGGAAGATCGCGCCGAGCGCGACCGGCTCTTCAAGACGTATTTCCAGATAGAGAGCTATCTTGACTACCAGGCGGAGAAGTTCGTAAAGCGCTTCGACGCAAACTCGTACCTGCACATTACGCGTTCGATGGATCTTTCCGATCCGTGCGATAGATACGGGTCTCTCGATGCCGCGTTCGCACGCGTTACGGCGCGTACGCTCGTCTGCTCATACGAGAACGACATTCTCTTCCCCGCATGGCAGTCGAAGGACATCGTCGCTTCTCTCATAAAGGCCGGGCGGCCTGTTTCATATTGTCATCTTGAGTCCGGCACCGGCCACGACTCGTTCCTGACCGACATAGAGCATCTTTCCAAGATTGTCGGTGGCTTCCTGAGCGAGCGTCCTGTAAAAGTGATGGACTGGCAGAAGAAGCTTCACAAAAGCGTCGTCGACATGGTGCCGAAGGGTGCGCGAATCGTCGACATCGGGTGCGGAGACGGAACGCTTCTCGATGTGCTGAGGGAGGCCAAGGGCGTAAGCGGCGACGGAGTGGAGATAGATGTCGAGCGGTACGAAGAGGCGATTGCCGACGGACACGACGTTCTCTGGGAGGATGTCGATGAAGGACTTTCCGTTGTCCCAGACCGCCGTTACGACATGGCGGTGGTCTCCGACACATTGCAAGAGGTGAAGAATCCGCGTGGACTTCTCCACGAGGCCTTGCGCATCGCCGACGAGGCGATCGTCACGTTCCCCAACTTTGCGGCTTACCGTATACGCCTTACGCTCGCCCTGACTGGCAGGTTGCCCGTCTCAAAGCAGCTGCCGTTCCAGTGGTACGACACGCCTAACATCCACTGCATAACGCTGAAGGACTTCCGTTCGCTGTGCGACAAGGAAGGAATCGAGATTGTCGATGTGAAGGCGGAGTCGCGTCATTTGGTTGGGCGTCTGCTGATGGCGCTCGGTTTCAAGAACCTTGGCGCGTCGCGCATCGTCGCACGAATTCGCGGGAAGAAGAATTCTGCCTAGACGCAAATTTGCGTGAACCTTCCGTTCTCCATAGACAGGACTAGCCGCATAAAGCTTCCGTACCAGGTTGCGGACGGGTTGCGTTCCGCCATACAGAGCGGATTCTGGAAGCCCGGCGAGCGACTGCCGTCGTCGCGCGAGCTGAAGACGGCGCTTGGCGTGTCCGTCCGCGCCCCGACGGAGGCGTTGCAGATGCTTGCGGGCGAGGGGTTGATAACGCTGCGGGAGAAGTGCGGCGCGGTAGTCGCCGCCGCACGGTCGCCGCTTGTTAAGGGACGTGTCCTGCTGATCGTGCCGGGCGGTGCGCAGATAAGGTCGGTGTCCGTGCTGATGGAGAACGTTAGGCGCAACCTGAACGCCGCAGGCTACCTTACGGTCACGACGTCTGTGCTTAGGGAAAAGGAGTTTCTTGACGGTGACCACGACCCATACGACCTGCGTCAGCTCGAATACGATCTCAAGATGTCGTATTCTCTTGTCCTGCTGTTCGGAGCGCCGCCGTGGACCGACGGCATCGTCCGCAAGCTTGCAGGCGTAAAGTGTCCGTTTCTGGTCTTGGGAGGGCCCGTTGCGCAGGAGGCGAACTGCATCGGCGGCATCGAATATGACGACGGCGAGGCATGCGCCGCGTTTGCCGCGCACTGCCGACGCGAGCGGATCGGGCGCGCGGTGTTCGTCCGCAAGTGGCGCGAGGACAGAAGGAACGTTCTCGTCGCGTTGCGCAAGGCATGCGCGAAGGTGGAGGTGCTGACCGTGCCGCAGAAGGTGGAACGCGGGCGGTCCGAGGACTTGTGGCGGATGTCGTTTGCAGTGTTTGAGCGGCGATTTGCGAAAACGGGAAAGAAGTGGCTCCCAGACCTGATTTTCTTCACTGACGACCACTGCTTTCTGGGCGCGGCGATGTCGCTTCTGTCGCATGGAGTCCGCGTCCCGCGCGATGTCCGGCTTGTAACGGCCACGAACGCCGGTATGCGTCCGCCGTTCACGTGCTCGATTGCCTGTCTGGAAAACGACCTCTTAAAGCAGGCGGCAGTCATCTCAAAGGCTGTGCTCGGCTTCCTTGACCACGGCCGCCCGATTCCAAAGGGCCTCACGATGGTCTGCGAATACGTCCCCGGCGAAACCTTCTCCTGACGCCACAATCTGAGAGTTATAACTCTTAGAATTGTGTTTTTCGTATTGTCATGGAGTTATAACTTATGGTATAATGCGCGGCGCAAGGAGGGAGTGTGACATGGTCATACGCAGGAAAGTCATAGAAGATGTGCGCCCGTTCATCGGAACCGACGTCATAAAGGTCATAACCGGCATACGTCGTTGCGGAAAGTCGGTGCTGATGTCGCAGATACGCGATGTCATTGTTTCAGAAATCGACAAGAATGCCTCGGTTTTCTACCTTGACCTTGACGACGAGGCAAATGCAAGATACCTTAAGGCGGGAGTGTTGTTCAAGGAGCTTACGTCGATTTTGGACAAGCGTCCAAATCGCAAGACGTATATATTCCTAGATGAAGTGCATGACGTGGAGGGATGGGAGAAGACCGTAAATTCCATAAGAAAGCGCAAGAACGCGGACGTTTACATAACGGGATCCAATTCAAAGATGCTTTCCGGGGAGTTGGCAACGTACTTGACAGGAAGGTACGTTGAATTTTCGCTTACTCCTTTTTCATATCGGGAGTTTCTCGAGGCGTCAGGTTCTTCCAATGGTGAAGAGGCTTTTAGGCGATACCTAGAGTTCGGGGGCATGCCGTTTCTGTCGGAGATTGGATACAGGGAAATTCCGTCCATGCGGTATTTGCGCGACGTGTACGGCGCAATACTGCTGAAGGACATCGTAAGGCGAAAGGCAATCCGCGACGTCGATCTTCTGGAGCGGATTGTCCGCTTTGTGATGACGGAGACGGGTCACGTGTTCTCGGCAAGGAGGATTGTGGAGTTTCTCAAGAACGAGCGATGCGTTACGGCGCCATCTACAGTCTTGAACTATCTCAAGGCGTGCGAGGAGGCGTTTCTCCTCAGCAAGGTCGAACGAGAGGACCTGATCGGCAAGCGTGTGCTCAGCGTTGACGAGAAATACTATGCCGCCGACACGGGACTGAGGAATGCTAACGTGGCCGCATCGCTTCAGCGGGACATAGACCAGCTGCTTGAAACGGTTGTGTTCGCCGAGATGGTGCGCAGGGGCTACAACGTGACGATTGGCAGGGTCAAGGAGAAAGAGGTTGATTTTGTATGCGAAAAGGACGGCGGCAGACTCTACTTGCAAGTGGCGTATCTGATGCCGACGGAGGAAACGCGCGAGCGTGAGTTCTCGGCGCTGATGAGAGTGCCGGACCAATATGACAAGCTCGTGCTCTCCATGGATCGCTTCGACTTCTCGGCTGGCGGCATCAGGCATCGCTATCTTCCTGATTTTCTGCTGGCATGATTGCGGTTTGTGTCGGTAGGCACAGTTTTGATCTGCTCACATTCTGCACACAAAGTTTCCTGTGCTATGCGCTGGGAAATATGGTAAAATCCACATCAGAAAACAACGACTAGGAGGTTCAGCTCATGAAACTGCACAAAATCGTCATTCTCGCAATTTCGCTTGCGGCAACGACCGCGCAGGCCGCAGACAAGACTTTCCCAAGTGCCGGCGGCGACCTCGCCAGCGCAAGCGCATGGGGCGGATCGCTGCCCGGAACAGACGACAACGCCATTATAAACCAGGCTGGAACATACACGCTTTCGGATGATGTGACATTCCATTATTTTCGCGTCAAGTCAAATGGTTCCACGTGCAACTTCAGTGACCATAAGCTAACGGCGCAACTTTTAGTGGAGAACGTGGAGAATGCCTACAACGTGTTTAGCGGCGGACGTATTGACGCCAATTCCGCCTATGTTCGTTCGGCATACAATGCGAACGGAATGACCACTGTGTTCAAGGACGGGTGCATCGTCACTAATGTTGCAAACTTCTTTGCCACTTCATGCAACGGGGATACAAGCTGTTCGTACTCGAAGACTGAAATTGCCGGAGGCGCGAAGTTCTATGTAGGATGTTTTAAGATTTACGATGGTGGCGGCAATAAAATTTATGCTCACGACAACGCTCTGGAGATTTATGACGGCGGCCAGCTTTACGTGACAAACCGCATCTACTCTGATGTAAACGAGCCTGACAGTCCGCCCTCATATGGCGGTCAAAGTCTTATTGTCCGCGGCTCCGGGTCGCTCCTGCGCGATGACAGCGCCTCTCAGGCCACTCTTGGCCATAGGTGTGGTTCAAACAAGTTCCGCTTTGCAGACAACGCGACTGCCTATTTTAGGACGGGCGTGCAGTTGGGCAAGGGCATGAACTCCATCCTTGTCGAAAATTGCGCGACTTGCAATCTTGTTCGCGTCAATTTCCAGAGTTCCGACAACGTCGTCTCCGTGTCGAACGCTGTGCTTAACTGTAATCGTGTTCAGTCTGGAAACCCTCTCTTTGTCTATAGTGCGGATGCATCGAACAACTTGTTCAGGGTGTATGGGCCCGACACGTCGTTGACGCTTGGCGTGAACACTGGGGACTTCTTCGGCAACTCCAACAGCGGATACAACACTGTTTCCTTCGAAGGTGGCGCAACCTGGTATGGCGGAAGCCGCACGTGCATGATGGCGAGAACGCACAACTCTGTGTTTCGCATAACTGGCGAGGGGTCGTCTGTTGGCAGTACAGGTGCGCATTTCTATCTTGGCGACAACGCGACGGATTCAAGTGCTGTCGCTACATTCAATAGCTTCAGCAACAGACTGGAGGTCTTGGATGGGGCGACACTCAACGCAAAGAGGATGATTGTCATGGGGGTCGCCAATACGCTTTGCGTTTCCAATGCGACTGTGAATGTGGATAGAAAAGAGGACGCGACTGGACTTCGAATCGGTTACAACCAACCGAGTGGCTATTCGGATTCCACGAATTGTGTTCTTGTCATGCAAGGGGTGACGCCAAAGATCGAGATACAGTCTGCCGATTCCAGCAATGGAGCCTGTTGGATCGCAAACGGCTCCACGCTTCGCTTCGAGATTCCGAGGGAAGGCTATGCCGAAGATTATGTACCGCTTACAACAAACAGCAAGTTCTTGATGGATAGCGGCTCAAAACTTGAAATCGACTGTGCGCAGTTCGTCGCACATACTGGCGGTAAGCTGCATCTTATCCATGCGGAGGGCGGCATTGTTTCTGATGCGAAAACCGCAATCAACGCATGCGCCTCGACGCTTCCCGAGGGATGTACGCTTATTGTAGAGAACAACGACAAGGACGTCTTCATCAAGTCGCGCAAATGCATCGGCTTTGTGCTGATGTACAAGTAGGCATGATGCGTATAGCCTCATTCGCGGCTTTGGCTGCGGTGCTTGTTAGATGTTGTTGCAGGTAGATTTTCAGCACCCAAGAGCCGAGTTGTGGTATAATACGCGGTAAAGGATAACTCGACATGAGCATACCATATACATATTGGCCTGCGAAAGAAGGCGGATTCATTGGCTACTGGAACGACTATCCAGACTACTTGACGGAGGGGGAGACGCTCCAGGAGCTTGAGTATATGTTGCGCGACTTGCGCGACGGCATCAACGTCATGGTGCGGGAAGGAGAGATCCCCTCGGCTGCAATCTGCCATTCTGGTACGATGGAATACGCATGAAGCGTATCGACCTACTGAATAGGCTTCGCGACGAAGGGTGTGTGCTTGTCCGTACGGTTGGGCGGCACGACTTCTATCGCAATGTTATCACAGGCGAGAGTCAGCCCGTTCCGCGCCACCGCGAGATCAAGGAGTTTACCGCTCGCGCAATCATCCGCCGCCTCTCATCGCCAAAGCCCGAATAAGAGTTGAGCCGGTGTTCTTGCGTTCCAACCAGGAGGTTGTCATTGCGGACGCCGTTTCGACGAACGTGATACACGCGACGGGCGCGGGCGTCCGGCGATTTGCCCGAGTCTTTCGGCATCTTTGGCGATTCCGTGTCGCCGGCGAAGCTGAAGAAAGGGCGCAACGTGCTTGAGGTCACAGTAGCGAACCTTCTGGTGAACCAGGTCGGCGACGATGCAATCCGCGATCGGGTCCTGAGGGATTTCCAGCCGAACGGGAGATACGACCGTTACCAACGTCCCTTTGACAAGGCGAACCATGAAAGCGGGCTCTTCGGCCCTGTTACAATCATGTACATGTTTTCGCCCCTGCCTGACAGAAAGCAATAAAAAAAATCTAGCACTTGACACTGCGCGGATGGGCAATACACGCGCTAAATCACATTGATGCAATTTTTCACGTATGAAAAATGGCATTAATGCAACTTTTCAGGTATGAAAAAATGGTATGGTTGCAACTTTTTATAAGGTTTGGTATAATGTCTTTCAAAGGAGGCTATAGATGCTACGCCGTAAATTCTATGATAAGCTTTTAGAATGGAAGAGAAAAGCCAACAAAAAGCCGCTGTTAGTGAAAGGTGCAAGACAGGTCGGTAAGACTTTTATCATTCGGCAGTTTGCAAAGACGTATGATGCTTACGTTGAACTCAATTTTCTTAAAAATCCAGAGCATTGCAGTATTTTCGATGGTGCGCTTGATGCTGAATCCATCTATTCAAGGATGACGCTAGTTGTCCGTGATGTAAAGTTTGTTCTGGGCAGAACACTAATTTTCTTAGATGAAATACAGGAATGCGGTGCTGCGCGGACGGCTCTCAAGTTCCTTGCCGAGGATGGCAGATACGATGTTGTCGCGTCTGGTTCGCTCCTTGGAATCCAGCAGAACGAAGTTGCGAGCATCCCGGTTGGCTACGAAGAGACGCTAGTCATGCATTCTCTTGATTTGGAGGAATTCCTTTGGGCGAAGGGGTATTCCGAAGAGCACATTGCAGCCGTTCGTTGTTCGTTTGACAGGCATGAGAAGGTTGACGACCTCCTGAACAAGATGTTCCATAAGGAGACCAGAGACTATATCGCAATAGGAGGCATGCCAGAAGTGGTCGATGCTTTTGTCGAGAACATGGACTATGGAGAGGCGGATGGCATTCAGAGGAGGATAGTCGGCGACTATATGGACGACATAATGAACTACGCCCCGTATGCGGAAAAACCCAAGGTGCGGAACTGTTTCTTGTCCATACCCAGACAGCTTGCCCGCGAGTCCGAAAACAGGAAATTCAAGTATTCAGAGGTGGAAAAAGGCGTCGGTGCGAGGAAATACGGCAATTCCGTGGAATGGCTTCGTGACGCGGAAATGGTGGAAATGGCCTGCAATCAGTCCGCCCCGCTGTTCCCCCTATCGGCATACGTTGACGACTCGATATTCAAGCTGTATGTCTCTGATGTAGGGTTGCTGACATGCATGTATGGCTTTGGCGTGAAGGCCGCTGTAGTTGGCGAAACGATTTCCGGAACGGTTAAAGGCGCTCTTTATGAGAACTTTGCGGCATCGTGCCTTGTGCGCACTGGTCATCCAATCAGGTATATCCGCCACAGGCATGAACCGCTTGAAGTGGAGTTTCTTCTGGAACAGGATGGAAAGGTTGTTCCCGTGGAGATCAAGGCATCCAATTCATCTACAGCGTCGCTGGACAAACTCCTGTCGCGTGACGACATTCCATTCGGATACAAATTGACGAATGGGAATGTCGTTGTCTCGGGCAAGAAGATAACATTGCCTCATTACATGGCAATGTTTCTGTAGTCACAATTGCCGCGGCGGTTCCATTGCATTCTGCTCACGTTCTGCGCACAATGTTATCATGGTTTTGCTACGCCACGTGGCAGACAATATAGTATAATACACTCTATGAAAAGATGCGTGTTTTCAGTAGTGGCGCTTGCGCTTATGGCGGTGGTTGCGGGATGTGGCGGCGCGATGGGGACATCGCGCCCTACCGATGATGGAGCGATCAAGGCGTCGTCGTTCGGGTGGAACGCGACTAACGCTACCAAGTGCCTGCAGGCGGCACTCGACTCCGGCGCAAGGCGCGTTGTCGTAGACAGGCAGGAAGGCGACTGGATCATAGAGCCGGTCTTCCTGCGTTCCGACCAGGAAGTCGTCATTGCTGATTGCGTGACGGTACGCGCGCTAAAGGGCGTGTTCAAGGGGGTGAACGACTGTCTATTTACGGCAGGCGCCGTATCCAACGTCGTATTGCGCGGCGAGGGGAGCGCACTTCTCAAGATGGAGCGCGACGACTACGCCGACCGCAAGGCGTACAAGTTCAGCGAATGGCGGCATACGCTCAAGATCGTGAACAGCTGCAACGTCCGCGTGTCGGACCTCGCGTTCAGGGCTTCCGGCGGCGACGGCATCTACGTCGGCGGGGCGAGCCGCGACATCGACATTCGCCGCGTCGATTGCCGCGACCACTGGCGGCAGGGCCTAAGCGTGACGGGTGCGGAGAACCTCTACGTGGCCGATTCTCGCTTCCTTTCGACGAAGGGAACGCCGCCCGCATGCGGCGTCGATTTCGAGCCGAGCAAGCCGACCGACCGGCTCGTCAACTGCGTGCTCGAAAATTGCGACATGGACGGCAATGCCGTGCATGGCTTCACATTGAACCTCATATCCCTCAACGAGACGTCCGAGCCGATTTCCGCAGTAATTCGCAACTGCCGCATGCGCGGCAACGCACAAAACGGCTGTACGCTGACAGTCGGGCTCAGTCTTAGGGGCAAGAGACCCCCGAAGGGGACTGTGCTAGTCGAGGGCTGCGAGATTTCCGGGAATGGCGCACGGCCGCTTGCCGTAAACTGCGTCTCGCGCGAAACTGCGTCCATCTTGGTGAAAGACACGGTGATGGATGCGCGCGGCGGCGCGTTGAGCGGAATCGCCGTCAGCAACAACGAGTTTTCCGACGACGGCGAGAACCTTTCGTTCGAGAACTGCAGGCTGATTGCAGATGGCGAGGCGGTCGATTTCTCCGCACGCCCGGGCGCGGGCATTCGCGGGATCGGCGGTACGTTGACGGTCGAGCGCTGCGGCAAGGCGGAGCCGTTCGACTTTGCCGCGTTTGCGGCGCGTCATCGTCCCAACCCTGCGCTGCGCAAGGCGTTTGGAAGCGGCGCGAAGGTGGATTTCACGCGTCTGAGGCCGATTGCGCCAGACGCGGTCGTAAAGAAGCCGACGCCTCGGCTGCGCGGCAAGTTCACGTTCCTGCAGTATCTGCCGGAAGCCGGAGAATACTCGCTGGAATTCCGT
>Ga0265299_10006528_pt1 | contig 10609 bp, 11 predicted proteins | sample AusTroGonzalo_MG_4_FD_193485 | JGI IMG/M metagenome (GOLD analysis project Ga0265299, IMG submission 193485) | Bovine rumen microbial communities from tropical cattle in Woodstock, Queensland, Australia - Gonzalo_02 | ecosystem: Host-associated > Mammals > Digestive system > Stomach > Rumen ...
CAATGCGGCTTTTCCGTAACGATCAGTACGCAAAGCATCAATATCTTCGCTTGTTAATTCTTGTTCAAAGAATTCGTATTCAGGAACATCACCCAACATAGTCGCCGCCAACGCACCATAAAAAGCCATTGGATATTCCGCCGCGATTTTCCAAAATTCGCGTGCTTCTTCCTTATCTTCGTTCAAGTCCGCGGCACGCCCCGCCCAAAAAGCGGTTTCAACCTTGCGAATTGTACTTATTTTATCAATTTTCAAAATACGCGCGAAATAATCGCGACTTTCACCATATTTTTCCTGTTTAAAAGACAACAGTCCCAAAGTCCACAAACCATATTCCGATTCGGTTTCGGCACCAACCGAACCCCATTTACGTGCAAGTTCATATTCACCATCGGTGTAATAACTATAAGATAAACGTCCGGCCAGACGACCGTAATCCGTGCTTGTTATTTTGCCCTTAAATGCTTTGTCTTCCAATATAAGTCGTGCGATTTTTGTGTGACCACCACGAATTGCCTTTTTAAATTTATTCACCGTCTTTTCGGTTGCGCCCGAATAAGTTTTAGTACTTAACCCATCCGATTGCGCCACATCAATCGACGAAGCACGTCCCGTTATCATCGCAGGAATTTTCGGCGAACGCACCGATGCCTGTTTTCGTTTCGCCAATTTTTCCATACGCGTTGCACCCGGCATATCATAATATTTATCCATCCATTCTTTTACTTCCGCACCACGCGTATGATATTGTTTGTAAGTATAACGCTGATATAAAACCTCGTTCATAAGTATGGGATCGGTTATTTGGTGTTCAAGTTTTTGTGCAGCAACAACTTTTTCCTTGTCTTGTAAATCGAATATTTGTTTGTATAAACTTTCATCAACACTGGACAATACATCCAAAGGCTCTTGCGCAAAAGCAGATACCGAAATAAAAACAGCAAAAAGAACGGATAATATTTTTTTCATGTCAGAATAGTGTTGTCTTAGGCAGTTTACAAACCACACTTTCATCAGTAACTTCGGGAATTGTATCTATGATTTTTTTAAAATCGGAAATTTTAGAAAACTTACGATACACTGATACAAAACGAATAAACGCGATTGGGTCAAGATTCAACAAAGAATCAGAAACCATTTGACCAACCTGAGCACTTGTGACCGTATCATCAACATTTTCGGTTTCCAATCTGCGCTGAATAGATGCCACAAGGCGTTCAATTTGTTCGTCCCCTACCTCGCGATTATGACACGCCAATTTAATACTGCGACGCAATTTATCGCGATCAAAAGGTTCGGTTTTACCACTATTCTTACGAACCACCAAATCACGCATTTGAATTCGTTCAACCGTAGTAAATTTTGCACCACATTGGTTGCAAACACGACGACGACGAATAGTGCCCGCTTCCACGTCAGGCCTGGAATCGGCGACACGACTATCCGCATAATTACAATAAGGGCATCTCATAACACATAATTTAGCAATCTATTCGTGTTGTGTAAAGTGAATTTTAATTTGAAAAAAATGCTTTTTGATAAAAATCAAGACCTTTTTTTTATTTTTACCCCCTTTGACGCAAATTTTTTATACCGAAAATATGATATAATACGGTGTACGAGAGAGTGATGGAAAAATACCTTAATAAAATTTTACTTGGTGACAGCTTGGAAATCATGCGTGGCATTCCAGATGGTTCGGTTGACGCGGTATTTGCCGACTCACCGTATAATTTACAACTTGGTCAAAAAACACTCTATCGCCCCGAAGATCAAACCGCGGCACGCGCCGTTCGTGATGAATGGGACGCGTTTTCTTCCCCCGAAGAATACAATGAATTTTCACGCGCCTGGCTTACCGAATGTAAGCGCGTTTTAAAACCGGATGGGGCAATGTGGGCAATCGGTTCATATCACAATATATTCCGTATTGGCGCAATCATGCAAGAACTTGGTTTTTGGATTTTGAATGACATTGTTTGGGTGAAAACAAATCCTATGCCGAATTTCCGCGGAACAAGATTTACCAACGCACATGAAACTTTGATATGGGCAACCCCAACAAAAACGGGAAAATATACATTTAACTATGAAACAATGAAAAGGTTAAATGGTGGTAAACAAATGCGTTCCGATTGGGAAATGAATATTTGCCTTGGCGAAGAACGGTTAAAAGGTGCGGACGGGAAAAGTTTGCATAATACACAAAAACCCTTGGACTTGTTACGCCGTGTAATTTTGGCATCCACAAAACCAGGGGATATTATCCTTGACCCATTTGTGGGAAGTGGGACAACCGCCGCCGCCGCACGCGAACTTGGACGTCAATTTATCGGGATTGACCGCGAAGAAGTTTATGTAAATGCTGCACGTGAACGTGTTGCATCGGTACAACCTATTGACTTGTCTGGTATTGAAGTAACCGCACCCAAACGCGATGAAATTCGTGTCGCATTCCGTGAATTGCTGGATGCGGGTTTGCTTTATGTTGGTCAAACGTTAATCAGCCCACGCGGTGAACGTGCCATGATCGCAAGCGATGGGAACCTTGTTCATACACTTTATGGCAAAGCGTCCATTCATGTTATGGCGGCACGTATCCAACATTGCACAAGTTATAATGGTTGGGATTATTGGTCTGCACAAAAGCGCGATGGCACACTTGTATCAATTGACGAATTACGCAAATATGTTCGCGGTATAAAATCGGGAATCAAAAAAGCCGCTTAATTTATTTAGATTTTGGCACTATTGTAATCCATGGGGAAATTGGCCGTTTATACGGTTCTTTGAAATACGTTTCCATCCCCGCTTCCAAAGATTTCATCGTTTTCCCCCTTGATTCAAAATATTTATCACGACAATTATCCGAAAACTCGCCCCAAGCCGTGTCTTCTGGTTGTTTTTCACCTATGGATTTTTGGTAAATACAAGTCCCCCTATCCGAAATAGTCATATTTTCCATATCATCACAAAAATCATTTCGGTTTAAATAAACCAGCGCAGAAAACAAAAATCTTTTTTTCAACCCCTTTTGTCTGCCTAGATTTGCTATGTATTCGGCACAACTTTCGGGATTTTTATAATTTTCACGAACAAAACCGCAAACATTGTCCATTTTGGTCATTGAACAATAACTTGTGGTGAAAACTGCCGCAAACTCATTTGGCGTTAATTCAACACCTTGTAATTTGGTAAACAACCTTTTCAAAAATGTTTGACCTGTGCAAATCTCACCCGTTTCTTCGTTTTGCGTCAAAGTGCGATATTGCGCCCAGCCAATAAGCATTTTCAAAATATCTTCGTGCGAAAAGTTTTGTTCCATGGCTAATTCAGGATTATAAAGAACCGACAACCATACTGCATCAGGATTTTTATAATCATCTGGATTTTCAAGGAAATGTCTGAAACCGATACCAACGGTATTTACACAAGCCGTATCCCCAAATTGATCGTCATAAGCATTATGTGCAACACCTTCCGATAAACACAATTCTTCGTATATATATTTCAAAGAATATTCAAATAAACATACTATATCTTCGTATTTATCTAGTTTATATCGTGCATCTTCCTTTGGTGAAACATAAAAATATTTGCGGGCACCAGCATATGGTTCATTTCTTGGTGCTTTTGCCGCGCAAAAACTTGCCGCCACAATCGCACTTGTGGCAAGCATTTTACGTAACAAAATTCCAATATGTTGTTTCATTTTCCACAAAAACCATGCTGTGCAAATTTTACATTTGCTTTTCTTTTTTCCCGTTCAACGAACGGATACCTTAACGACTTCGTGTATTTTTAGTGGTTGGAATGATACCTGTTTTCGCTTCTTCGGCTTCATTAATTGCCAAGGTATACAATTCCTCGTAATTTATTGTCTTGTCTTTGCGGGCAATCCCAAATTCCTTGTAATATCTCATTGCAAGTTGGAAATATAAAGACGCTTTTTTATAATCATGCAAGCCCATATAGGCACGCCCCATACTGTAACAAGCCAACGCCCATTCTTTCTTTTCACCAGTTATTAAAACACGTTCACAAAGGTTGATACATTTTTCATATTGTTTTTTATCCAGTGCCGTTTCAGCCATTGTGTTCAATTCAGAAACACGATATATCGGGGAAAACCCTACTTTATTTGCTGGGACTTCCGTTCTTGGCAAAACTTTATCTTTAACATTGTTGTTCGCCAAAGATGTGCTTTTCGCCATAAGCGAAACTAATGCACTAAAAACAACAACCTTTAACAACGAACCATTTTTTCTCATTTTTTACCCCCTGTTCCCCACTGATGAAAACAAATATGTTTATTATTTACTTTTCTTAAAACCAAACAATCCCAAACCAATTGCGCCCAAACCACCAAACATCAAAGCATCTTGGGTTGCAGGACTTGCCGTTTTATCCAACAAATCTTGATAAACTGGGTCATTTGTGCGTTCATACAAACCTTCCAATTCATCCTGGGCATCACGAGTGGACGCACCCAACATTATCGCAACGAACCCCGCAACACACGACAATGTGGACAAACCACGAATTAAATTGATTCTAGTAATATCTTTCGTTTCTTTGGCCATTTTCTTACTTCCTTTTATTTATTTTTTCGTGCGTCGTTGTATAACACATAAAACATAACCCGTCAAGAGTGTTTTACACCAACATTCTTTTTCGCGCATAAATATAATACAAAATTTTATATTGTCAAGCGATTGTTTGCAAAGGAACAACGATTCACAAAATTTCAACAATCACATTTATTTTTTAGCCCTACCCGAAGATGTGCCCCCCCCCAACAAGCCAGAAACACCACTTATAGCATATTCAGCTTGTTTGAAAGGGTTCACAATGACCGAATAATCACCTTCCTTAATTCCTTCATACATTCCATAAACAGGGGCCGCTACTGCGGCTGTTACGATGGCAGGAGCCGCTACCGCAGCCGTGGTAGCAACAGCGGTTGTTGCCACGGGAGCCGTTGCTGGGTGCAACATCGCCCCCCCTGCCAACAAACCAACTTTGATCAGTTTTTTTTCCAACTCTTTATCCTGAGAAGCTTTCTTTTTTAACTCTTCAATCCCATTTTCAACATTTTTCAACACATTACATGGTCCGACATCGCCTTCGACCTTTGAAAAGACACCATCATCAACCATCTTCTTTGCATTGTCAATCATTGGTAACCTAAAAGTTGACATATACTTTCCATATTTATCGACATACCCAACCAGCGATTTAACACATTGGTCTTCGGCAAATATTTCATCCACCTTGTTTTTTGCACTGGCAAACTTATCGCATGCCACACTTTGCGCCGAAGCTGAAACCGACGAGACACTATACTCTTTGGCAATAGATGCCAAATCTTTATAATACTTTGTGTTATCACTTGGAACTTCCACCTTATTACCCGAACCGTTATAAACAACGAGCGTTCCGACAGGCAACCCTTCTAACTTCAATAATGCATTAATATTCTTTACACATTCCTTTTGTGCCGAATTAGAATTACCACCACTTGGTGTTTTACTCGGTTTATTTGATTGACTTTGCGTTTCAGTTTTTTGTTCCACGGGCGGTCTTTCACAAGCGTTTTTATCCGCATTCCAAAACGCCAAAGGATCGGCACATTCACAATTTTTAGTCGTATAGTTCCAACGAACACTGGGCCCTATACATGCGGCCTGACGTTGCGCTTCGATAGCCTGTTCGTTTCTTTTACGTTCCGCCTCTTCGGCATCACGTTTCGCCTTTTCAACCCGCGCATCCGCGATTTGTTCATTTAGTTTGACAAGTTGTTGTTCACGATTAGTTATACTCTTTTTTGTAGTAACTATCTGATCTTTTAATTTATCCTGTTTATTGACCAATGCAACATTTGCACCTATACCAATAGCGGTCAACCCAAGTGTAGAAATACCCGCAATTTTAAACCCTTCGACTTTTTTGCTACATTCTTCAAGCTTGGCGTATTTCTGTTGCTTTTCTTGCATAAGACGTTGAATTTGCGATATTCCTTCATCGGCCCACAAAGGCACACAAACAACCGCACCAAGTGCGACCACTATTCCCGTCTTGACATACTTTCTTGTGAACATCTCTCCCTGCCCCCCCATACACTTTTATCCCAAATATTATACCACATTTTTATAAACAAAAAAAAGAAAAATATTCGTTCTTTCTTATTTTTTCCAATTAATTTTATCATCATTTCGTTTTTTTGTGTGTCCATGTATTCCACAAACAGATTGTAACCTCACTTAAGTTAGTTTTATAGCTCACAAAGTTGTTATCAGGACTTATTTATGATACAATGATGCTGTTATTCGGGGTAAAAAATGTCTTTTGTTATTTTTGATACGGAATATACTTCGTGGCAAGGATGCCAAGAACACGGCTGGCACGGAAACCAAAAACGAGAAATCGTACAAATTTCCGCACTTCGTGTATCAAATGATTTACGAGTATTAGATACCTTTAATGTTTTGTGCAAGCCCGTATTCAATCCAATTTTATCGGACTATTTCGTTGAATTAACGGGAATAACAAACAATCAAATTCAACGCCAAGGTGTATCTTTTGACAAAGCATATAAAAAATTCAAAAAATTTGTAAAAATTTCACATTGTTTATCCCACGGTTACGGTGGAAAATGGGATGATAAATGCGATGGGCAAATAATATTGGAAAACTTGCAATTGTACAAATTGCCGTTGGATAACGATATAAAATATCACAATATCGCCGCTTGGCTAATGCAAGAATATAAAAAAACAAAGCTAAAAGACCACCCAAAAAATTCCGGTAAAATCGCAAGATATCTGAATATGGAGAAGAAAATTAAAGCGTTGGGTATAACCGAACACAATGCGATGTATGATTCTTACTCTATATTAATGGGAATCAGATATTTTCGTGCTGATTTAGATTCGCTGTTAGAAAAATTTGGCTAATTTTTTATCACATATCCCCACACCATACATCAAAGCTTTTGTCCTTGTTGCATTTGGTTTTGTTGCAACATTTTATAATCATTCATCATCTTTTCAACCGTACCTGGTAAATCGTTTTTTATCGTTTCTGGTGTTATATATGCATTTGCAAAAGATTTTTCAAACATTGGTTGAACGGGCTTTTTTATAAACTCGTAACAAATCAAGTCAACAATCCGTTCTTTTAAATCTTGGGGAACATTATATTTTTGAATTATCGGCGTCTGTATCAACATATGCACAAACTCATGAAACATTATGTTAAATATATCTTCTGGATTTTCCGGATATCTTGATACACGAAACAGCATAATCGCATGGTCACTGTCCGGCCGATAATACCCCGAACCTTTTCCATACGCACACCGTAATTCCAAAAATTTGGGCATTGTGGCATTCCATGATGGTAATAAGGGAGCAAGAAATTTATTAACCACTTGTTCGAACTTTGTTTTTATTTCCATATTAAATATTGGTTCTAACCGTTTCAATTTATTTACATCGTAGATTTCAGTCATGAATGCGTTTCTATATTTTTCAATATCCGCAGTGGTCAATGTTTCTTTTTCAAACATTTCCCTTATAACATCCACATTCGGGATAAAACTATTGTAAGAATATCCATATTTTTTCAGGGTTCTATGATAGCTTGAATGATTATTTAGAATATGTTTCCACGCTTCTTCTGCTGTCATCGGTCGCATTGTTATTTGCATATTTTCCCCTTTTATTTGATTATATCACAAAATAGTTCAAAAGCGAATTTATTGAAAGGATTGTTATAAATTATGGTCGACAGATTTGTATCAGTTATTGTACATTTCGCGTTTGTTTTTCTTTATCCATATATTTTTTTACTATTTTTTCGTCAAAGAATTGTAACCGACCACTTGGCAACATTAACATTTTTTCAACGCCCAAGTGTCTAAGGAATTCTAAGTCATGACTGACTATTAACAAAGTGCCACCGTAATCACTTAAACTCTTTGCTATTACTTTTTTGGTCGCAACATCTAAATGATTTGTCGGTTCATCTAATAACAATGTATTTGCACCACTTAAACATAATTTACATAATTCCAATCTGCTACGTTCCCCAGGTGATAATGTTTGTACTTTTTGCCTTAATTTATCACCTTCAAAATTAAAATGGCTTAATACGGAACGTAATTTAGCAATTGATAAATTTGAAACATCATATACATTATCAAAAACACTTACATTAAAATCCAAAGTTTCGTGTTCTTGTGCATAATACCCCAAATCTGTTTTCTTACCAATATATATATTTCCAGAATCAGGTGTTAAAATACCATATATTAATTTCAACAATGTGGACTTGCCGGCACCGTTTTCCCCAATAATTATAAATTTCTCGCCACGATTTAATGAAAAAGATAATTTTCTAATAACAGGTTTATCTTGTACATATGCAAAATTTAAATTTTCAACACCAATTGGTATAATATCTTCCGTTCTATTTGGTTGTAAATCTAAATCTATTGCTTTTTTTTCCACATGAACCACAACCAAATCTTTTTTCTTTTTTTCCAATAATTTTTCACGACTTTGCGCCTGACGTTTTATTTTTCCGTATTTATCACGTTGCGCATCTATAAATTTTTGTATTCTATTTATCTCTTCCATTTGTTTTTGAAATTGTCTTTCCATACTTTGATTGGTTTCAGCCAATGTTTTTAGAAATTTTTGATATCCAAAACCGTACAACGTTCCCGTATGTGCCATCGCATCTATATACAAAACCTTATCGGCAACTTTGTTCAAAAATTCTTCATCATGCGAAATAAACACCACTGTTGATTTGGTTTTGATTAAATAATTCATCATCCAATCACGACTGGCCGCATCAAGATGGTTTGTTGGTTCATCCAAGAATAAAACATCGGGACGTGAATATAAGGTTCTGACAAAAGATATCTTTGATTTTTGTCCACCTGACAATTCCCCAAGTTTTTTATTCAGATTTTCTTGTGGGATACCCATTTGGACAATCATATTTTCCAATTCTGCTTCCGCGGAATAACCGTCCCAACTATCAAATTCATTTTGATATTGCCCCAATAAATTTAACGTTTCTTCGGAAGTGTCACCGTTGGCTATTTTTTGATAAATCTCCGCAATTTTACTCTCTATTTGTGGTAATGGACGTCCAGAGCACAAAAAATCGTAAACATTCATATCGTTCGGCAAATTCAATTCGTCAACAGTTTGTGGCATCCAGCCAATTCGCGGATTTTTACCCATAAAAAACTCACCAAAATCATAGGGTATTTGGTCTAGCAATATTCTGAACAATGTGGACTTGCCTGCACCATTTAAACCGACAACCGCAACTTTATCGCCATCGGCAACAGAAAAGCTCAGATTTTTTATAATCTGATTTCCATTAAACGATTTTTCAAGATTTTTTACAATTAACATAGTATTGTAATGCTATCAAATGGGGACAACCGTGTCAAATAATTGAACTTGCGATTAATCACGAATGATTGTATGATGCAATCACACAAATAATAGGCGTTTAAATGACTTTTGAAAAAAAGATTAAATGTAGAAATTTTTCATTAGAAAAACTTGTGGCTAATTACAAAAATGCTGAAAGTTTGCTTTCTGTGATAAACAGTAATCGTGATTTTCTTGGTAAATATCTAGAATGGGTTGATTCTTATACAACCACTGAAAAAGCACTTGTGAACATAAGAAAATCCAGAAAAATAGATAAATGTTCTTATTTTATTATTATTGATAAAAAAATTGCTGGTAAAATAAGTTTTGTTGATGTTGATACTAATATGGGGGAAATAAGCTATTGGCTAGCCAAAGAATATAATGGACGTGGCATTGTAACAAATGCATTACAAACATTAACGCAAATTGGTTTTGATAAGATGCACCTTAATCGCATCCAACTAACAATCGATATTAATAACACACAATCTTGTGCCGTTGCTGAAAGATGTGGTTTTAAGTGCGAGGGCATATTACGTAAATACTTTCTGTTACGTGGTGTACCACGCGATATGAAGATATATTCAATTGTGAAATAATACAAAATTAATCCGGAACTTGTCATATATAATGGGCGGTTTCTGTTTCACAATATATAACAACTTGCAAGCCGAATTGATATAGATTTGACAATATATTGATATGTTGAAAACTGTATTGTGCTTGAATCCGACTTAAATGAATCTAGCTACATCGAATTCAAATTCCGTTTCCGATACATTATCACGTTTGGGGTTTATAAATTCTTTTATTTTCTTACCACCCAATAATTCATACAATTTGCAAACACGACTTCCTGTTAATGTTCCTGTGGTAAATTTATCTGCGCCATTATTTTTGATACGTTGTGAAAATTCTTTAACCAACCTTAACGCAAATTTTATATCACCAATAACAGATTCATCTACATATAATGCTATCAAATGATAATTTCCGTTTTCATCTTTCATACCACCAACAGACCCTATAACTTCACCATTCGCATTTTCTGCAACTATATTTATAGAGTTTTTATCACGAATTATATTCGCCATTTTTTCTATTTTTGCGTGACTTAAGTTTTCTTGAATTTTATATTCAAGATA
>Ga0265299_10006529_pt1 | contig 10609 bp, 8 predicted proteins | sample AusTroGonzalo_MG_4_FD_193485 | JGI IMG/M metagenome (GOLD analysis project Ga0265299, IMG submission 193485) | Bovine rumen microbial communities from tropical cattle in Woodstock, Queensland, Australia - Gonzalo_02 | ecosystem: Host-associated > Mammals > Digestive system > Stomach > Rumen ...
ATTTCGTAATAGAATTTTTGCCATCAAAAATAAAAGGGGATTTTGTGCCAAATCTAGCCGGATTATAAGACATTTCGTTCCATAAAGCATCGCAAATATCATCAACAGAAACAACGCCTGTGTGTAAAGTGCTTGTTCTGGAAATTTCTGAATTTCTGGCTTCATTATATGCACGATGTAATTGTTCAGGAGTCCAACGTCCAAAATATTGGCGTGAAGTATTGTATTTAATTATGTCGTTAATTATTTGTGCCATAATTACCCCCTTGTTATACTTAATATATAGCACATTTTTAAATTTTGTCAATATTTTAGACAAAATATTTTATACGGGTATTTTTTTGTTGCTAATTGAAAAAAGTGTTCTATGATGAAGGTGGTGAGAGAGAACAAACAAAAGGTAAAAGAAATGAAAAAATTTGTTCTTTTTGCATTATTAGCCGGAATTATATCTGGTGTTGCGAATGCCGATGTTTACAGAGAAAGTATAGATACTTGCGATGAAGCAGAAATGCGTGCTGCTTTGGATAAAGCAACTGCTGAAAAACGTGCAGTTATCACAATTGTTGAATGTGAAAATGGTGTTGTAAAAGTTAAAACAAAAGCAAAACCAATTGTAAAGAAAACAGAATGTGATACATGCGATTTTTGTGATTCTTGCAATCAAAAAGTTGAACAAGTTGTAAAACGCGAATATTTTGTTCGTGAAACAGTACAACAATACAAACCTGTCGTTCAATATGTCCCAGCAGGCACATACACGCGTGTAAAACCTGCATGTGATAAAGGTTGTTAATTTTTGAAAATACTTTAAATTAAAAAACCGCCCGTTTGTCCCCAATTTCGCGTAATTACGAAACCAAGGTAGTGTTAGGGCGGTTTTCTTTTATGCAACGCCCCGAACCACGATAGTGGGACATTGCTGGCCTACAACTCAACCCTTGTCTTAGTTTGTGTGGGTTGTCGTGTCATAGACAACCATATTATGTGTTATTTTTTATGGAAATGCTATGGGTACGTTTTCTTATGAATTAAAATCTATAACCAGCACCAAAACCAAAGAAATTAAATCCCTTGTTTATAGGGGTAAAATCGCCGTTTGAAAAATGAATTGTATAAAATTCTGCATACCAATTATCAGATATATTTTTTCCAATAAAAACTTTTTCACCGAATACTAATTTGCTGCTGACCCATCTGTCGTTATTATCGCGCATATAAGGCCCAATTCCAGCGCCAACATAAAAACCATTATATTGTAAAATAGCGGTGTCTATGGATATGCCCATACCAAAGAAAGACAAATCTTTACTGCTGTTATAAGCGATGTTTTGAACCGCGCTCAAATTTAATCTGCTATCAAGTCGAAAGAATTTTATTGGTTGACTATATTGTGCGATTAATAATGTTTGAGGCATAAAATCCCATAAACCAGGTTGTATCAACTTTAATAAAGAACCATAATTGACACTTTGTGCCATATATAATGTTACAGAATTTATTTTGTTTCCAAACATTACATTATAATCGGCAAAAACCGGGGTTAACCAACACAACGTCATAAAAGGTATGATGTATTTTTTCATTTCGTTATTATAGTATGATACAAAATGATTTTTTATAAGAATAATTTTATGATTTTGGCTTATTTTTATTATTTACAGAAATATTTTAAAATGTTATAATTTATACAAGTGAAGGAATATTATATGCGGTTTTTCCCAAAAAACTGGGATTTGTGCATACAATAACATCAGGAGAAAATTTATGAAAATTCGTATAAATACAAATTCGTTGAAAAATGCGATGGGGACAGTATTTTTATTAGCTGCTGCATTTTTTGTTTGTTCAACATTAATATCAATGCGCGCAGTATTTGCAGATCCTGTGGTTCAGACATCTATGGTGAATCAACGTTCTGCACGTCAAAGCCCACGTTCAACCACAAGAACAAGCAACAAGACAATTAGCCGTTCTGTATCTTCTCGTGGAAATAATACAACAAAAACTGCGGTATCTCGTGATGGTGTAAAAAGAAATGTTGCTTCACGTTCTATCACACCTACACGTAAAGTCACATCACGTAATAATGCAAAAGTTGCAACGCGTCCAAATTCTAATCGTGCTTTAAGGGCAAGAAGTGGAACATCTTCTGCACGTGTTGGTGTAAATGGCAGTGTTTTAGCCGGAAGCCGTGCAACAGCAACAACAGCAAATTCCACAAATTATGCTTATTTATCAAGTAAATTATATTCAGCCAGTTATTCTAATATCATAGATTCAACAACTGGTTTGATTTCTGCTGATGCATATTCAACATGTTTGGAATCATATTATACATGTATGGATGAAATCTGTACTGCAAGAAGTGATACCAAAGGACGTTGTTCTTGCGCTGGTCGTGCAACTAATTTCTTAGAAGCAGAAGAACAATTGGAAGCAGCAAATGAAGAATTGATTAAATTATCAGGTCAATTATCTTTGTTGATCGCAACAAAAGGTAAAGGCGATAATCTTGCTTCTGCATTTTCATTAACAGATGCTGAAAAAGTTATGAATTGTGTATCTTGGAAAGAAACAGTAACAAAATATGGCACAAGTTCTGACGAAGCAATTAATTGGTGTTATTTACACGGAATTTATGGTTCAAATGGCGGTAAAGTGACATCTTGTTCTAAACCTGAATATTGTTCTGATACAGGAACAGGTGGAAATGATTTCGGATTTAATATTGATAATATGAACGGTGCTACATCTGACATATTGGCTCAATTGAAAGCATGGGCTGATGCAAAAGATTTGGCAAAACAATATGAAAAAGACGATGTTGAAAATTTATCAAGTGTTTTCACAAACGTTTCTAATATTATCAATACAAGTGTATCTATCACAACTGACAAATCTGAAACAGCCAGTTTAGATGCTTTGGCAAAAAAATGGGGATACAAATTATTTGAATATGCACACAATAACGTTTGTGGTCGTGTATTAGATGCTTGCTTTAATGGAATTTATGAAGCATGTGGAAACCCAGGAACAATCACAGATTCTGACGGTAATACACATTCAAAATGTGCAAACAGTGCAACATCAAATTGTCCATTTAACTATAACAGTTATATCAACGTAAATTCTGATACAGGTGATGTTGAATTGAATGAACGTGGTACTGGTACAAGTACAATATCTTCATCTGCAACATGTTTTGGTTATACAACAACCACAACAACATCTACTGGAACAAGATCTTCTACAACATCTTCAACTGATCCTTATGTTTCATTACGTGGGCCGGTTGCTGATGCAAGACGTTCAATTATGCAGAAATATTTGTTAGATGCAAATGCTGCGTGTGATGCATACGGAACGGCATTAAAGAATACAGCACAAAAGATAAATTATCAGAAAGTTGCTGCAGAACAAGCATTACAACAAAAACGTCTTGAATTCAAACAAGAAGAAGAAGATAGAATCTTTGCAGAAGCACGTGTTGCAATCGATAATTTCAATACATGTGTAAGTGAAATTTGGGATTGTTATGAAAACTACAAAGACGAAGAAAATTGGACTACTGCACGTATAAAAGCATATTGTGCCCAGGTATCTCAGGTTCCACATTGTTATGAAACAATGATTTGCTCACCTGTCCAATCACAATTGGTTGCTGTAATAGACGATGCAGACAAGGCAAAATGTACTTTCTCTAATAATTACAAAGAAAACGATTGCCGTAATATTGTGACAATCAGTGAAATCTTGTATGGTACAGGTGCTGCAGAAGCAGATATTACATCTGCATCCAAGAAATTCTTTGGTAATACAAACGACAGATGGGATGGAACATCAAATCTTACAGATATAAATTCTGCAAGTGTTCGTGAATCTTGTTTGCGCCAATCTTTGAACTGTGTAAATAATACACAGGGTAGTGATGAAATAGGTGGTTGGTGCTTAAGAGAATGGAACAAAAATTATGTTGGTCCAGACGAAGAAGATTAAAGTATAAAAAAGACCGCTTAAATGGCGGTCTTTTTTTATTTAATATTTTTATAAATTCAATATATCTTGCTTTACACTTGTTAAAATTTGTGATAAAATTAAACATACGAGAGAGTATGAAAACATTATCGCGTATTTTTGCTATGTTTTTATTTTCTGCACCGCTTTGTCATGCGTTTGCAGATGGTCCTGTTGCAACAACAGCGGGAAATAATTTAACTGCTTTTCATGCAAGTAATGCCGGAAACAACCAATGGGCTAATTTATCAAATGGTCGAAATGACGGTGGTTCCGGGGCTAAGGTTGATTTTGGAAATTGTAATGCGGTTGTTTTAAGATGTGCGCAACCAAAATGTTCTAATGGTGGGTGTAGTGATATGAATGTCGCATCTGCTATTGTTGCTGGTTGTGTTCAATCAAATGATACATGTAAACAATATGGAAACGATTTAGTTTCTTATATGGCTGCTCAGTTGGTTGCAAATTCTACTGCCAAAGCAAACGAACAAATGGCGCAACAGGCACAAATGCAACAGCAACAACAAATGGCGCAACAACAGCAAATGGCTGAAATGCAAAATCAGATGCAGATGCAGATGCAACAAATGCAACAGCAAATGGCACAACAAAATGCGCAGACTCAACAACAATTACAGGAAGCATTGGCAGCGCAACAACAACAAAATGCTGCTGCTATTGAAAATATAACTGCTGCTGCAACTGCTGCCGCACAACAACAAGAATCAGGCCTTTCTGCTTACCAAGAAGATGCTATTTCACGTGGTATAAGTAAGGATGTTTTAGAACGTGAAAAAATCAGCGGTCAAATTATAACCGAAATAGAAAATGCAGAAGTTTCATTAACTGCAGTTAAAAAGGCAATGAATGATGCTTTCACATATGCTTCGTGTGATGCACGTGGTAATAATTGCGCTGGTCCAAAACGTATCAAAAAATTCCGTGAAAGGGCATTAAATTTTGTTGAACCTTATGATGTGGTGGTTGATAAAATTTATGATGCTTTGATGGTTGCACAAACAGTTGGTGGAATTGATTTGTCTGATATTTATATGATGTTGGATGATTCTTGTAATTCTTGGGGACAATTTATGTGTCCGCCAGGATCTATTATATACGCTGAAGAAGATGAAAGTGGCAAAAGAAGTGCCCCTCAATCTTGCGGTAGTAATGATGCTTTGAAATCTTGTAAAGATTCTTGTGATGATATAACAGAAACAAGTGCAGATGGTAAAACAACAAAAACATATAAAGATAAAACTTGTGTAGAAAGTTGTAAAAAGAAAAATTGTCGTCCTTGCACTATGTTGAAAGTTTTAACAAGCCAAGATGATATTTACGAAGGTTGGGTAAATACAGAAGTGACATCTACGGAAAACCAAACGGTTGTTGCATGTGCTTCTGCTGCATTGGGTAATGCACGTATATTTAAAAGAAAGAAAAATAATTCTAAATCAGCAGGTGTTGTTGACATAGATCAATTAGACAGATGGTTGTCCCAAACAGAACCAAGTGTAAAACCTTATGGTAAAACTGGTGATGCTGCTACAAACGATATGATGAAATATTGTAGGGCTGATACAAAGAAGGAAGTATTACAATCTATGATGTTAAGCAAAAGTATAACAAAAGCAGGTGGTTTATGTGGTGATTTTGGTGCTGATGGAACAAATATAAACTGGACTAAAAATAGCAATGCAGGTGCTGATGATGAAGATTGTGCATATATAAATCCTATATTGGCATTATGTGATACACATGCATACAATGCTGGTAAATCTAAAAATCCATCAGATACATCAGAACAAGCAGAAATCAAAGAAGTAATTGCATTAAAAACAACCATTTTGGCACAACAAATGTATAAACAATATGAATATTTATCTGCCACATTACGCAGATTAAAGATTCAATTGGAAAAAGCCGTATTAACATCTAAATTAGAAGCAGCAGGTGCCACAGATGGTGGTTCATCATCGTCTTCTTCATCTGGTGGTTTGGCAGGCGGTTCAAGTTCTGCAGATAAACAAAATGGTATTTATTTACCAAATGCGCAAAATTGTTCTATCGTATCCGATCAAAATTTAGCATATAGTTGTTTGCAACATAATGCACAACTTATTGTCCAAGAATACAAAACAAAAAATGCATGTAAACAATTGATCGAAACATTAAATAATGCAAGTTATATACTTGGTGACGTAGGGTTATCAAAACTTAAACTTGCAGACGACACATCTAATTGTGGTAAGAATAAGATAGACAGAGATAATAAGACATGTAAAACCAAAGATGATATAAAATCATGTGCTGTTACTTTGAATTGGGCGGTCAGTGCGGATAAAGAAGATAAAGAAAATAGTAAGAATGGATTAAAAGCACTTTCTGGATTGTTGGGTAAATCATAAATGATTATATATTTAAATTTTAACCGCCAGATAGGCGGTTTTTTAATATCAAAACAAAAATAATCGATAATTATTTTGTTAAAATGTAAATCTGCATAAAATTTTATGCAAAATATTTGACTTTTGATATTTTTTATATATAATTTGCATAAATGTTTCGACAAATCGAAATTATTTAATAATAACAATATAACAAAAGAGAAAGAAATAATGGCTACATTTGCAATCTTTCAAACTGGTGGAAAACAATATCGCGTTCAAGAAGGCGACATTGTAAAAGTTGAAAAACTTAATGCTACTGGTTCGGTCGAATTTGACCAGGTTTTAATGGTCGGGGACAAGGTTGGAACTCCTTTAATCGAAGGTGCCAAAGTTGTTGCCGAAGTAGTTGAACAAACACGTGATGACAAAGTTTTGGTGTTCAAGAAAAAACGTCGTCAAAACTATCGCAGAACTGCCGGTCATCGTCAGTTTATCACTGTGTTAAAAATTAAATCAATCAAGGCCTAATACAGACCCATAAAAACGAAGGAGTTTAATTATGGCACATAAGAAAGCTGGTTCAGCATCAACAAACGGACGCGATTCAGCCGGACGCAGATTAGGGGTTAAGAAAAGTGGTGGTTCTCACGTAATCCCAGGTAATATCATCATTCGTCAACGTGGTACATCTGTACATCCTGGCCAGAATGTTGGTATGGGCAAAGACCATACTTTGTTCGCAAAAGTTTCCGGTACAGTTTCCTTTAAACGTGGAAACGGCGACAGAAAAACAGTTTCTGTTGTTCCAGATACTGAATCTAAATAATGAAAACCACCCAATTGGGTGGTTTTTATTTTCTTTATCCCCGTTCAAATTTGACGGGGATTTTTGTTGAATATGCTTTTTTTTAATCTTTTTTTGTGATATAATATTCAAGAGAATGAAAAGAATATTTTTGTCTTTCTTTTTAGTTGTTTTTTGCACCGCAAATTCTTTTGCGGCATCTGATGTTAATATTTCACGCATAATACCTACAAAAAATACAGCAAACACAACGAATACAAGTGTATCAAATGATGATTCTGAAAATAATTCTGTGGTTGCAAGAACAGGTCGTCGTGTAAATAAAAATACAAATACGAATTCTGAAAATAAAACTATTTCAAGAACGATTTCACGTTCTGTGGTCAAAGGCTCTGATAATACAAACAGAACAAAAACAAATGCATCTGTAATTTCAAGAAACCCAAAAACACAAAAATCAGAACACGAAACAATGGAAGCAACCATAAAAACTGTTGGACGTAATGCACGTGTTAGCGCAGCAAGTATTAACAGTACTGCAGCGGTCAGACGTGCAGGGGTTGTATTACGTGCATCTACTGCGGAAGTTGGTGGTCGTGCAACAATTGGGGATACTGGTATTCAAACTGGATCTAACATAGACGAACAGGTTCGTTCTGTACACAGTCGTGCGGGAATTTTTGGTGGTTCTGCAACAAAGAAACAAGTTGTGCCAACTGCTGAATCAATTGCAGAAGCAAAAGATATTATGGAAAAAACTGCCGATTTAAACAGCACATGTCAGGCACAATACAATGAATGTATGGATCAATTCTGTTCAGTTGTTGATGCTAATCAAAAACGTTGCAGTTGTTCTGCAAATTTGGCTAGATATGCCAAAGCACAAAAAGCGGTTGAAGATGCAAATATTGAGTTAAATGATGTTGCACAACGTATTCGTTATGTTGGGTTGTCTGCTGATGAAATCCGTGCGATTTTGTCTGAAACAGAAGCAGAACAAGCCATGACCAAAACAAGGGATAATACAAAAACTCGTTCTATGTTGGAAGATATTGCAGATATGATAGAAAAACCAACATCTTCTGCTGCCTCATTTTTAAGTGATTCTGGCAGTGGAACATCTATGCTTGATATGGATATGGATTTTTCTGCAGATAGCATGGATTTAGATATGGGTTTGTTTGGTGGTTCTAAAAGTACAGATATTTCCAATAAACGTGGAAAAGATTTGTATAACGAAGCAACCAAACGTTGTAAATCTATTTTGACTGCTTGTGAAGATGCAGGTGGTACAGCATCTCAAATAAGTGGCAATTATGATTTGGCGATTGATAAAGATTGTGCTGCATACGAACAGGGATTGGAAAAATTAAATAAAACATTGGTGTCTAATGTTCGTAGTGCAAATTTAATGTTACAGAAAGCACGTTTGGCTGTATTACAAAACCAAAATGAATATGATATCAAAGAATGTGTTGGTGCGCTTGAAAATTGTATGATTGACGATATGGTTTGTGGTGAAAATTATATAAAATGTGTCGACCCAACAAAACAATATATTGATGAAAATGGCAAGGTTGTATATGGAAGAAATATAGCCGCTATTACTGATTTAATGCGTATGTACAATAATGCTAATATCAATATGGAATATTTGAAATCAGCAGAACAAGACAAAGATTGTCCAAATAAAGATGGTGCATGTATTGTTGGATATTTATTGTCAAAGATTGGTATGGGTGCGACAGTCAAAGATGGTGGTTTGTGTCGTGCAGTATTAGATAGATGTCGTGATTATACATATAAACAAACAGGTAAGAAATCTGTTTATAATCCTTATAATGAAGTTGTTTTGAATTATATACAACGTGCGATGGTTAATATCAAAGCGGCACAATCAAAAATAATATCTGAATATGCTTCATCATGTATGGCTAATATATCTGCATGTTATAATCAACAAGTTAATCAAATTAATTCTTGGACTTCATCTGCCAGTGTAGATAATATTTATAGTGTTATGACTGGTGCATGTTATAATGTTGCATTGACATGTGGTTATGCTGTATTTGCATATGATTTAGCACTTGGTAATAAAGTGACACAAATCAGAACAGATTGTGATACTTGTACTGGAAATAATTGTCTTAATACTTGTTCTGAAGATGCCATAGATAAACGACAGAAATTAGTTTTGATTCAGGCCATATCTGATTTGTTCTATCAAAGTTTGTTATGCCCTGAAAATTCAAGTTTTGATCCAACAGAAATAGATCCTGCTAGAAAAATTACTAATAGAATGATTATGGGTTATGTGAACGACAGATGTAAATGTAATTCTGGGTATGCTGCATGGAATGGGGCATGTGTTCTTGCATGTAGTAATACACAATATCGCGATAATTATGGAATGTGTAAGGATTGTGAAAATCCTAGCGGTGGAACTGAGGGAAGTAAAGAAAATGATACTTGTTCGACATCCAGCAGTACAAATTCAGGAAGTTAAAAAAACCGAATTTAAATTCGGTTTTTTTATTTTTTAGGGTTTAATAATTTATCCATAAATTGATTGTGTGTTTCCAGTTCATCTTGTGGAATATCAAAATGACGTGTTGGAAAATCTGAACCAAATTTTTTCATATTTAAAAAATCTTTGTGTCTTTCTTTGATATAGTCATTTATATCTTGGGCTGGTTTTGTTGTTGCCATCATTTCAAGATATACATTAGCCAATATTTCTGAATCGATTAATGCCCCGTGCGCATCTGCACGTGCGGTCAAAGATACACCAAAAAATTTAGCCAAAGAATCAAGAGATAGACTTTTTATTTGATATACGCGATCACGTGCGATAATCATACTGTCCAACCAACGAGATTCATCAATTTTTGGTAAATTTAATCTTGCGAGTTCTGTATTCATAAATGGAAAGTCAAATTCTTTACCATTATGTGCGACAATTGGTGAATCGCCAATATATTCTAAAAATTTAGGCGCAATTATGTCCATAGTAGGTTTTGTTTTTAAAAAATCAGATGACAATTTATGAACCATGTATACTTCATCTGTGATAATGCGACCTTCTGGATTAATATATTCATGGAAAGAATTATCTGTGATTTTATCATCTATGATTTCAACTGCCCCAATTTCAACACATCTGTCCCCATGTGCATAATCAAGACCAGTTGTTTCAATATCAAAACAAATAATACGAGACATTGTATTTTTTACCTATATTTCTTAACAAAAATATTGTATAGAAAACTTTTATAAATTACAATACAGAAAATCAATAAAAGAATATGGATTATTTACAAAATCTTAATGAACAACAAATTCAAGCCGTAATCACTACGGAAGGTCCTTTATTAGTGCTTTCTGGTGCCGGAACTGG
>Ga0265299_10006530_pt1 | contig 10609 bp, 9 predicted proteins | sample AusTroGonzalo_MG_4_FD_193485 | JGI IMG/M metagenome (GOLD analysis project Ga0265299, IMG submission 193485) | Bovine rumen microbial communities from tropical cattle in Woodstock, Queensland, Australia - Gonzalo_02 | ecosystem: Host-associated > Mammals > Digestive system > Stomach > Rumen ...
CAACAGCCATGAATGCCAAGACAACAACAGTAACGCTCGTCGTACCTGAGCACAACATGTCGCAGGACTTCGAGTTCAGCCACGCCGAGCGACTGCTTGGCATGACAAACAACGGAGGATGGCAATTGCCTAAAGACAGCAAATACGAGTTCAAAAATGGAAGTCTTAACCGCCGAGAGGGTAAATAAGATCATCACTGAGGGTGCCCGCCGCGAGACAATCAAGCGCGCCGAGTTTCATCAGTACCGCATCCGTTTCCACGCGCAGATGCGGCTCTCGTCGTATTTGTACCAGCCTACGACGGATTTCCTCGCCTTCGTGAAGAATATCCTGCCGCATGACAAATACAAGACCTTCCTGGCGATGTTCCGCTGGCCTGTCAAGACCAACGAGATCACGTCGGTGTGCTTCGACAAGCTCTCACGCATCTTCGACGGGCGCAATCCCGTGTTCTCGTATCAGTTCACCGCACCAGAGCTCGCCGACGACTGGGAAGAGTACCGCACCACCAAGCTCAACGAGCCTTCGGTGTGGAGCACAAAAGGATGGGAGTTCTTTCAGACCGACATCAACTCGGTACTGATATGCGACCTCCCAGAGGAGCAGACCACGGAACGTCCTGAACCGTATTTCTACTGGCTGCCTATCGGCTCGGTCATAGCCTACAAGGCCGACCGTGACACTGGCGTGATGGACTACATCATCTTCCACCAGGACGGCGGACGTATCGCTGTCATCGACAGCGCATCATATCGCACCTTCAAGGAGACGAAGGACGGCCACGTCGGCGAGCTGCTCTCGGAGCACCCGCACAACCTCGGCTATTGTCCGGCACGCTTCTTCTGGAACGAGCCTCTGTCATTGGAAGACCCCGATGTCAAACGCTCGCCGCTGACCAAGGAACTCGACTCCTTGGACTGGTTCCTGTTCTACCACCTCAGCAAGCGTCAGCTCGACCTCTCGGGGGCTTATCCGATTTATAGCGGCTACGAGCAGGCGTGTGATTTCAGCAATGCCGAGAACGGCGACTACTGCGACGGAGGCTATCTCAAAAACAGAGAGGGCTTCTACCAGTACGATGCCAGCGGCATGTTGCTGCGCTGTCCTAAGTGTGGCGATAAACGCACCATCGGCCCTGGCTCCTTCGTGGAGATCCCCGTCCCGGACGGCAAGGAACAGCCTGACCTCAGAAACCCAGTGCAGATGCTCACCGTGGATCGCAACTCACTCGAATACAACGTCGGTGAGGAGCGTCGTCTGCGTTCCGAGATCATCACGGCGGTAGTGGGACAGGAGGAGGAGATAACACAGCGTGAGGCGCTCAACGAGCAGCAGATAATGGCCAACTTCGAGTCGCAGACCACGGTGCTGAACCGTGTCAAACGCGGCTTCGAAGAGGCTCAGCAGTTCGTTGACAGCACATGCTGCCTCCTGCGTTATGACACCGACTTCATCAGCGCGTCAATCAACTACGGTACCAAGTTCTACCTCGCCACCACAGCACAGCTGCGCGAGGAATACAAGGCCGCAAAAGATGCTGGAGCGTCGGAGACGGAGCTTGACGCCATGCAGCGCCAGATCATTGAGACAGAGTATCACAACGACCCCCAGCAGATGCGCCGCATGATGCTGCTGTTCGAGCTGGAGCCGTTACACCACTTGACCACCAACGAAGCGACAAACCTCTTCAAGGAAGGCCTCATAGACGCGCAGACACTGCGTCTGAAGGTCAACTTCCCAGAGTGGGTGCGCCGCTTCGAGAGAGAGAATATGAATGTGCTGGAATTTGGCTCGGCACTTTCGTATGATAAGAAAATAAGCCAAATCAAACAAACACTATTAAGTTATGCAGCAAATCAGGACTAAAGACGGCACCATGGTCAGCATCCTCGACCTCACGGCAGACAACTTCGACTGCCCGAAAGGTGAGGAGGCTCGCTACCACTGCCGCATCGAACAGGTGAAATTCGATTCAAACACTGGCAAGAGACTCAGCACGCCAAGAATTCAGATCTTCGGTAAGAAGGAGTTTGAGAACGGCATGCTCCACAACCTCCGCCAGCAAGGCTACACCGTAGAGGTGTTGCACAACCCGACAGAGTGGCTCAAGGCCAACGCTGAGCGTGTGGCAGCCGATAAGGCGGCACGCACCAAGGCAGCCAAAGAAGCCGCCGAGAAACGTCAGAGAGAAGAAGACGAAGCCAAGGAAGCCGCCATGACCGAGAAAATCATGGCGAAACTACGCGCCGAGGGATGGGCACCGGCAGACGACAAGAAACAGTCATCATTAAAGAAAAAGTAAAACCATAAAAGAAAGGGAAACACTATGGCACTAACAAATGAAATTCTTGATCAGAACGCCGTGCTCGCCACATTGACCGACGCGCAGAAATCGGCTATCGTCACACTCTCGAGGAACGACGAGGATAACGTCATCGCCACCAAGATAGGCGAGATTTACGGCGGTTTGGATAACGACATCCTGACCACCTCCGGCATCGCCAAGGACGGCACCGAGAAAACCTACAACTACGCCAAGCGCGTCATCGGAGACCTCAAGGCCAAAGCTGACGAGGCAGCGAATCTGCAGAAGACCATCGACGCCAACACCAGGGAGATAACTCGTCTCAACGAGGTCATCGCCAAGGGCGGTGCGGATGGCGAGACAGCGAAACAGCTCAAGCAGGCCAAGGCCGACCTCGCCAGCGTGACAAACGACTACAATGCCCTGAACACCAAGTATCAGGAGCAGGAACAGCGTCACGCCACCGAGCTGCTGGGCATGCAAGTCGACAACGAGCTCAACGCCGTCAAGGCCGGCTTGAAGTTCAAGGCAGGTCTCACCGACAACGTGACACGTGTCCTCGTGGATCAGGCTGTGAACGCCGTCAAGGCCATGAAGCCGCAGTACATCGACGATGGCAATGGCGGCAAGGTTCTCGCCTTCATGGATGAGAACGGCGCCGTCAAGCGCAACGCTCAGAACCAGCTCAACCCTTACACGGTGGGAGAGATGTTCATGCAGCAGCTTGACACACTCGACATCCTCGACAAGGGACGCCAGCAGCAGGGCACAGGCACGAGTCCACAGCACCCTGCCACGGTGCAGACGGATGCCAACGGCAATGTGACATCGGTATCCATCAGCGGAGCCAGGACACAGGCCGAGGCTTCAGAAGCAATCAAAGCGACTCTCATGTCGCAAGGCATCGCCTACGGCACAAGAGCCTACACAGAGGCATTTGACAAGGCTTGGAAAGACAACAACGTCAAAGCATTGCCGATGCAATAAAGAGACAATTAACAGCAGCGTGTCAAGGGTAAACCGCCGCCATTCACTAACAACTTAAAATATCAATCACTATGTCATTAGTTGCAACCAGATTACAGAATTGGCGTATCAATAACCCAGACTTCGACAAGAACATGACACGCCCATTGGAGTACGGCGCTATGGACTTCTTCATCAGCCAGACCGACGCTCCGAACTCAATCATCTCACCATTCCTGCGCGAGCGTGCTTTCGCCTCTATGGGCAACACCGTGCAGATCCCGGTGATTAACTACGACGGTGACGTCACTGTCGCCAACGTGCGCTCATGCGCCATCAGCGACGACGAGAACACCTCAGCGCTCTACACCGTGGTGTTCGCTACCTACGCCGTCGGTTTCACCATGGTTCCGTCGCTCTACATGAACAACGAAATCAGCTACGACCACGACTTCGCACGTAAGATGGAGAAGGTGAGCCGTGCATTGGCAGGCGCTCTCGACAGCGCAGCCGTTACAGCTCTCGCAGCCCAGAAGACTCAGGTCTTCACCAACCCGCTCAACTACACCATCTCGAGCAATGTCATGGAGGTGCCTGAGCAGATGGCCACCGAGGTCCTCGGCGACATCAACCCTATCATGCGCGCCAACGCATACCCAGAGCAGATCCACATCATCGGCAACGCCGGTGTCGACTCGCTCATGCGTAAGCTCGCACAACACGGCTTGTATAACGACGTGAACAAGCAGCTCGAATACGACGGCAAGGTGTTCCACTTCACCAACAACGTCGTCGACGAGTCAGGTATGAACGGCACATTCTTCGCTGTCGCTGACGGTAACGTCGGTCTCTTGACACGTGTCGACCGCGAGGCATTGCGTAACACCCGCGCCAACTTCCACGAGTGGGGCGTCACCATGCTGCCTTATATCGGCACAGAGGTGGGCTACCACTACTACACCGCCGTTGGTGACCAGTCAAGCATCGCTGGTGACGCTTCAGCCGACATGACTTGCAACGTCAAGGAATACTTCGGATTCTCTGTCGACGCTGCCTTCATCGTTGCCTACAACAGCAACCCGTCAACCGTCGCCAACCCGATCATCAAGGCCGAAATCGCAGCCCGTGGCGCCAACGTGCCGCTCGGCATGCCGGTCTATGTAACCAACGCCGCTGACTTCCAGCCGGCAGAGGAATAACACTGATTAATGCCAATAGTGTCAATGTCGGGGGTGTGGGGCTCGCCCTGCACCCCTACTTAATATCAGAACGAAAATGGTGAGAATTAAAGAAATACAAAACGCGATGCGTCATGTCGTAGGATGGCGGCAGGCCTACAATCCCACCCAGTACCTCGACGGAACGCTCACACGCTCCGAGAGCGGATTATATTTCCAGGACGCACACCCGATGATGACTGTCGACAATATGGCATCCATCATTCCTGACGAGTTTGACGCCCAGTACCCGGCATGGGACAGCACCACCACCTGGATCAAAGGTGCGAAGGTGTCCCACGGCGGCTATGTCTGGAAGTCACGCAAAGGCGACAACACGGGCAACGAACCCGCCGCCAGCGACTTCAACGGCGACTTCTCGTCGGACTTCGGCAACGAGTGGTGGCAGGCCTACAATCCTCTCAACGATTTCCTTGACACTATGGTGGAAGGCGGCATCGCCAAGACGGTGCAGACCTTCATTCAGATGAAGCAGCTCACCGAGGAGACACGCAACCTGCTGGAGCGTCGCACCTTCTTCGACGGCGCGGGACGTCTCCAAGCCACACTGCAGAACAGCGGGAAGCTCGTCGGCTTCGAGATTACGCCGGTGCGCTCTATGGGTGTCACCATGAAGATCGAGAAGGTGGGATTCCAGATGTACGGCGGCGCAGGCTTCGTGCGTCTCTATCTCTTCCACTCGTCGCAGCCTGCTCCAATCAAGTTCTGGGACTTCTACGTGGACGCCACCAACGGCATGTTCCACTGGTTCGACCTCGAGGACTGCTACCTTCCTTTCATCAGTGCTGACAATAACGCTGGCGGCATGTGGTTCTTATGCTACAACCAGAACGACCTCCCATTCGGCATGGAGGCCATCAACGTGTCGAAGGACTGGAGCCGCGAGCCATGTGGCACTTGCAACCTTGGAAGCATCGAGACGTGGCGCGAGATAACGAAGTACATGCAGGTGTCGCCCTGTTGCCACCAGGCACCGCAAGGCTTCAAGATCAACCCGCAGCTGTGGGACATCGCAGACACGAACTACACCAACACTATCAACTGGGGTTTGAACTGCGAGGTCACCGTGGCATGCGACCTCACGGACTTCATCATCTCACAGCGTCAGATCTTCGCCACCGTCCTCCAGCGTCAGGTGGCCTACGACGCTCTGCGTACGCTGGCCATGAACCCGAATGTCCGCGTCAACCGCAACCAGAGCAACGTCACCCGCAACGACCTGCTCTACGAGCTGGACGGCAACGTGCAGACACGCCGCAACGGCATGGGCTATGACCTCGAGAAGGCCTATCAGGCTCTCTCGCTCGACACACGCAACCTTGATAGGCTGTGCCTGCAGTGCAACAACCACGGAGTGAAGTACAGAACCGTATTTTAAGACGATTTTACAATGGCAGGTATGAAATCCATAACCGACTTGCGCGAGCGCGTCATAGGCCTTAAAAACGGCCTTGACAGCGGCGCATGGCTGCGTGGCATCATTATGGACAACGAGGCCATCATCTGCGACATGAACGCGGAGGGGCAGCTGTATCAAAGTGGTGTCAACACCTACGGCGTGCCGATTATGGATTACATGCCCTACATGCCTTACACCATCGAGGTGAAGACCATCAAAGGTCAGCCCACCGACCGCGTGACGCTGCGTGACACAGGCGACTTCCACGAGTCATTCTACGTCGAGGCCACCGACACGCAGTTTGTCGTCAAGGCTCATGACTGGAAGACCGAGAAACTCATACGCAAGTACGGACGTGAGATCCTCGGACTGACACGAGAGAACCTCAACGAGCTTATCCACAAGTACATCTATCCCGAACTATTAAGCAAAGCAAAGGAAACCATATATGGCTAAACAACGTAACTATCTCATGACAGGCCAGTCGCCGGAGCTCTTCGACAAGGTGTTCGAGGAGATGAGCGCACAGCTCAAGGCATCGCTCGGATGGCTTGACAAGGCATTCGGACGCGCCGAGCGCACCGTCAAGCTCAGTGCCACAGGCAAACGCATCTATACGCCTTGCGTATATATCCACGGCAACGAATACACCGAGCTGCTGCCAGACAGCAACGTCGGGAATTTCTCATTTTTCTGGGTTGACGACCCGCAGCAGATCACATGGGATCGCTACGTCTCGGTAGGCATCCGCACCGACTTCTCGGTTATATTCTGGTATGATTTCCGCAAGGTCTACAACGGCACGAACCGCAACCGAGAGCAGGTCAAGGCCGACATCCTCGACGCTTTGAACAGCATGGCGCTCAAGCATGGCGGCTTCGTCATCAACCGCGTGTACGAACTGGCAGAGAACATCTACCGGGGCTTCTCACTCGATGAGGTGGACAACCAGTTCCTGATGCAGCCTTATGGTGGCATACGCCTCGAGGGCGAGATATGGGTAACCAAGACTTGCACACATACCACAAAAACACAGACAACATGACACAACTTATTGGCTATATCATCATCGTATCGGGCGTGGCGGCATGGCTGCTTACGCTCACTCACAAGTGGCGTGTCGTCGAATGGCTCGCAGTCCATTCCAACGCCTTCTTCAACAAGATGTTCAACTGCGACTTCTGCCTGTCATGGTGGACGGCATGGCTCCTCACAGCCGTGCTGCTCTGCATCACAGGCGACAGCCGCACGCTGATAGTACCTTTCGTCTCAACCTGCATCACGAGGAGGCTGCTATGAGAACCGTACAGATAGGCCGACACACCGTGGAACTCTACGACAGCATCGACACATTGCCGGTGCTGCGTTTCCACGCATACAACAAGATGATTCTCGTCGACGCTGGCATAGGCTCAGACCTCAACGACTGGGACTCCCACGCCGAACGTGTGATCCGCTTCATCACCACCGACGACAAGGAGAGCGCCATCAAGGAGATCGACAACCTGCGTCAGAACATCTATCTCGTGCAATCGGGCGTCGCACCGCGTCACCTCGCCTTCGCCGCACTGGTGGAGAGCATCGACGGCGTGAGATATGATGACCTCACGACGGAGGGACTGTCGAAGGTGGTGGAGATGCTGAAGGATGCCACAGACAAAGAGATAACCGCCCAGAACGAGGCGGTCAAAAAAAAAATCGAAGAAGACCTGGCTGTCTATTTTCCAAGCACGCAGGATGACCCGAAGACAAAGGAGTACCACGACCTGATGCGCCGCCGCGCTATCCTGCAATGTGACAAGATCATCAACGACACCGACCAGTACGATGCGGAGATAGAGAAACTGACGACACGTCTTCTGACATTCGCCAAGCCTATGACCTTCAGCGGCAAGGGAAGCGCGGAGGTGCAATATGACAAGCAGTTTGAAAACATGTGTCTGCTCATCAGCAAGGAGCTCAACGCCAATGCCAAGGACATGACAGTGCTCGAATACTACAACGCCTTTGAATTCATCAAGGACATGCAAAAACAGAAAAACGCAAAAAATAAGAAGCAATGAACACCGACAACCCGATAAAATATAGCGACCTTATACAGCCCGATGACAGTATCTCGAAACTCATCAAGCAGCTCGACGACCTCTCGGACAGCTACATGAACGTGTACGAGAACATCCGCAAGAATGCCGTCGCAGTGAAGGCATCGCTTGAGGGAGTGTCGGGTGCCACCGAACAGGGGCGCAAGACCATACGTCAGGCCGCTGCCGATACCGACGAGCTCACCAAGGCGTTACAAGCCCGCAACAAAGCCGAAGCGGAGATTAACGTGGAACTCCAGCGCATCAAGACCGCCACACGCGAGGCGAATAACATCGCCAAGCTCCGCGCACGTCTCATCGACAGCGAGGAAGGCTCATACGACCGCCTGTCGGCTCAATACTCGCTGAACAAGATTGCTCTCAACGCCATGACGGCCGAGGAACGCAGTCTAACCGAAGAGGGGAAGCAGCTGGAGAAAGAGACCGCCGAGATCTACGAGCGCATGAAGGAATTGCAGGCTGCCACTGGCAAGACCACGCTCAATGTCGGTAATTATGAAGCCGCCACCAAGGGGCTGCGTGCTCAGATCATGGACTTGACACAAGAGCTGGTGCAGCTCCGTATGGAAGGCAAGCAGGACAGCGAGGAATATCAGAACGTCGCACGTCAGGCCGCAGTGCTCAAAGACGCGTTCAAAGACGCACAGGCCGAAGTCGTGAACATGGCAAGCGACACATCGACGCTCAATAGCGTACTCGGTGCCACAGCCGCCGCGTCAGGCGGTTTCGCCGCCGTCACAGGCGCGATGTCATTGTTCGGAGGTGAGAGCGAGGACGTGCAAGAGGCACAGAAGAAGCTCCAAGCCGCCATCGCCATCACCAACGGCTTGACAGCCATCCAGGCACAGCTTCAGCACCAATCGAACCTCATGCTCGGCATTGGCAGGATTCAGACCCTCGCCAAAGCCAAGGCGGAGCAGTTGGCGACAAAGGAAACAATCGCCGCCACAGTGGCTCAGAAGGCTTTCAACGCCGTCGCCAACGCCAACCCTTATGTGTTACTCGCCACAGCATTGCTCACCGTAGTGGGCGCGCTGGTGGCGTTCTCGCAAGGCTCAAAGGAGGCGAAGGCGAACACCGTTGAACAGGAGAAAGCCATCACCAACCTCACATTGGCATTGAACGTCTACAACGAGGCGATGGACTTCGCAATCAAGAAAGCGCAAGCCGAAGGCAAGAGCACCGCAGAAGTCAACGCCATGCGTCGCAAACAAGCCGCCACAGCCGTAGAGGCTGCCGAGGCCATGCGCGACCAGTACGGCGCAATGTACAACGAATATCTACGTATTGTCGAAGATGAGGGCAAATTATCCAAGGAGCAAGAGGAGCAATTCAAAGAGGTTTCGCAGAAATATCAGGAGGCTACCGATGCGGTCACCAAGGCCAAGGCCGACGAAAGAAAACTCATCCAGGACATCACAATCCAAGAGATCAACGACGCCCGCCAGGCTGGCCTCACTCTGACTCAGATACTCCGCAAGTCGGAAGACGAGAGACTGAAACTCATCAGCAACGGCTACGACCGCCAGAGGGCGCAAAGCAAGGCCGCTGCCGAGCGTGAGATTGAGGACATACGATACAGACTCGACAACGAGAAAGACCTCACAGAAGCGCAGAGGAAGGCTCTGAACGCAACCATCATCGACATTCGTAAGAACCTCACACAGCAGCTCTCCGCCATCGACAAACAACAGGCAGCAGCCGAGCTTGCCACGACACGCGAGACCGAGGACATACGCAACAACCTCATGACAGAGGGCATTGAAAAACAGCGCACGCTGCTCGACACCGAATACACCCGCCGTCTGGAAGACTTGCACAACCGTCTAAAGCAGGAGACCGACCTCACCAAGCAGCAGAGAATGGACATGGAATCCCAGCTGCTTCTTATCCAAAACGAATACAAAAAGAAAAGCCAGGAGCTTGAGGACCAGTACAACGCTGAAATGCTGAGCAAGGAAGCCGAGAACCTCCAGATGCAGATTGACATGACAGCCGAGGGCACGAAGAAGCAGCTCGATCTACGTCTGCAGCTCATCGAGAACCAGCGTCAGCAGGAACTCGCCGCCAACCGCCAGCTCGCCGAGGACAAACGCAAAGACGAAGCCCTCATCAACGCCAAATATGACAACGAAGCATTGCAGACACGTCAGGACTTCCTGCTCGCCGAGTTCGACCTCCAGCAGAAAGCCGCTGCCGCTGAGTTCGCCACCCTTGACAAGTCGGAGCGCGAAAAGACGAAGTTCCGTCTTGAACAGGAGAAGGCTCGCCTCAAGAAGGTGCTCGAACTCAACGCCACCGCATCGCAGAAGATGTCGGACATTGAAGTTAAAATCATCGAGGATACCATCAAGCGTATCGAAAACGAGATAGCCTCGGCCAGCGTGCCGCAGGACATCTACGACGTGTTCGGCCTTGAGCTGTCAGACGACAAGAAAGCCGCTATCAGTGAGTCTATGCAATATGCCATGGACGCACTCACACAGTGGCTCGATGCCCGTGTGCAAGCCGCCGAGCAGGCCGTGCAAGCCTCCAACAAGGAGGTGGACGCAGCGCAGCGCGCCTATGAACTTGAACTCCAAGCCAAGGCCAACGGCTA
>Ga0265299_10006531_pt1 | contig 10608 bp, 9 predicted proteins | sample AusTroGonzalo_MG_4_FD_193485 | JGI IMG/M metagenome (GOLD analysis project Ga0265299, IMG submission 193485) | Bovine rumen microbial communities from tropical cattle in Woodstock, Queensland, Australia - Gonzalo_02 | ecosystem: Host-associated > Mammals > Digestive system > Stomach > Rumen ...
AATAAAGATAAAAAATTCCGTTTCATAACTATGTAGTTTTTTGTGTTAATATGTTCGTTATTTTTCATGTTTATTGTGACACGTGATTGTCATAATCACCTCAACTTTCCAAATCGCGGTGCAAAGGTACAACTTTTTTTTGATATAATCGTTAACATTTTAGAAGAAAATACTATCAAAAGGTCGAAAACGCTTTTATATTTGGAAAAAAAGTTGTAACTTTGCACGATTTTACTATCAAAAGGACGAATATGGAAAAACAAACCGACCTGTTTTATGACACAAACGACATCAATCAACGAGGTTTGGTTGTGTATGAAACGAGCAATGTACCGACTCAAGAAAATCCACCGCAAGGGGACTTCCTGGTGATTGGATTATGTATCAGAGGGAATGCCTTGCTGAGTTACAACAAACAAGAGATAGCCATTAGCTCGCATGACATCGGTTTTGCCATGCCGGACCACACCCTCACCTGTCTCTCGCCTTCGCCCGACTATCGCGTGGTATTTGTGTTCATCTCGAAAGCCTTCTATCATGAAATGATTCGCCGCACATCTTTCGTGGACTACAGGAAGTACTACTACAGCCCGATGTGCCACCTGAACGACGAGCAATTCGAGAAGGTCATGGCCATTCTGCAGGTGTTGCAACTGGTAAGCGAGCGCAATTATCCGCAACGGCAGGAGAGTCTGGCAGCCATTCTGGATGTCTTGTTTTTCGAACTGACCCGTTATCGTGGAGAGGAATCGGAGAAGACCGAAGCAGACATACGTAACGAACAGCTTTTCAACGACTTCTACAACTTGCTCGAAAACAATTACAAAGAGCACAAGGATATTATATGGTATGCCGATCAACTGTTCTTAAGTCCGAAATATTTCTCTTTTGTCATCCGACAATTCACGGGTCTGGGAGCGGGAGAATGGATAGACGACATGATTATCTCGCAAGCGAAAAAGCTGTTGCACTCTCAACGCGACAAAAGCATTGAACAGATTGCGCAGGATTTGGGCTTTCATGAGAGTGGCTCTTTTTGTCGTTTCTTCAAGTCACGTACCGGCCTACGCCCATCCCAGTACCGCAAAGGATAGATAAAAATTCACAGAAAACACACTTTTTTGCCTGTCATATGGCTATTGAAGCGCTGTTGTTAGAATAATATAAGAACAGTATAGCGAGGAACATGCTTATTCCGAAAAAGTGCACAATTATCCCGAAAAACATAAGAATTTTCGATTCAACAAAGAAAATCTTATTAGAAATTTTGGTTATATCAGAAAAAAATAGTACCTTTGCAATCAGTTTCATTTTGACATAGTTGGCAGGAATGAATCTGCGTTAATTGAATAGTTTTCTAAAATATTTAGTATGAAAAAGAGTTCTCTATTGTTTTGTTTGTTGCTTTCGGTAGCCTCTTTTGCCAGCGTTGAAGTTCAGCCTGGACTAACGCTGTCCCAGGGTGGCAATTCGTATGTTATCACGTATGAAAATGATGATATTATTGCCATGGATACAACACTAATTGGAGCGAATGGAGAATATGACTTTTCTTATGTGCAGTTAATTCCTGATTACTATGACTACGCGGGAGATGAATGTTCTCCGATGTATCCCGCATATACTTTGCATCTGGAACTTCCACTTAACGCAACTAATGTGCAAATTCATGTTGATTCTTTAGCGTATACATCGGTATATTTGAATTATCCCTATTTGCCCGTTCAGTCTTCAATAACAGGGCAACCTGTATATATATGTTACGACCCCGTTTTGTATAGTGATGATGTCTTAATGGATCAATATTATAGTGATTGGTACCTATTAGGACAAACATACCATCGCCGATTAGCCCAAGGTGTGGATTTTACTTTTTATCCTGTCCACTACCATTTGTGGAGTGATACGGAAGTGTTGACTTACGCAAAGTTTGAAATCTCTTTCGACGGAGATTATATTGAGAATCTGTATATTAATCCTGAACCTGCTTCTGCTCTGTTTTTTGACAATTATTTAGACGTTGATTATTATCGTTTCCCGGAGACTCCCGTTATAGATGATGAGCCATATCTTATCATTACTGAGCGACAATATGAGGATTCAATATTGGTGTTCAAAACCCATAAAGAATCATTAGGCTATCGCGTTTTTCTAGAATTTATAGACGACTATGAAAGTACGCCGGACGCGATTAAAGAATTGATTTTCTCATATTATACAAATACTCGATTAGCATATGTTTTGTTAGCGGGAAGCCTCAGTGCGATACCATTTTCTTCCGGACAACAAGAAAGCATGTTGAACCCTCCCACGGATATTTATTACACCTGTTGGGGTGATTGGTATGTTGTTAGTCTGATAGGCTATCATCCATTTGTATATTTGGGACGTTGGGATATATATAATGCAGAGCAATTATCTCTGGTCATGCGAAAAACGATGAAATCGGAGTTATCCATGTATGATAACCTCACCCATAAGATAGCATCATTCTCTGGATCGGATAACCCCAAATTAAGTAACATCGCTCAGGCAAAATGGGTCGAAACAGATGTTATCAATGCTTCTACATATCTTACAGGTCAGTTCTATGATGGCAGATACCCAACACCCTCTCAATGTTCGTACATAGATATAAAAACAGAAATAGAAGATTCAGATAGCCCTTTATGGATGTTTTTGTACTTTGGACATGGTAGTTATGATTGGATTGCTCATCCATACCAATTCCGAGAATACCAAATTGACGATTGCATAAATAGCGACTTACCATATCAACCATTCGGTTTTTCTTTTGCATGCCTTAATGGAGACCTATACGAAGAGAATTGCTTTGCGCGTTCGTGGATGAATGTTAAGAATGGTGGCATAGGAATAATGGCTTCAACAGTGTCGTCTATCATTGAATGTAATAAGATGTTTTCTCGAAAATTATTCTCACAATTAATAGATTACCAGCCAATTATGACAATTGGAGAGTTTATTTCCATCGCAAAGGAACGGTACTATAACATTAATATAGTTCCTTATCGTCGTAACCAGATTGCGAAATATATTTATCTAGGCGATCCAAGTTTGTATATACACGGATTAGACCTTCACCATTCTCATCATTTGGCACCTTCGCAAAAAAAGGCTTCTGTTGTAATAGAAGATAGCAATCCTTATAAGGTAAATGTTTCTTCCGTAAGTGGAGTGTTTGTTGAGGAGATTTTGTATGATAAGTTCGTGGGAAAAACGTATCCTTCTGGTATTTATGTACTCCAGTTGTTGGATAAAAACGATGACTTAATCGACATAATCAAGGTGGCTTACTAATTCTTTTCATTATGAAAAAAGCAATTTTTTACATTTGTTTGAGCACATTGTTGTTTGCCGGATGCCAGCCGGTGAATCCGCCTCAGTCGGATGATGACGTTGTGAAGATAATCAAGATTCTATACAATGGCATGGGCAAACCTGCCAGCGCATGTCTGGAACCGTTGGCGAGAATGGGTATCGAGGTGCCGTATAACGAGTATGACAGTAATCTAAAAGAGTTCGACGAAGGCTATTTCCTCAAGACTGACGATTACGAATTAGGCTTTGCTTGCTATCATGATTCTATCACAAGTGCGCGTTACACTTATTATTTCCGCAGCACATATGAGGACGGTGTGAAGCAATTTCACGTGGCTGACAACGCGGTTTATAATTTTGGATGGGAACAATGGGAATGTGGCTATAAATCAACCTACAAGGATTTGTCACAACATGATGTAGCTATGACGGAAATAGACTCATGTGTGGTAGCAGATAAAAAAGCTCATTGCCATATTTGGTCTTTATATCAAAAGTGCTTTTCCGAACTATATTTATTTTCAGAAGTCTCCTATTGGGGTGTATCTATCGGCGGAATGGACCCTAATACCGGTAATGGCCTGAGCGAAATGGCAGACGGAGATATTTCTATTCAGTTTAGCCTTCGTGACACTCCAAGTTCTGCATTCGACTGAAAATTTTACACTTTTTTTGCACGCAAATCAAAACACATACATCAAACATGAGCAACGAAATTACATTAAAAGCCTGGAAAAACCTGGAAACCCCGTCCGACCACATGTACCTCACCAAGGACATCGAACGCGGACAACTGCCTGAAATCCTGGAACTTGCAATGGGCGCCTCCACCAATCCCGCCGTGCGCGACATGCTGTTTTTGTCCACACTTTCCGTCTGCAGCTATGCCTTGCCCAAGATGAAGATGCTCCACGACCCCGTAAAGCGCAAAGAGTACTCCGCCAACCTCATGACACTCATCGTCGCACGCGCCGCCTCCGGCAAGGGCGTCATGAATACCGCACACACCCTCCTCGAACCCATCGAATCTGTCCTGACACAACTTGAGCGCTCGGCCGAAATACCCGCCAACTGCTCCTCAGCTGCTTTCCTCGACCTCCTCGAACAAAACGACGGCTCCGGCATCATGATCGCTACCGAAATGGACGAACTCAGCCAGATCTGGAAACACGACTACGGCAACTTCTCCCACATCTTCCGCCAGGCATTCGAGCACGAGACCATCAGCCGCGCCCGCAAGGCCGGAACCGCCGGCGTGGTCAAAACCACCATCCCGCACCCCTGCCTCAGCGTCCTCCTCTCCGGCACCTACAACCAGGTTCAGCCACTGCTCGGCAACGCCGAAAACGGACTCGTCTCCCGCTTCCTCCCGTACCTCCTCGAAGACGCGCCCGAGTTCGATATCCACGTGCTCGACAACTGCCCCACACCCGACGAAACAGCCGGTGGCAACCTCTACGAATACCTCGGCAAACAACTCGGCGCCCGCTGGGGATGGATGATGCAACAGCGCCACGACTGCTACTGGCGCCTCACCGACGAACAGGCCGCACAACTCGCCGCCTTCTTCTCCGACGGCTACCACCTCGCCCTCGACGAGATGGGCATGCCCGACGACTTCGCCGCTTCCGTCTTCCGCATGCTCGTGACTGTCAAACGAATAGGCATGATCCTTACCGCGCTCCGCCTCGACATCCATGCCGCCCTGCCCAAAGAAATCTACTGCTCCGACGACGACTTCCGCACCCTCGCCATCCTCTCCGAGCAGCTTCTCAAACACGCCGCCCGCCTCTCCCTCATGCTCCCCGACGCCCCGTCCCACACTCGCCCCGGCTACACACCTCTCACCCGCGCCGAAAAGAAGATGATGGACTTCCTGAACGCTTTGCCCAAAAAGTTCACCACGCAACAGGCAATCGATGCCGGCAACCTTTTCGGCTTTGAGCGAAGAACCACGGAACAATACCTGACTGAACTGATTAACAACGGATTGATTGTTCGTATAAAAAAAGGTTGGTATCAAAGGGTGTATTAAAATCATTTTTGCGGAACCGCGGAACAAAAGTCAGCACTTATCTGTCTAATAATGTGCATGTTACGCCTGTTTTTCAATTCCGCGATTCCGCAAAAACGAAAACAAGAGCCTCTCTATCGACGAAGTCGATGGTGAAGAGGGTGTTTCGACAAACATCGTTCTATTTTCCCAAAATAGAGTGTTTTCGAAACAGCCCTCGAAACACACTCAGAGAGGCTGCACCCGAAAGGTGCTCTTCTGCCGCCCTCAAGTTCCGTGCTTAATGCAATCTCTGGAATATGGAATTCCTCCGAATTTCCGCATCCAACCCGCCCCTCCATTGCGCAACTCGTTTGTCGAGATTCGTCAAAATATCGGATGAGAAGAGCTCGCTTACAGCACCGAAGGAGAATGAGTACCCCTCCTTGCCTTCTCAGACTCAAGCCAACTGACCCCAAACTACCCAAAGCCAACATCGAAATTATGCAAAAAAACGATATCCTCAAACTGAACGGCTGGATGCTCACCGAGCACCACCTCCGCGGAAATGAACTCATCGTCTTCGCCATTGCCTACATGTTCCGAACCTCCGACTCCGACTACCAACTCGCCATGGCCAAACGCTGGCTTCGCGCCTTCCCCCGTACCACCGTTCTTGACGCCCTCCAAAGCCTTCTCGACCAGCACCTCATCACCGAACGCGAACACATGATGCTCAAGGACCTCCAACACCAACCCAAGACCCAGCGCAAGAAACGTACTGTCAAGCCCGAGACCCTCGAAGCCTTCGCCGCCCGTCACAACCGCAAGAACCTCCGCCGCGAACAGTTCCGCAACGCTCCCGACCCCTTCAAGCCCCCCACCGACACCAAAAACTGACCCTTTCTGCATTTTCTTGCCAAAAAATTTGGCCAATTCAAAAATTTGTTGTACCTTTGCAGCCAAATTGGATAGTATGAAACTGAAGATACGTCTTGCGTTGGAGTTGGAGCGCATACGCCGCAACAACCTGAAAGTGCTGCATCCGCTGCAGCAGCTGTTCTGGGAATCGACCCTGCGTTGCAATGTGGCCTGCCTGCATTGCGGCTCGGACTGCACGTCGTCCGTCGTGACGCCGGACATGCCCAAAGAGGATTTCCTGAAAGTGATAGACGAAGAGATCCTGCCGCACGTCGACCCCGGCAAGGTGATGATTATCATCTCCGGCGGCGAGCCCACGATGCGCAAAGACCTGGAAGAGGTCGGCGCAGCACTCATGCAGCGCGGCTTCCCCTGGGGCATGGTCACCAACGGCGTGGCGCTGACGGAAGAACGTTTCCGCGCCCTGCGTAATGCCGGACTGATGTCGCTGACCGTATCGTGCGACGGAGGCGAAGAGGACCACAACTGGATGCGCGGCAGCCGGTTTGCCTTTGAAGGCAGCCGACGGGCCATCCGCCTTGCGGCGGCGGAGACAGCCGCCATCAGTCAAAGGTCAAAGGTCAAAGGTCAAAAGTTGCAGGTCAAAGGTCAAAGGGAGGAGGAAGAAGGTCAAAGGCCGTTGTTGCCGTTTGTATGGGACGTGGTGACGTGCGTGAATCAGCATAACAGGACCAAACTGCCCGAGATACGCGAGATGCTGTGGTCGTGGGGCGTGCGCGACTGGCGCGTGTTCGGCATCGACCCCATGGGCCGTGCGGCCTCGAATCCCGAGTTGCTGCTCAGCGACAGCGAGTTCCGCGACGTGCTGGATTTTATCCGCGACGAACGCCAGGCAGGCCGCCACGTGAGCTACTCCTGCGAGGGCTACTTGGGTGGATACGAAGCCGAAGTGCGCGACCACCTCTACCAGTGCGCAGCGGGCCTGAGCGTGGCCTCTATCCTCATCGACGGCAGCATCAGCGCCTGCACCAGCATCCGCGGCAAGTACTACCAGGGCAACATCTACAAAGACCGTTTCTGGGACGTCTGGGAGAACGGCTTCAAGCCCTACCGCGACCGCTCATGGATGCACGCCATGGAACCTTGCAAGGACTGCAAGGTCTGGCGGTATTGCGAAGGCAACGGCATGCACCTGAGGCGCGAAGACGGCTCGCTTATGCTCTGCCACTATCAAAAGTGTCAGTCGGAGTGACCTCGTTCCGGAGGTCCATCGCGTGGCTCAGGTTGTCGAGCAGCGCCGTATAGTTACCTTGTAAAATGATATGATGATTGCCTATCGAACGGTCCATGAGATAGGACGTCAGGTCTGTGTTCTTGGAACGCAGCAGGATCTGTGTGCGGCATTTCTTCGGGTCGTTCTGGTTCTCGGTGAGGATGGCCGAGGCATAGGCGATACGCCCCAGGTCCTCGCCGCCGACTTTGACCACCGTGACCGGACGGTGCTCGCGCAGCAGGCCCTGCACCGCCACGCCGGAGTTGCTCTCGAAATGGCTGCGGATGATGTATTGGCGCGTCTGCTTGAGGCCGATGGTGCAATGGGCGAACAGCACCTCTTTGTCGCGGATACGCGCGGGGTTGGCCATGAACGCGTCACTGCCCGTCAGGCGCTTGGACAGCAGCATGGTGAAGATGGAAGGCACGTCGCCCTCGCAGCCCGCCACGATACCTTCGTCGTTCAGCAGCGACAGTGCCAGACAGCCCGTCGTGTGGCATGACGTGATCAGGTTGAAGCAGCGCACGGTGACCGCCGTCAGATGATCTTCCTCCACAATCCGGCGAATGGCGCGGTACAGACGCACGGCTTTGATGACCTCGGCTTTGTTGGGCTCGATCATCAGGTTCGCGCCGGCGATGAACTCCGTGGCCAGCGCCTCGGCATCCTCGTCGGACTCCTGCGCGAAGTAGTTCTCCACGCGGAAGAGCGGGATGTCCACAAACGTCGTGCCCCAGCGTTTCTCCGCCGCTTTGTAGTCCACGTGACTCGAGATGAGCCAGTCGCTCGGCTCGCCCAGCACACCGATACGTTCGCCCTGCATCAGCGAGCGCAGGTGCAGCGCGTTGATGGCTTCGACGATCTGCTCCGGGTCGTCGTGGAGGATACGGCAACTGCTGTTCTGGGCACGCACCCAACTGCTGATCTCCAGCGAGGCCGCCAGCGAGTTGGCCTTGCCGTCGGTGAGCAGTGTCAGCGGCTTGGGCAGGTACGCATAGCGCTTGACAAACATACCTTCCGTGCCGCCGGAAGCGATGAATACCAGCACGATATCCGAGGGCTCCATGTGCAGTTCGGAGAAATGCTCTTCGGTGATGATGTGCACGTCGAACGTTTCCTCGAGCGCCTTGAGCAGCTCGGTGTGGTTGTTACGGATGGTCTCTTCCTGCGGGCCGTGAAGCGCGGAAGAAAAGGTGAGGAGGTAAAGTGAAGTTTTCATGACTGTATGGTGTTTAATCGTTTGCAAACAGCTTCAGCGGCACGGATGCCGTCCAGCGCAGAGGAGGTGATGCCTCCGGCGTAGCCAGCGCCTTCGCCCGCCGGATAGAGGTTCGGGCAGTCGGGATGGGTCATCGTCAGGGGGTCGCGCGGGATGCGGACGGGCGACGAACTGCGGCTCTCCACGCCCACCACCACGGCCTCGCGGGTGAGGAAGCCCGGGTACTTGCGGTCAAAGGCGCGGAATCCTTCGCGCAGCGACAGCGCGATGATCTCCGGCATCCAACGGTCCAGCCGGCTGGCTCTGCAGCCCGGAAGATAGGATGTCCCCGGCAGGTCCTTCGAGTCGCGTCCGTAGACGAAATCGTCCAGCCGTTGCGCCGGCGCAATCATCGACTGGGGCTGACCTGCCGCCTCCGCGCCATGCTGCCAGGCCAGGTGTTCCAGATGCTCCTGGAAGGCGAGCCATTCCAGGGCGGATTCTCCCTCGGGGTGCATCTCCACGACCATGCCCGAGTTGGCGTAGGGCGAGTTGCGGTGCGAGGCCGACATGCCGTTGACGACGATGCTCTCGGGGTCCGTGGCCGCCGGCACGATATGTCCGCCTGGGCACATGCAGAAACTGTACACGCCGCGCTGGCCGTAGCGGTTACGGACCTGCGTCACGAGACTGTACGAGGCAGCCGGCAGCAGTCCCTGCGCCCGGAGCGGCGAACCATGGTACATGAGCCGGTCTATCAGCGCCTGCGGATGCTCCACGCGCACGCCCATGGCGAAGCCCTTCGGTTCCAGCGCGATGCCTTGAGTCATGAGCATGCGGTACGTGTCGTGCGCCGAATGGCCGATGGCCAGGATCGTGGGACGCGACCGATCGAGCGTAGTGACGCAGGTGTCGAAGCGGATGATGCCGCCGTGTTCGAGAATCGTCTCGCGCATGCGGCGGATGATGCCGGGCAGCTTGTCGCTGCCGATATGGGCGTGGGCTTCGTACAATACGGAATCGTCCGCGCCGAAAAAGTGGAAGAGCTCCATCACGCGCTGCATGTTGCCGCGTTTGGAGGAGCGGGAGAACAGCTTGCCGTCGGAGAACGTGCCGGCGCCGCCTTCGCCGAAACAGTAGTTGCTCTCGGCGTTGAGGCCTTCGTTGCGGTTGAGCAGCGCGATATCTTTCTTGCGCTCGCTGACGTCCTTGCCCCGCTCGAAGATGACGGGCCGGATGCCGTGTTCCAGCAGCGTCAGGGCCGCAAACAAGCCCGCAGGACCCATGCCGATGATGTTCACCTCCGGCGTCTGAGGTCCGCTGACGTCCAGATAGACGGGCTGTTCGTAGGGTGGGAGCAGGGCTTCTTCCGGACTCGTACACACGTCTACCGTCAGCAGGATTTTCAGCTGCCGCTGTCTGGCATCCACGGAGCGTTTGACGATATGCCAGGGGCCGAGAGACCGCGAAGGCAGGGACACTTCACGTGCCACTGCCTTCGTTATCTCAGCTGTATCTGCCGCCTGTTCGGGTGTGAGAGTCAGAAGAACGCGTTTCATTTGCCTTCGCTGACTTTGGCGATGATCTTCTGTTCTATCTCGCTGGCCAACTCGACGTTGTCCGCGAGGAGCGTCTTGACGGCTTCGCGTCCCTGCGCCAGCTTGGTGTCGCCGTAGGAGAACCACGATCCGGACTTGGTGATGACGCCGTAGTTGACACCCAGGTCGATGATCTCGCCTACGCGGGAGATGCCCGTGCCGTACATGATGTCGAACTCGGCTTTGCGGAACGGAGGTGCCACTTTGTTCTTCACCACTTTCACGCGTACGCTGCTGCCGATGGCTTCTTCGCCGTCCTTGATGACGGAAGCGCGGCGGATATCCAGACGTACGGAAGCGTAGAACTTGAGCGCGTTGCCGCCGG
>Ga0265299_10006532_pt1 | contig 10607 bp, 5 predicted proteins | sample AusTroGonzalo_MG_4_FD_193485 | JGI IMG/M metagenome (GOLD analysis project Ga0265299, IMG submission 193485) | Bovine rumen microbial communities from tropical cattle in Woodstock, Queensland, Australia - Gonzalo_02 | ecosystem: Host-associated > Mammals > Digestive system > Stomach > Rumen ...
GTGCTTATAACAAGTCCGGATTTGGAGCATGTGTGGGAGCAGTACGAATGCAAAAGTGAGGACATTCATGAGGTGACGGTGCAGTTTCGACTTAATTTCGATCTTGATACATCGCCATTCAGGTTCAGCTCATATAAATCTATCTATGATATGCTCATCAGGGCACAGCGTGGACTGGCCTTTCCTCCTGAGGCAATCATGCTGGTTTACCACCGTCTTGCCCGGCTTTCTTCTATTGAGGAAGGATTCATAGCTGTGCAGGAGTTCTTCTCTATACTCTATGAATTATCGAAGTTCGACGATGCCCGCGAACTGGCTTCTTCGTCGTTTGCCAAGGTCGAGGTGGTAAGTGAGTCGAAGCGCATTTTGAAGGTGAAGAACTATATCGTCGAACACTACAAGGACGATCTGAGCTTAGAGCAACTGGCCGACATTGTAGGCATGACGCCTACAGCCTTCAGCCGATACTTCAAGCAGCGTACGGCAAAGAATATCTCGGAGTATATCGTTGACATCCGTTTGGGCCATGCCGCTCGCCTGTTGGTGGACACCAGCGACAGCGTCAGCGAAATTTGCTGGGCAACTGGCTTCAACACCCTCAGCAACTTCAACCGTTTGTTCCGCAAGCGCAAAGGATGCAGTCCCACGGAATTCCGTGAGAAATATCAGAAGACAAAGGTGATAGTCTGAGTGTCAGACCATCACCTTTATCTGTTATTAGTATTTTACAAGGCTGCGGTTTACCACAATGCCGGTATTCTCTTTTTTCAACGCCGACTTCCACCAATCGTCGCTCACCATGGTATTCGATGTGTTTCCTGCATTGCCATCGTACCACACCATGAAGTGTCCCCATTTGGCACCTGCGTTCCAGCACTCAACGATGTCGCCCTGCGGTTTGCCCGTCTTGTCGCTGCCGTCCCAACCGCATTCGCCAAGAACCACCATCTTGTTTGGATAAGTGGTCTGTATCTCCGTGAATTCCTGAGCATTCTGGGCGGCTGAATAACCATAGAGGTCGCGGGCTATCATGTCACAATAGGCATCGCCGGGATACCAGTCGGTGTCCTGATAATAACCGTCGGCATTGCCATTATAATTCTGTGTAGTCCAAATCCATATGAGGTTGTTAACGCCCTTCTGCTTGAAGTAGTCGAACATGGCTACCCAAAGCTTCTTAAAAGTGTCAGCTCCTTCATGTCCCCACCAGAACCATGCTTTAGTCCAACTTGCCTGCTGCTTTGCGGTGGCATTGCCAGCTGCCTCGTGGAAAGGTCGCCATGTGGCTGCGATGCCGGCCTCTTGTAGTTTGAGGATTACTGCTATTACGCGGTCCATCTGGGCGTAGAAGTATTTATTCTCCCATGTGCCGTCTATCAATGCGTTCGAAGCCTTGAAAGAGGTTTCGCTTGGAGAGCATGTCACGCCGCTGCCATCTTTTCCTACAGTGGTGGTTTCACTTTTCGGTACGTTAAAGTGCCACATCAGTTGTACGATACCGTCTTTTTCAGTCCACTCGGTTACTGGAGTGATATCGCTATAGTCAATCCATCCATTACCATCTGGTACTTGGATGTGGATAAAGTCGTAGCAGTTCATGGCCGGCCACTTACCAGTGAGATTCTTCTTTATGTTATCTGCTATGGTGTGGTTCCATGCCACATCGGCCATCACGCTCGAGATGATGCGTTTGCCGTAGTTGTTGCGGAAGTAGCGATACAGCCGCTTAGCAGCGTCTGTAGTGCCTGCCACAGGGATGAGGGATATGTTGTCGTTCTCTTCATCCACGGCGATGCTATCTACCTTATAAGCCTGGCCTGCGATGGTGAGTGTACCATCGGTCTGCGAGTAAGTCATCGTACCAGCCTCTGAAGCATTAATCTGCTTGGCAGTGCCTTCTGCATCAATAACAGTGATGGTTTGGGATGCAATATATAGTGTAAAGTGCATTGATAGTAGCACTATAATAAGTCTCTGTAGGGATGTTTTTGTCATTTTACTATAAATTTTTGTGTTTCGTTTCCTTTCTTGATGATATAGATACCTTTGGGGAGTGTTGCGTTGACAGGCAACTGCTCACCTTGAAGGTTATAGATGGCATTTTTTTTATCATTCGTTTCGTTGGCATGTATGGTGTGTATGCCCGTGGTCTCATCGGTATTAGAGAACTTCATCGATGCAAGGTCGGTGAGTGCTATCGTTGTGGTCTCATCGGTATAGGCATTAGTGGCCGTCAGCTGAGTATCTGAAAAGCTGATTGAAAGTCCGACAGCCGTAAGAGATGTCTTCGTACCATCAATGCAAACAATCGTCAGATAATTATAATCCTCTGCCTGTACCGTTGCCATGCCCAGCAGTGTGATGAATAGTAGTAGAGATTTCTTCATAATTCTTGTATTTGAAAAAAGTCCTTCAGAAATGGGGAAGAGAGGGCGTGAACAAAATGTACACACCCTCTCTGTATCAGAGTGAATTACTTGGCCGAAACCTTGGTGAGGATAAAGTTATCTCCTGTGATAACCAGACCACCATTAGCAACCAGATCATCAATAATGTTCTGGGGGAACTTCACCTCGAGCACGCCCTCATCGCTATCGAGGTCATACTGTCCTGGAATAGGATCGGGCAGATTGGCCCAGCTGTCGCCATGACGCAGGCTGATGCAGGCCCAAGAACCGGCAGTAATCTTCTTGTACTTGAAACAGAGTGTACTACCACTTGCCATAGAACTCCAGTCATAGCCGCCCCATGCCAGATCCTGATTACCAGCCCAGCCTGAGCATACAAACTCGCCAGCCCAGAGTGTGGTTTCTGCAACAGGAATGGTAATCTTCTTCAGATAGAAATTATCACCAGTAATTACCAGACCGTTATTGGCAATAAGGTCGTCTATTACACCCTGTGTAAGAGTAACGGTCAATACGCCTTCGTCATCACTCAGGTCATACTGTCCTGGAATAGGATCTGGCAGAGCGCCCCAACTGTCGCCATGACGCAGACTGATGCAACCCCATGAACCGGCATTAACCTTATTGTAGTAGAACTTAAGCTGGGTGCCAGCCTGAACGGTGCTCCAATCATAGCCGCCCCAAGCCAGATCCTGATTTCCTGACCAACCTATGCATTCGAATCCATTTGCCCAGATAGTAGTTTCTGGAGCATCGCTGTACATCATCAGACTCTGTTCGATAGAGATAAAGTTGTTCTGTACGATTACCATCTTACCATCGGTCATGCCCTCGGGTACGGTGAAGGTCAGCGTGTTGCCAGAGATGGTGTACTCTTCGTCGGCCAGTATGCCATAGCCAGGCAGTGAGATGCTGCTTATGCGGTTGAAATTCTCGCCTATGATGGTAATCTCGTCGCCCACCTTGATGTCTTTGGCCTTTGAGATTGATGAAATTGCGATAGTAGGAACCTTTATTTCATCTGTTGTGATTGAGGCTCCAGAATATAGTACAAGTGTAATAACGCCCGATTTAGTCTCAGTAGGCACATTGGTAGTGATGGTTTTGTTATCATCAGATACCGTAAACTCGCTGGTTACACCGCCTGGGAACATTACTGTCTCAACCGTATGTAGGTTTGTACCAGTAATCTGGATCTGCTGCCCGAAGTCAGGTGTCGTTGTGTTCAGCCCTCCGTAGGTGGCAGGCAGAATTTCCAATGGTGTTTCATACTCAAATTCCCACTCAGCACCGTCGTTGAAGGTGATGACACCACTTTCGGCTGCTAATGGCACACGGAAACGAACCTCCTTGCGAGAGACGTAGGTAAAGTCCTCTGCCTCAACAGCTGCGCCGGTAACACCAGAGGTGAAGACGGCCTGATAGATGTTGTAGACGTAGTCGCCCTTTACGGTCACCTCGTCGCCTGCATTCAGTTGTGTAGTAGGGCTGACTGAGGTAATGGTGATGGGCTCCTCGAAAGTGATTGGTGTCACAGATGTGGCAACAACCTCACTGCCCACCAACAGTTTGATCTGTCCGGGCACAGAGGCATCGGGCACGTTCACGTAGATGTCGCGGTTGTCAACTTTGTTGAAGGCAGCTTTCTCTACGACGGCACCCTCACCGGGGAAGGCTACTGACGAAACAGATTCCAGGTTAGTACCGGTGATGCGGATCTCATGGGTGCGTAGGATAGGCGATGGGCCAAATGCCACGATGTTGACCCCCGACTTGTTATAAGGATTGGTATCCAGATTATCTTCTGAGCACCCTGTCAGTGATAGCCCGAGGAGGGCTACCAGTGACAATGTGAATAATCTATATAATTTGTTCATATGACTTTATGCTTTATTATTTGTTAGGAACTACACGGATGTTGTCAATCTTGATAACCGGGTTACAAGCGACACCTGTGGGCAACACGCTCTTGTCGTTATAGGAACCTTTGACGACAAACATGTTGAAACTGCCGAAATCGGCTGTACTGAGGAAACCGCTACTGAGCTTGTTACCGTCGAAGTCGTAAATAAAGTCGGTAAGAGGTATAGTTACGGTTGTCCATTCACCATTGGTATGATACAGCAGGTCCTCGGTGTCTTTCCAAGGCATGTAGAGGGCGCGTGGCAGTGTGCCCTGCTGACGGAAGAAAGTGTTGTTACAACCAGCCAGCTCATTGCCGTAGATATCCTTTACCTTTACTTCCGAATTGCCATTGGAAATCTGAGTTACGGCACCGAAGTATATCTGTATGGGTGCAGCCGACCATGCATTGTCTTTAGGGATATTAATCTCGAACTTCAGATTCAGATTGGCAAAATCAGTGAAGTCGGCCAAGTCGGAGACACGGGGATACTCTGCATAGTTCTCTGGATCAGCCCAGTTACCAGCCCAGTATTCGAACGAGAAGTTACCATCATTCCAGCCACCGTCATCACCCATTGCAGCACCTCCGAGAATCATGTAGTTGCCCTTCAGTGATGTCTCGTCGGTAACAATGTCGCGGCCGTGCCAACCGTGGTTGCCCAGTACTACGCCTGTCTTGCAAGGTGTATCGAAGTCGAACAGCATGCCGCGTGTGTCACGATACTTAAAGGCACCCTCGGTCTTTCCATAGATTGAAGTTACGCTGATCTTCTCCTCAGGAGCGTTCTCAGGCATGGTGAACACAATCTTGGTCTTGCTGATGCTATTGATGGCAGAGCGGGGCAGGGTATAACCATCGCCGAAGTTTACAGTGATGGGGAAATCTGCATAGTCAAGGAAGTAGTCACCTATAATAGTCACTTCCTCACCAGGTGCTGCCCACTCGTTTGACATCGAGCTTACCACAGGTCCAGGTATTACAACGTGGAAATCGTATGAAACAGTATCCTTATCTCTGGTAGCAAAATAGATCTTGTCTGTTACTTTGCCTGGAATCTCGTTTGGCACTGTTACAATCAGCGTGTTGTCGGTAATATAACTGGTGTTCAGTACGGCCTGCTGGTCGTTGAACAACAGTCCTGTCACGCTTCTGAGGTTCTCACCTACGATGCAGATGGTAGACTGCATAGAGGCAGCGGTGATGATTGAGTCTCTTGAGCTTGCACTAACAGGACGGATGAAGCTGATAGTAGGCTTGCCTCCCTGTATCTGGTAAGCATCGGGCTCGTCCTTGCACGATGTAGTGGCCAATGCGGCAAAGGCTACCAAGGCAAGACTCAGACCTTTGAATATATTCTTTGTTTTCATTGTTAGTCTCATTTATAGATTAATATGGATATTCAGTTCTCACATCTACATGGATAGCCTCAACATTGCTACCCAGATTTGGGTTCAGTGCTACGTCCTCTGTAGGATAAGGAAGATTGAAACTGCTGGCAGTTACATTGGGGACAGGTGTTGTCTCGTCATACTCTATGTTTGTAGGATCCCAAGTAGCACCATCGCTTTCAAAGTATGTCTTATAAACCTCACTACAGTTCCAGATAGCATTACGACGCTGACTGGTGAGCTCGGCGATACAAGAATTTACATCGTAGTATGCACGACGTACAAAATCGTACCAACGGTCGCCCTCGCCGGCCAGCTCCAGGCGGCGCTCCTTCCAGATGTCATCAAAACTGAGCTGTGTCTTTTCAACTGCTGATGGAACAGAACGGCCACGAACGGCATTAAAGGCAGCCAGTGCGGTAGCGCTGGTGGTCTTGCCCTGCAGAACCTCGGCTTCGGCATGTACCAGATATACATCAGCAAGGCGGAGAATATGAGTGGCTACAGCGTACGACATACGAGCTGCAGACATACCACACTCTGCTTCGTGATCGGCATTGTCGCCATAAGCATGCTTAACATTCTGAACACCGCATGGGCCCTGGAACTGGCCAGTTGCTGCTGTATTGTAATCCTTATCGAAGTAGAACTTCAGAATATCAAATCCCTTCTTGCCGTTACCCAGATCCTTGTCGCGCCAGAAGTAGTCGTACACGTCGCCGGCACCCATCATAGTTGCCTTACGACGAGCATCTACATCAAGACGGTTCTTGGGATTCTCGGTTACATCATAGCCGAAAGCGTCCTGCAGGTCGGCAGATGGGCCACCCCAGCCGCCCCAGCAGTCACCAAACTCGTCGAAGCCCTCGGGCATCAGGTCGCTCTGTAGAGTGTTCTGGCATGTCCAGTGTGCACCTACTGTCCAGCGCCATGCAAAGAGGCTCTCATCGCTCACGTTGTTCGAACCGCGGAAGATGTCTTCATAGTTTTCCAACAGTTTACGACCAGAGTTGTTGATTACATCGAGCGAAGCTTCAGAAGCCTTTTGCAACAGGCTGTTGTCGAGTTGGCCCGATACACCAGCGGCTGTCAGTGCAACCTTAGCATACAAGCCCTCAGCACAGTAATAGTCGATACGACCTGTTGAGCTCTTAGTCTTAGGCAGCAACTCCATGGCCTTTTCAAGGGTCATCATAATGTATTCGTAAACGTCGGCCTTCTGTATCTTATGCAAGGTGTTATAGTCGCCGGCAGCAAGGTTTACAGAGTTGTCGTGTACGATGGGCACATCGCCAAACGAACGTACCAGGAAGAAGTAGGCCATTGCTTTCCATGCAAGGCACTCGCCCATGCACTGGTTTTTTACGCTTTCAGAGGCCGATGAACCCTTGATAGAGTTATAAACAGTGTTGGCATGTCCAATCTCTGCCCAGAGAGAGTACGACATGTTAACCAAATCCTGATCGGTACCATTTACTGAGAAGTTCAGATAAGGAGAACTACCCCAGAACATATTGCCCGACATTACCTCGCCAATCTTGATGAAACCGCGCTGGAAGTCGTACCATGGAGAGTTGTACAGATAGTTTACACCCGCAATACACGAGTTGTCGTCGGTGTAGTAGTTCTCGGTGTTGTAGTTGTCTTCCACGGGTTTATCCAGGAAGTCGTCGCACGAGGTCATGCTTACTCCCAAAAGCATGGCTGCTGCTACATATTTTAAATTCTTGATATTCATAATTCAATGATTTTAATACAGTTTTACCTTATACCCTTTTAGAAAGATACGTTAACGCCCAATGTAACAGATGTAGGCGAAGGATAGCGTCCGTTATCCAGTCCATACACATTGTTTGAGGCTGTAGACACACCAATTTCAGGATCATAACCATCGTAGCCTGTGATGGTCAGTAGGTTGGTGGCATTGAGGGTAAGGCGCAGGTTTGTCAAACCTATTTTCTTAATCAGTTTTGCATCGAATGTGTAGCCCAGTGTGATGGCTTTCAGGCGTACATAGCTGCCATCTTCGATGTAGCGTGAACTCCAGGCGTCGTTGTCGTTCGGATCGTTAATAGCAGCGCGTGGCATACTGCTTACGCCTGTGGTGATAACGTTAGCGATATCGTTGTACCACCATTCAGAGTAGTTGCCGTCTTTTGGCTGCAAACGTGTACGACTCTGAACATCGGTGAGCTGGTTGGTCCAAGGAGAGTTCATGTGGGTGAGTTTCATCTTCATGTAGTTTCCAACCTTGTTGCCTACCGAACCATTAATAAAGATGTTCAGGTCGAAGTTCTTATATACGAATGTGTTGTTCCAACCAAATGTGAACTTAGGCAGTGGCGAACCGATATTGGTCTTATCGTTCTCGTCGATTACGCCGTCGCCATTAACATCCTTATATTTGATATCACCAACGTAGGTGGTATTCTTAGGATTATACTTGGTAGGATCGGTGCTCCACGACTTGGTGCCGTCAGCGTTTGTGATTATTGGGTTGTTCTGCTGCAGGGTGTTTACAGGCGAGTTCAGGATGTCCTCGAAGCTCTGGTAAACACCTTCTACTTCATAACCATAGAAGTTATAGAGGCTCTCGCCTGGTACAGAGCGGCTAACCACGTCGGTCCACTGACCATATCCAGGCAGCGCGGTAGAGCCGCTGAGGCTCTTCAGCTTGTTCTTGTTGAACGAAATCTGGAAATCGCTCTCCCAGCTAAAGTCCTTGCTCTCTATAGGACGAGCCTTGATTTCAAACTCGAAACCAGTATTCTCAATGTCGCCATAGTTACCGTAAGGTGCTGCAAGGGCAGAAGAACCGTTACCCGATGTACCCATGATTGAAGGCAAGGTGAGCTGCATCAGCATGTCTTTTGAAACCTTCTTGTACCAGTCGGCTGTTACGGCGATGCGACCATTGAAGAAACCAAGGTCGAGACCAACGTTAATCTGTTCCTGAGTCTCCCACTTGATGTCCAGGTTCTTCAGGTTGGCAGGACGATAGCTCAGTCCAAGACCAGTTTCCATGGTCGACATAGCCGAACCCCACTTGTAACCACCGATGTTAGAGTTACCTGTCTGACCCCAACCGAGACGGAGCTTACCATTGCTGAGCCACTTTACATTCTTCATGAATGCCTCGTTGTTAAAACGCCAGGCACCTGCAACAGAGTGGAAGCCTGCCCAACGCTTGTTAGGACCGAAGTTTGAGCTACCATCATAGCGGTATGTGTAGGTAAGCAGATAACGGTCGGCATAATTATAGGTTTCGCGCGTGAAGAACGAAGCCATTGATGACGAACCAAAGCCACTGCCTACCTTAGGCTCACCTGAACCGAGTGCAGGGTTGTGAACCTCGTCGTTAGGCAGATTGTTGTTCTGCAGAGAGATGTAGTCGTATTTCGACTCCCAAGCCTCTTGTCCCACCATGGCTGTGATAGAGTGCTTGCCAAATGTGTTGGCATAGGTTACATAGTTCTTCAGTGCCCAGAAGGTGTTTGAGTTCTTCTGCATGCGGCTCTCGTTCGACGCGCGGTTCCATGTACCCAAGTTCACCATTGGTTCATAGGTCTCACCCTTTGAGCTGCCGATGTCGAAACCAAGTTCGGCATGCCATGTCAGATGATTGATAGGCGTGATATCAGCAAATACGCTACCATTCAGTTTCTTACGTGCCAGCAGAATCTCGTCAAGCATAGCCAAAGCTATTGGGTTAGGACTGGTGAATCCTTCCTTTGAAACGTGTGAATAGCCACCATTAATATCGTAAATCTGGATATCAGGAGGTGTGGTCAGCGAGTAGTTGATAATACCTTCATCAGAGTCGGCCAGTTTCAGGTTCTCATCTGTTGAAGTAAACGAAGCATTCAAACCGAGTTTCAACCACTTCTTCAGCTGTGCGTCGAGGTTTACGCGGGTTGAGAAACGCTTAAAGTTAGAACCGATGATAGTACCCTGCTGGTTCATCAAACCACCTGAGATAAAGTACTTAACGGCATCGGTACCACCCTGTGCGCTTACTTGGTGCTGGTGCTGCCAGGCTGTGCGGAATACGGCATCCTGCCAGTTTGTACCCTTACCAAGGATAGATGGGTCGCTGTAAGTCTCGTCGGGCTTTGAAATCTCACCCTGCTGAGCCATGTCGTTATAGAACTCGGCAAACTCGCGTAGGTTCAGCATGTCGAGACGCTTGGTCTGGCGCTGAACGGTTACGCTACCATCGTAGGTAAACTTAGCCTCGCCGGCCTTACCTCGCTTGGTGGTAATCAGAACAACACCGTTAGCACCCTGTGCACCGTAGATAGCGGTGGCAGAGGCATCCTTCAGAATCTCCATGCTTACGATATCAGATGGGTTGATGGTTGACAGTGGTGATACGGTAGAAACCGAACCGTTACCCAGAGCGTCGCCCAAACCGAAGTCGGCACCTGAGTTACCGCCGCCCTGCATAATTACACCATCAACAACGTACAATGGCTCGGCACCTGCATTGATAGTTGCCTGACCACGTACGCGGATAGATGATGATGAACCAGGAGCACCTGATGTCTGCACGGCAGTAACACCAGTAACGCGGCCCTGGAAACTCTGGTCGATGTTTGTAATGTTCGAACCCTTGATGGCCTTCTCGTCCATGGTGGCCGAAGCGCCTGCAAGGTCACTCTTCTTCATAGTACCATAACCTACTACTACCACCTCATCAAGCATCTGCTTGTCCTCTTCGATGGTAATTTTGTAATTAGTCTGGTTAGCACTAATCTTTACCTCTTTGTTAAGGTAACCGATGTAAGAAATCACCAGGGTCTGACCTGGATTTGCGTTCAGAGTAAAGTTTCCGTCGAAATCGGTAGCAACACCGTTTGACGTGCCCTTTACCACAACACTGGCTCCGATGACGGGGCCTGAAGC
>Ga0265299_10006534_pt1 | contig 10607 bp, 9 predicted proteins | sample AusTroGonzalo_MG_4_FD_193485 | JGI IMG/M metagenome (GOLD analysis project Ga0265299, IMG submission 193485) | Bovine rumen microbial communities from tropical cattle in Woodstock, Queensland, Australia - Gonzalo_02 | ecosystem: Host-associated > Mammals > Digestive system > Stomach > Rumen ...
GTCCCTCCTCCCGGACCAGAAGGCCGGCTACGACGTGCCTTTCGCGGGCTCGACGGTGCGGCTTGAGGCGTCGGACATCGTGATGCACAGGAGGGACCGCAATCCGTACCGGCATGCGAACGCGATGAAGTTCTCGCTTGTCGGCGACGGTGGAGAGTCCGTCTTCAGCGAGGTGTGGTACTCGGTCGGCGGAGGCGCCATAGAGCGCGACGGGGACGAGGCCGACGAAGTCCTTGCGCAGCAGTGCGAGGTCGCCTACCGCTACAGGGACTGGGGGACATTCCTCAGGCTGTCCGGGAAGTACGGGCTGTCCCCTGCCGAAATCGCGATCGAGAACGAGAAGGCCGTCTCGGGCCGGTCGGAGGGGGAGGTCCGCGGGCGGATCCGCAAGATCCTCGACGCGATGGACGAGTCGGTCGTCCGCGGGCTGTCGGTCATCGGGACGCTGCCTGGCCCTCTGCGCCTGGAGCGCCGGGCCGAGCACGTGCGGCGGCTGGCGGACGACGCGTCCGGCGAGTTCGGGCTCCTCGCGCGCCTTGACGCGTATGCGCTTGCGGCCGCAGAGGAGAACGCGGCGGGCAACAGGGTCGTCACGGCGCCGACAGGCGGGGCCTCCGGGCTTTTCGCCGGAGTCGTCCATTTCCTCCGCCACGACAGGAATGTCCCGCAGGGCGTGCTGGAGGACGCGCTTCTGGTCGCCGGCGTCATCGGGACGATAGCGAAGAACAACGCGTCCATTTCCGGCGCGGAGGTCGGGTGCCAGGGGGAGGTCGGCGTGGCGTCGTGCATGGCCGCCGCGATGATCGCGTCCACCGACGGGCTCCTCCCCGAGCTTGTCGGCGTCGCGGCCGAGATAGCGATGGAGCACCACCTCGGCCTTACCTGCGACCCCGTCGACGGATATGTGCAGATTCCGTGCATCGAGCGCAACGCGGTCGGCGCGTGCACCGCGTTCAACGCGGCGATGCTTGCGCGCCTCTCCACGCCTGGGAAGCAGAAGGTGACGCTCGACGAGGCGTTCGCGGCGATGCTGGAGACGGGGCGCGGCATGAACGCGAAGTTCCGCGAGACCGCGCTCGGCGGGCTTGCGGCCTGCGCGCTTTGCGACTAGGGTCCCGCCTCGCGCCGCCCGGATTCGGCGCGGCATGTCCGGCATTGCGCGATAGAGATCAAATGGTGTATAATACCCTGTATTGGCAGTAGGAGCAGAATGAACCAGGAAAGGCAAAAATGAAGACAACAGCATTGACAATCGCAGCCGTGATCGGCGCGGCGTCCGCGTTCGCGTCCATCACCGCCGTCAGCCACGACATGTACGGCGGCAAGGCGGACGCCTGGCAGGTGAAGCGCCACGCAGAGAAGATGTCCGTCGTCACGAACGGCGGCGCGAAGGTCGTCTTCATCGGCGACTCGATCACGCACTACTGGGAGACGAACGGCAAGGAGCAGCTCAGGAAGTACTATTCCGCGGGCGACAGGACGATGCTCGACCTCGGCTTCTCCGCCGACCGCACGGAGCACGTCCTCTGGCGGCTCAACGAGGGCGGCGAGCTTGACGGCTACGAGGCGAAGTGCGTCCTGCTGATGATCGGCACGAACAACACGGGGCACAGGCCGATCGAGAAGGAGCCCCCGGCGGACACGATTCTCGGAATCCGCGAGATACTCAAGACGATCTCGGCGAAGCAGCCGAACGCGACGGTCGTCCTGACGGCGATCTTCCCGCGCGGCGCGACGGCTGACGACCCGCTCAGGCTTCGCAACGCCGTTGTGAACAGGGAGATACAGAAGTTCGCGGACGGGAAGAAGGTCTTCTGGTGCGACTTCACGGACCAGTTCCTCACGTCCGACGGGCGCCTCTCTCCGGAGGTATTCCCCGACCGCCTCCACCCGAACGCGCTCGGCTACGAGATCTGGCACGCGGCCGTGAAGCCGTATGTCGACTACGCGCTTTCGGACGGCAAGCTCCCGGCTCCCGCGAACCGCTACGCCGCGCACGTCGACGCTCGCGTCTTCCGCGTCGACCAGAAGGCGTCGCTCTTCCCCGCCTCGCGCATTCTCTCCGAAGGCTACGGCGCGCGCGACTGGTGGCTCGACCGGCTCCTCCAGAAGCGCAACCAGATCGCCGACGCGGGCGGCGAGATCGACCTCGTCTTCTTCGGCGACTCGATCACGCACAACTGGGAGGGTCCGGGCAGGGACTCGCTCGCGGAGCTGAGGAAGACGTATTCGGTCCTCGACATCGGATACTCCGGCGACAAGACGGAGAACCTCCTCTGGCGCGGGATGTACGGCGGAGAGCTCGACGGCTACAGGGCGAAGTGCGTCATGCTGATGGTCGGCACGAACAACACGTGGCACAGGAAGGACAGTCCCGAGGACATTGCCGCCGGCATACGCGCGATCCTCGACCTGGTCGCGAAGAAGCAGCCGGACGCGAAGACGCTCCTCCTGCCGATCTTCCCGTTCGGTTCGGACGGCAAGGACGCCAAGCGCGTGAACAACGAGAAGGTCAACGCGATCATCAAGGGCTTCGCCGACGGCCAGAAGGTGATATGGGTCGACTTCAACGCGAAGTTCCTCGACGAGAAGGGCGACAACGTCGCGCTGATGCCCGACCGCTGCCATCCGAACGCCAGGGGCTACGCCGAGGTCTGGCTTCCGTCCGTCCTTCCCCACTTCAAGGAAATCTGCGGGAAATGAACGCCATGATCGCCGCGACGGCATACTGCATCGTTGGATGCAACGTCGGCTCCCCCGAGAGGGAGGCGCTGCACGTCCTTGAATGCGACACGGAGACGGGGGCTGCGAAAATCGTCCAGACCGTGAAGGGTCCGGAGGGCACGACGTACTTCGACATCGACAAGGACCGGAAAAACCTCTACTCGGCGATCGCCGAGGACGGGAAGGGCGCGATCGTCAAGTTCGCTCTCGACGGACACCGTATCGGCGGGATGACGAAGCTCGCGGCGCTTCCGTGCGAGGCGCCGTGCCACGTTTCGCTCACGCCGGACGGGACGCGCGTCGCCTTTGCCGCGTATGTCTCGGCGACGTGCGGCACGGTCGGGACCGACGGCTCGGGCCTCAGGACCTTCGTCTTCCCCGACGACGACATGGGCGACAACAAGAAGCGCCAGAAGAAGGCCTACGCGCACCAGGCGTTCCACATCGGGCCCAACGGAGTGGGCCGCGGCGGGATGGGAGTCGTCGACCTCGGGTGCGACCGCGTCTGGTTCTTCGACCCGGAGACGATGGAGCGGAGGAAGGGCCTTTCCATCAAGGCCGACCGCGGGGACGGTCCGCGCCACGCGCTGTTCCCGCCCGGCAGCTGCAACAAGGTCCTCTACATCGTCAACGAGCTCGGCAGCTCCGTCTCGCAGTACGCCTTCGACGGGGTCGGGTTCAAGCCGCTCGGGAAGGTGTCCATGCTGCCCGAGGGCTTCGACCGCTGGGCGGCGGACCGCGAGACGCTCGTCACCAAGGCGGCCGCGATCAAGACGACGGCGGACGGGGGCATCCTCATGGCGTCGAACCGCGGCTACGACTCCATCGCGTTCTACGAGGTGGGTTCGAACGGCGCGCTCAGGCTCCGCAACATCGCGAAGCTGACGGGCAAGTTCCCGCGGGACTTCGAGCTGATGCCCGGGGAGAGGTTCATGGTCGTCGGGCACAAGATGTCCAACGAGATCCAGGTCTACGCCTTCGACCGCGAGAAGTGCACGCTTACGCCGGCGGGCGATGCAATCCCGTGCTGGAGGCCGCTTTGCTTCAAGTTCATGTAACGGAGCCCCGACAGGTTTGAAGATACTCTTCCTATTCATAGACGGGGTCGGCATGAGGCCGCCTGCGACGGACAACCCGGTGAACCCCGAGGTCTGCCCGACGCTGTGCCGCCTCTTCGAGCGCCACACGAAGCCGATCGACGCATGCATGGGCGTCGACGGGCTTCCGCAGTCCGCGACCGGGCAGGCCACGATGTTCACGGGCGTTAACTGCCCTGCCGCCATGGGCAAGCACTGCGAGGGCTTCCCTGGTCCGGCGCTCCGCCAGACGATAGAGGAGAACAACCTCTTCCTGCAGCTCAGGAAGCGCGGCAAGAAGGTGAAGTTCGCGGACGCGTACCTCGTGGAGACGGCGGACGAGCTTGCGTCGCGGAGGTTCAAGTCGGTCACCACGGTCATGGCCCTCACGACGCCGGAGGTGGTGACGACGGTGGACGACCTGATGGAGGACCGCGCGGTGATGCAGGACCTCACGCGCGAGACGATACAGGACCGCTACCCGGACGTCCCGGTCATCGCGCCGCAGCGCGCGGCGGAGCATCTCTTCGCGTTGGCGCGCGAGAACGACTTCACGCTGTACGAGTTCTTCCAGACGGACGTCTCGGGGCATTCGATGGACTACGCGCGCGCGTGCGCCGTGCTTCGCACGTACGACATGTTCCTCGCGTCGCTCGTGCGGTTCACCGAGGCGGCGGGGATCACGCTGGTGATGACGGCGGACCACGGCAACATCGAGAACATGTCCGAGCGCGGGCACACGCTAAACCCGGTGCCGTTCGTGGCGTTCGGCCCGAAGGAGGCGCAGCTGCGCGCAAAAGTGTCTTCGCTTGGCGACGTGACGCCCGCCATCCTTGCGGCTTTTGACGGTTTGTGGTAAAATAGGGGCGTTGTAGGGCTTCAAGCCGACTACGCGACAACGAAACAAAAACACAAAGAGGAGGGAACCATGTCTTGTTCATGCGGTAAGGCCAAGTGCGCCTGCGGAGGGGAGTTCATCGCGCCGATGAGCGCGTTGTGGGAGGTGTACGGCGACATCGCTGGCGATGCCGACGTAGTCTCCGTCGCGTGGGAGCGCGAGGAGGGCAAGGTGTTCCGCTACGACCTGCCGATTCCGAAGAGGCTCGACCCGAAGGCGGTCAAGTTCGTAAGCTACGTCGTCGAGCGCATCGCGAAGTTCATCGTCTGGTCCGCCGGCGGCTGGAAGCTGTACCTGTCGGGCCCCGACGCGATCGTCAAGCCCGTCGCCAAGGCCTACACGCCGAAGGGCGCGCGCGCGTTCGACTTCGACTTCTTCTCGTCCATCTACGGCCGTCCGGTCGAGGCCGTCGTCGTGCCCCGCGGCAAGATGCCGGAGACGACCGAGAAGCCGGCGCTGGTGAAGACCGTCGCGGACGGCTGCCGCATCGGCTTCGACCTCGGCGCGAGCGACTTCAAGATCTCGGCGCTCAAGAACGGCAAGGTCGTCTTCTCGAAGGAGTACCCGTGGGATCCGCGCAACCAGGCCGACCCCGAGTACCACTACTCGAAGCTCACGGCGGGCCTCAAGGAGGCCGCGGCCTCGCTTCCGCGCGTCGACGCGATCGGCGGCTCCACGGCTGGCACGCTCGTCGGCCAGAAGATGGGCATCGCCTCGCTCTTCCGCGCGATCAAGGAGAAGAACCCGGAGAAGTTCGAGGAGGCGCAGAACATGTTCTTCCGCATCGAGAAGGACTGGGGCGTCCCCTTCGCGATCTACAACGACGGCGACGTGACGGCCCTCGCGGGCATGATCACGATGGGCAAGAAGGGCATCCTCGGCGTCGCGATGGGCTCTTCCGAGGCCGTCGGCTACGTCGACATGAAGGGCAGGATGACGGGCCGCATCAGCGAGCTCGCGTTCGCGCCGGTCGACTTCAACCCGGGCGCGCCCAGGTGCGAGTGGTCTGGCGACGCCGGCGTGGGCGCGATGGCGTTCTCGCAGCAGGCGGTCAACTGGCTCGCCGAGAAGCACGGCTTCAAGTTCCCGAGGTCCATGAAGCTCCCCGAGAGGCTCAAGGTCGTGCAGGCCGCGATGGAGAAGGGTGACGCGAAGGCCCTCAAGGTCTACATCCAGATCGGCCGCTTCCTCGCGCACGCGATTCCGTGGTACAACGAGTTCTACGACTACGAGAACATGATGATCCTCGGCCGCGTCACGTCCGGCCTGGGCGGCGAGGTGATCCTCGAGACGGCCAAGGCCATGCTCAAGGACGTCTACCCCGAGTGGGCTGAGAAGATCGACATCTTCATGCCCGACGAGAAGGCGCGCCGCCTCGGCCAGTCCGTCGCCGCCGCGCAGATCCCCGTCATCAAGAAGGGGAGGAAGTGAGCCGATGGGCAGCCGCACGTACACCAAGGAGGAGCTGGACGCGGCGCTCGCGTCCATGGGCGTGACCGACCAGACGGACGTCTCGCGCTACGGCTCGGGCCACATCAACGACACGTTCAAGGTCGAGACGAGGCGCGGCGTGAGGTACATCCTCCAGCGCGTCAACACCGACATCTTCGAGCCCGTCGTGCTCAGGAACAACATCGTCCGCGTGACGGAGTACCTGAAGTCCAAGGGCGTCAAGTCGCTGGAGGTCCTCGGCTACGAGAACCCCTGGCGCCTCTACGCGTTCCTCGAGGGCTACACCTCGCGCGACGTCGTCGAGGAGCCGCGCCAGGCGTACGACGTGGCGCGCGCGTTCGCGAAGTTCCAGAACGACTGCGCCGACATCCCGCCGCCGCGCCTCGAGGACATCATCCCGAAGTTCCACGACACGCCCGACCGGATGCGCCAGCTGGACGAGGCCGTGAAGAAGAACTTCAAGGGGCGCCTCGCCAACGTCGGCCCGGAGCTCGAGTTCGTCGAGTCGTGGCGCGCGAACACGTCGCGCATAGTCGACCTCATGGCCAAGGGCGTCATCCCCGAGCGCGTGACGCACAACGACACGAAGATCAACAACGTGCTCGTCGCGCCAGACGGCACGGCGGTGGTCATCGACCTCGACACGACGATGCCGGGCTCGGCGCTCTACGACTTCGGCGACATGGTGCGCACCTCGTCCGCCGCGGCCGCGGAGGACGAGAAGGACCTCTCGAAGGTGTATTCCAAGAAGGAGTACTTCGAGCAGCTCGTGAAGGGCTACCTCGAGGGCGCGCAGTTCCTGAACGACGCGGAGAAGGACAACCTGGCGTTTTCCGGCAGGCTCTCCACCTTCGAGGTCGGCATCAGGTTCCTTGCGGACTACCTGAACGGCGACACCTACTTCCACACCGCGTACGAGGACCACAACCTCGTGCGCGCGAGGACGCAGTTCAAGATGGTCCAGTCCATGGAGGAGCAGGAGGCCGAGTACGAGGCCATAGTCGCAAAGTACCGGTAGATACTTGCGCTTTTCGGTGTCATAGGGTATAATACAGTCATCTATGAAAACATGGCTTGCATTCTGGTACGGGATATTCAAGAACAACCCGACGTTCCGGCTCGTCCTCGGGCTGTGTCCGACGCTCGCGGTCACGACCAGCCTTGAGAACGCGCTGGGAATGGGCCTTGCGGCGACGTTCGTGCTCGTGTGCTCGAACGCGCTCGTCTCCGCGCTCAGGAAGGTCATTCCCGCCGCGGTGCACATACCCTGCTACATCGTCATCATCGCGACGTTCGTCACGGCGATCGACCTGCTGATGCAGGCGTACCTGCCGGACCTCTCCGCCAGCCTGGGCATCTTCATCCCGCTCATCGTGGTGAACTGCATCATCCTCGGGCGGGCGGAGGCGTTCGCGTGCCGCAACGGCGTCGTCGACTCGATTGCGGACGGGCTGGGCTCGGGCGTGGGCTTCACGCTCGCGCTCGCGCTCGTCGCCGCGTTCCGCGAGATCGTCGGCGCGGGCACTCTCACCGTGTGGGGCGACATCGCGGTCAAGGGGATCAACCCGGGTCCGGTGACGCTCGCGATCCTCCCCGCCGGCGGGTTCATATCGCTCGGGCTGCTGCTTGCGCTCATAAACAGGATCGGCGAATGGCAGGCGCGGCGCCGCGGCGCACCGCCTCCGCTGCCGGTGAACCTCGACTGCAGGCACTGCACGATGTGCGGGAACGGAAAGAAGGCGTAGGGAGGTCGTACAGGCGATGAAGTGCCCCAAATGCGGAGCTGACGACGACAAGGTGCTGGACTCGCGCGCGGCGCGGGACGGCGCCGCGATCCGCCGCCGTCGCGAGTGCGCCGCCTGCGGGCACCGCTTCACCACCTACGAGGAGATTGACAGGGACGAGCTTCAGGTCGTAAAGCGCGACGGCACGCGGCAGGCGTTCGACAGGCAGAAGCTCGACCGGGCCATAAGGCAGGCCTGCGGAAAGAGGCCGGTCAGCGACGAGCAGATACGCACGATGATAGACCACGTCGTCGCAGGGCTCGACGGCGAGGAGGTGAAGGCGTCGAAGATTGCGGAGCTGGTCATGGACGAGCTCCACAGGACGGACGAAGTCGCGTACATCAGGTTCGCGAGCGTATACAGGCAGTTTACGGACGTGGCCCAGTTCCTGTCCGCCATAACGGAGATCGTGAAAAAATGAGAGTGGAATACCAGCGACCGCCAGTTCGCGTGGCCCTGATGGGTCTCGGCCGCGCGATGTTCTCCTCGCACTATCCGATATTCAAGGCGCACCCCGCGCTGTTCCGGGTAGTGGCTGCCTGCGACCTCATAAAGGAGCGGCGCGACATAATCGCCCGTGACTTCCCGGACTGCAAGATGTTCCGTCAGTTCGGCGACATGCTCGACGAGCGCGACATAGACCTCGTGGACATAGCGACGTGTTCGACCGACCACGTGCAGCACGCGCTCATGTCCCTCGACAAGGGCTTCTGGACGCTTCTCGAGTCCCCGATGGCGCTGACGCTGGAGGACGCCCGCATGCTGCGCGGCGCCGCGGCGAAGGCGAAGAACAGGCTTCTTGTGCTGCAGCGCGGGCTCTTCGCGCCGGACTACCTCCTCGCCAAGTCCATGATGGGGGACGCACGCCTCGGCGACATCCACCAGGTCCGCATCAGGTTGGAGGACTACGTCCGCCGCGACGACTGGCAGACGGTGAAGAGGCTCGGCGGCGGCGCGGCGTACTACGTGATGACGGACCTCGTCCTCCAGGCGCTCAAGCTTCTGCCGCTGCCGCCGATCCAGATGTGGAGCGAGCTCAAGCGCATCGCGTCCCTCGGCGACGCGGAGGACTACGCGCATGTCAGCCTCAAGACGCGCGGGCAGATCTCCGCCGACATCGAGTTCAACGGCGGATGCCTAGCCGAGCTGAGGTCGCCCTCGTTCGAGATACACGGCGAAAGGGGGGCGTTCTCCGTCCAGCCCGGCGCCTCGGAGGGCACGCTCACCGTCATCGACCCAGACTTCAAGTTCCCGCGGCGCCGCTCCAGCGTCCGCACGCCGGAGATCGCCGACCTCCACGAGGACTTCCCGGTGGTAAAGATACCCGTGTCCCTCCCGAAGGGCACGATGTTCGGGCCCAGCGCCTTCTGGAAGCATGTCTACGACACCGTCCGGACCGCCACGCCCTTCCCCCTGCAGCTCGACGACTCCATCGAGGCCGTCAAGTTCGCGCACCTGATGAAGAAGATAAGCCCCTTTGGAAAGTAACGAGATGACGCAGAGCCTGGAAGACTACGTCGAGGCGATATACGTACTCATTGACGAGGGGCGCGCCGCCTGCGTGCGCGACGTGGCGCGCCACCTCAACGTCAAGATGCCGAGCGTGGTGAAGGCCATCCGCGAGCTGAAGAGAAGGGAGCTCGTCACCCAGGAGCCGTATTCCGCGATCGAGCTCACCGCAAAGGGGAGGCGGGTCGCCAGGCTGGTCCTGGGGCGGCACAGGCTGATCAGGGAGTTCCTGGTCAAGCTAGGCGTGACCCCCAAGACGGCGAACCGCGACGCATGCCTCATGGAGCACATACTCTCCGCCGAGACTTTGGACAAGATTCGCACATATACGGAAAGCAAGGAATGAAAAGCCAGATAAACACTCTGAGGCAGCTCCAGGAGCTGGTCCTCACCAGGGACGAACATCACCAGACGGGAGACGGCTCCCACCTGGATGCGCTGAACGACTCGATCGCGGAGCTGCAGGACAAGCTGGATCCGCAGGTGGCGGCGATGTACCAGAGGCTCTACAAGAAGAGCCACATCGTCATGGCGGCCATGTCCAACTCCTGCTGCTCGGTCTGCGGGATGCAGGTCCCGATAGCGCAGGGCCAGCAGGTCAAGCTCGCGCAGCACCTCGTGACGTGCTCGAGCTGCGGGCGCATCCTGTTTGCCGCCGACGCCGACGAGGCCCGCAACGTAACCGAAAAGCCGTCGGCGGGCGACGACCCCAAGACCGGCATCTCGCGCTTCAGCGACGAGGAGCTGATGATTCCGGAGCTCAAGGCGTCCACCCAGGCGGACGCAATCGCCGAGCTCGCCGAGGCCATGGAGAGGAACAAGTTCATCGCCAACGCGGACTCGTTGGTTTCGGCCGCCATGGACCGCGAGGGCATACTCTCGACCGCGATGGGCGGCGGCATCGCCTTCCCGCACGTGCGCGGAGTGGAGGGTGGCGGGCTCACCCTGGCCGTCGGCGTCTCGAAGGGCGGAATCGACTGGGCCGGCGAAAAGGTCAACGTGGTGGTCCTCTCGGCCATTCCCGTCGCAGTTTCCGCGTTCTACCTGCGCCTCATGGCGGGGCTTGCCCAGGCGTTCTCGAAACGGGACAACCTCGAGGCGGTTCTTTCGGCAGGCGACAAGTCCGCGATGTGGAAGGCGCTCGTGAAGGCCACGCGCCACGCG
>Ga0265299_10006535_pt1 | contig 10607 bp, 8 predicted proteins | sample AusTroGonzalo_MG_4_FD_193485 | JGI IMG/M metagenome (GOLD analysis project Ga0265299, IMG submission 193485) | Bovine rumen microbial communities from tropical cattle in Woodstock, Queensland, Australia - Gonzalo_02 | ecosystem: Host-associated > Mammals > Digestive system > Stomach > Rumen ...
CTCAGCGGTTATCTTCTTAGGAGCTTCTTCAATATTCGGCTTACCAGAGCTCGCTCGTTATACGCTATCAGCGCGACGAACAGGGCCAGCAGCGCGGTATTTACCACCAGACGCCATGCGGTCGATTCTATCGGCAACAGCTGCATGGCTGTGAAGAGCAACATCGCTGCGGCGAAGTAACCGAATATCGGTTTCAGCTTGTAAGGTATCGGGTTGTGGTGCTGACCGATGAAATACGAAAGCACCATGCAGATGCCGTAACCCACGAATCCGCCCCATGCACAAGCCATGTAGCCATATTTCGGCACGAACACTATGTTTACTGCAAGCAGCGCCACACAGCCTATCGCCGACATCACAGCCCCCCACCACGTCTTGCCGATAAGCTTGTACCAGAACGACAGGTTGAAGTAGATGCCCATGAATATCTCGGCCATCATCACGATAGGTACCGCACGCAGACCTCCCCAGTAGTCGGACTTTATGATATAGCGCAGGATGTCCATATAGGCCACCACAGCGAGGAAGGAGAACAGTGTGAACATCACGAAGTATTTCATCACCACCGCCTGGCTCTCTTTGCTATCCTTGCCGCCACCCGCGCCGAACACGAACGGCTCGTAGGCGTAGCGGAACGCCTGGGTTATCATCGCCATTATCATTGCAATCTTCACGCAGGCACCATAGATACCCAGCTGCACATCGCCCTCCTGGCCAGGCACCAAAAAACGGAAGCATATCTTGTCAGCCACCTGGTTGAGTATGCCCATAAGTCCGAGCAGCAGCAACGGCCAGGTGTATTTCAGCATCTCTTTCAGCATATTCATATCCACACCGAAACGCAGGTTGCGCAGTTCTGGTAAAAAGCCCAGCGTGACGGCGGCGGTGCAGATGAGGTTGATTACAAACACATACCCCACCTGATAGTCGGGCCGGTACCATCCCATCATCTCTGGGTGCGACGCCGCCAGCGACGGAGCGGCCAGGAAGATGAACAGGTTCAACCCGATGTTGCAGAAGATGAACGCCAGCTTCAGGAAGGCGAACTTCCACGCCTTGCCCGCAAAGCGCAGTTGAGCGAAGAGTATGGCCTGGAAGGCGTCGATGGCGACCACACACGCCATAATCTCTATATATTCGGGATGGGCTGTATAGTCGAGTGCGTTGGATATGGGTTGGATAAAGATGAAGCAGAGCGCTACGAACAGAGCCGCCACGATGCCCACCGCCGAGAGAGCCGTCGAGAACACCCGCCGGGCATCGTGCTCTTTTTTGTTGGCGAAGTAGAAGAAAGTCGTCTCCATGCCGAAGGTGAGCAGCACCAGCAGCAGAGCTGTATAGGCGTAGATGTTAGTCACCACGCCGTAGCCGCCCGAGGCGGCCGCAATCTTGTAGGTGTAGAGTGGGACCAGCAGGTAGTTCAGAAAGCGACCCACGATGCTGCTCAATCCATATATGACCGAGTCGGAAAGAAGCCTTTTTAGAGAATTGTTTGCCATATTTGTAAAACGTAGTCTTTGAGTTTTTATTGCCGCCGTCAGCTATTGAATGTGCTGTGTGGTTGCATTTTGTCATATTTCTTTTTACTAATTCGTCCCTTTTTTATATCTTTGCATATTCTTATGCAAAACACATTTAATATGCACAAACGTATAATTCTGTTTTTTTTCGCGTTGGTAGCGGTTTTCATTGCATCTGCACAGGTTCTCAATCCTGCTCATTGGAATTACAGCGTGAAAGAACTTTCTGCCGATGAGGTTGAACTGCGTTTCACAGTAAAGATTGACGCCGGATGGCATCTCTACTCGCAGAAATCTGACCCCAACGGGCCGATTCCTATGGAGGTGACATTTGACGAGAGCAAAGACTACAAACGTATAGGCGGCGTTGCGGAGCCGAAGTACCATGAAGAAATGGACGATGTGTTCAAGGTGATGGTGCGCTCGTTCTCTGGCACAGTGACTTTCCGCCAAAAAATAAAAAGAGCCACCGACAAACCGTTCAAGGTTACGGGTTCGCTTTACTACCAACTCTGCAACGACGGCTCGTGCATAGCACCCGACGATGTGCCGTTCACATTCAATGTGAAAGAGGCGACAAAGTCAGAAGACAACGAAGCCATAGCCGAACCGCAAACGACCGACAGCGCGGCAGCTGTTGCGGAAGAGCCAGTTGCGAAAGCCGACCTGTCGGACAAGTCGGACTTGTCAGACGAGTCAGACGGATCGGATGCTGACGGCAAGAAGGAGTCTTCGCTTTGGGGCTTGTTCTTCGGTGCTTTGCTGGCCGGTATCGTCACAATGGTGACTCCTTGCGTATTCCCGATGATACCGATGACGGTGAACTTCTTTATGCATAGCAGCGAAAGCAAACGCAAGAACCGCCGTCAGGTGTGGGTGTTCGGCTTGTCGATAGTATTCATATTTACAGTACTTGGTGCAATCCTGTCGCTATTCTTCGGTCCCGAAGTGCTCAACCTTATTGGCACACACGGGATACCCAACTTGATATTCTTCGCAATCTTCATCACCTTCGCGCTGTCGTTCTTTGGACTGTTCGAAATCAAGATGCCTGAGAAGTGGGTGAACAAATCTGACGCACAAGCTGACAAAGGCGGATGGGCTGCACCCTTCTTCATCGCGCTCACCACAGTGCTTATCTCGTTCAGCTGCACGGGTCCTATAATCGGTGCTGCTCTGATAGAGTTTTCTACATCCACCACCAACCGTTGGGTATCGCTGGTGTCGATGCTCGGTTTCGGCATCGGTTTTGCGTTGCCGTTCACGCTGCTGGCCATGTTCCCCTCGATGCTTAAGAATATGAAATCGGGGGGTTGGCTCAACTCGGTCAAGATTGTCTTCGCCTTCCTTGAGCTGGCCTTCGGTTTGAAATTCCTGCAGATGGCCGACCTCTACTGGGAATGGGGATTGCTCGACAGAGATGTCTATCTCGCACTATGGATAGTGATTTTCGCATTGATGGGTGTTTATTTGCTCGGCAAGATAAAGTTCAAGGGCGACAGCGATGTAGAACATATCGGCGTGATACGTCTGTTCCTTTCAATAGCAACCTTCACCTTTGTGGTGTATATGATTCCAGGTCTCTGGGGCGCTCCTCTCAACGCTATCTCCGGCTTCCTGCCGCCGATGGACACTCAGGACTTCAACATCGAACGTATAGTGGTGGAAAACCAGCAGTCATGTGCTGGCCGCACGGGCGATAATGGCGAAACTGTGGTTTACGGCGACAAGTTGCCCGCCGACCGCAAATATGCCGACAAGCTGCACATGCCCACAGGCTTCGAGGGGTTCTATGACCTTGACGAAGCTAAAGCCTATGCCAAGACCGTCGGCAAGCCTATATTCATCGACTTCACGGGTCGCAACTGCGCCAACTGCCGCGAAATGGAGCAGTCGGCTTGGAGCAAACCCGAGGCGAAAAAACTGCTCAACGAGAGGTTCGTGATGTGCGCGCTCTATGCCGACATGAACGACATCGACCTGCCAGAAGATGAGTGGGTTACCGACGAGCGCGGTCGTGTGATAAAAACCCTCGGAAGAAGAAACCTTAACTACCAGATAAAGACTTTCAATCAGAACGCCCAGCCTTGCTACGTGGTGATCGATGCCGACGGCAAAGTCTTGTCAGACGGAGTGTTTGTCTATGATCCCAAAGCAACGGCGGCGACAAAAGCAGAAGGCTTTGTGAAATTTTTGGAGAAGGCGCTGGAATAGGATTGGCGGTCAGCGGTCAGCAGTTCAAAAATTCAAGGCTTGAAATATTATTACTAACCAAAACATAATTGTCATGAAAATTCAAAACAAAATGATGGCCGAGTGTCTTGGCACATTCTGGCTTGTGTTGGGCGGTTGCGGAACAGCCCTCTTCGGACATGTTGGTTTTCTCGGAGTAGCCCTCGCTTTTGGCCTCACAGTTATCGCTATGGCATACGGCATTGGCCATGTTAGTGGAGCACACCTGAATCCCGCTGTATCGTTCGGCGTGTGGATTAACGGCCGCATGACCATCAAAGAGATGCTCCTCTACTGGGTATCTCAGTTTGTCGGTGCCATCATCGCCGGCGCCGTTCTGCTGGTTGTTTGGAATGCAGCCGGTCTTGGTGAGACGGGTGTCTTTGCCGCCAACGGCTTCGGTGCAGACTTCCAGGCAGCAACCGGAAACGCCGACTATCAGGCAATCTCGATGGGTGGAGCATTCCTTGTTGAAGCGCTGCTCACCTTCATCTTTTTGATGGTCATACTCGGTGCCACCGACGAGCGCAGCAACACCAAAGCCGCAGGCCTCGCCATCGGTCTCACTCTGACGCTTATCCACCTTATCAGCATCCCGCTGACCAACACCAGCGTCAACCCCGCACGCAGCCTCAGCCAGGCAATATTCTCCTCTTGGGAAGGTGCTCTGCCGCAGGTGTGGCTATTCATCGTGGCTCCGCTGGTTGGAGCAGCCCTCGCCGGTCTCTGCTACAAATGCATTGCTCCTGCTAAAAAGAAATAAAAACTCGTAAGAAAAAACTTTGGGTAGTGGCGGTGACGTTGGTTTGCCGCCACTACTTTTTATTATAAAACAAGTTGTTACACATTGTACACGCAAAAAATTTTGTCGTTTGAAATAAAAGTAGTACTTTTGCAAATCGAAATAAGGCAGTGCGGGGTAGAGCAGAGGTAGCTCGTCGGGCTCATAACCCGGAGGTCGTTGGTTCGAATCCAGCCCCCGCTACCAAAGAAAGGAAAGAGGATGTTTCAGAAAGAAGCATCCTCTTTTTTAGTAAACATGACACTATGAAAAAGATATTAGTCACGCTGTCGATATGTTTGTTTTTTTTAGGCTGCCGTTTCGAGAGAGGCGACGGAGCTGCGCTGCAACAAGCGGACAACACGGTAGCCAATCAAAAGATTGAGCTCCCTTCCTACTCGGACGACGAAGATGTAATAGAGTACAGCGGTTTTACGACCTCGTACAACCACGAGACGCTCATCCCGAACTGGGTGGCATACGAACTGACGGCAGAGGAGCTGGAGCCAGTGTATACATCGCAGAGTTCGACGTTCAGCATGGACTTCGATGTAAAAGGACGCCAAGCTTCGCGAGAAGACTATTCACGCTCAGGTTGGGACAAAGGGCACATGGCACCGAAAGCCGACATGCGTTGGTCGGAGAAGTCATACTGGGAAAGCCACTACTTCACGAACATCTGTCCGCAAGACCACGAGCTGAACGCCGGCGACTGGAACACCCTGGAGAAACGTGTGCGCGGATGGGCGAGGGAATACGGACGGGTTTATGTCGTGTGCGGGCCGATAGTCGGCGACGGCGCATATGGAACCATCGGTGGAAAAAAGGTGCAAGTGCCCGATGAATTTTTCAAGGCGGTGCTAGTGAACGATGGCGAAAAGTTCCATTCCATAGCCTTTGTTATGCCGAACAATGGGAGGCATCACCATCTTCGGGAGTACGTCTGCACTGTGGATGAATTAGAGGTACGCATAGGGCGCAATCTGTTCGCACTACTTGACTCGAGAGAACAAGCGGAAGTTGAGTGCAGGATAGGCGATATGAAGTTGGATTGATGAAAAACAAGGGGGGGGTATTGCTGCCCCCCCTTGTTTTCTAAGCGTAGTGAATTAGAACCGGTAGCGGACGCCAAAGGCGGCACAGTCAAAATAGGTGGGACCGCTGTGCCCAAAGAAGTTGAACATTGGACGATAGTCGAGTGTCAGCTGGATAGGAGCATCAAAATCATATTCGATGCCCACTTGACCACCAATACCCATGTCGAAACGAATTCTGGCATCGTTGTATGCGTCATGCCAAATTCTTGTTCCAACACAAACTCCAGGACCAACATACCAGTGCAGACCCTTTATAATGTTCCAACGCCACTGGTAGGTGCAGGTTGCATATAGGAAGTGCCCCCAGTCAGAATAGCCAGCTCCCACAGGATAGTGATAGCGGTTCCAACCGAGGTCGATTTCGAGTCGGTTGAGGTTTGGACCGACACCGATCATGCCAGAAACCTCAACACCAAGACCTGCCCAACCATCACCGATACGTGCACCGATAGCATACTTTTCGCTGCCAGCCTGCGCCAAGGCAGATGCGCTAAACATGACAATTGCAACTAATGCAACAATTAACTTTTTCATCTTTTTAGAAGTTTTAGTTATACAATTAGTTTATGTTTCGTCTGACGAAACGTGTGTGTGATTCAGACGATGCAAAAATACACAGAAACTCAAAACTGGCAATGGCAAGGAGTAAAACAATTTAACCGTTGGATGTTCATGACTTGTAGTCGCCACGCGACACCACTGTCTCATAACCTATTGCGCGCATACGGTATTCTGTACAGTTTCGACACTCTGCTGCCTCGTCGCCAGTGCATATTTTGTTGTCGTATATGGCGTAGTCTTTGCGGTGTTCAATGGGTGAGAGGTTTGGCATTACAACATTGGCTCCAGCCAATATGCCTCGTTCACGGCCGATAGGGTGGAGCGTGCCGAGTGCAGTTGTGGCTGGCAGTAGCAAGTGCGGGTGCAATAAACGAATGATGGAGAGGAGTCGCAGTGTTGTTTCGACACTGCCTTGCGGCTGCCCTGCAAATGGTGTTCCGTGTGCAGGAATGAATGGTCCAATTCCAACCATGTGAGGCTGGAATGAGCGTATGAATTGAAGGTCTTTGAAAAGGGTTTCTGCAGTCTGGAACGGTGAGCCCACCATGAAGCCGCAGCCAACCTGGTATCCAATACGTTTCAAAGTGTTGAGGCATCTTATGCGGTTGTTGAACGACATATCGGTCGGGTGGAGTTTTGCGTAGTGGTTGGCATCTGCAGTTTCGTGTCGAAGAAGATAGCGGTCGGCTCCGGCATCGAAAAGCTTCTGGTAACTTTCGTCATTACGTTCGCCTAAAGAGAGTGTGATGGCGCAGTCGTGGTAACGTCGGCGAATTTCACTCACGATACGAACCATTCGGTCGTCGTCAAACCATGCATCCTCGCCGCCTTGAAGCACGAAAGTACGGAAACCTAGTCTGTAGCCTTTATCGCAACAGTCAAGTATCTGCTCATCAGAGAGACGGTAACGTACAGCATCTTTTTGGCTTCGGCGCAGACCGCAATATAAGCAGTCGTTTTTGCAATGACTTGAAATTTCAATAAGACCGCGTAAGAAAACCTTTTTGCCATATACCTCGTCGGCGACCTCTCGTGCCACTTCGAATAGTTGCTTCACCTCGTTTTCATCATCGGTGGCGAGAATGTTCTGCAACTGAGGAAGAGTGATGTCTCGACAATATTTGATTTGTCGAATTATTTCAATGATGCTGGTCTGCATGTCTTAAAAAGTCAAAGGCACTTACTTGATTACATAGTCATATACCTCTTCTTGAGGAAGTCCATTGAACACGCTGCGTAGGCGTAGTGTAGTACCCTCTTTCAGAATGAGGGGCTCAACGTAAGTGGGTGATTCAAGTGTTGGCATTGAGCCATCGGTGGTGTAGTAAACAAAGGTGCCTTCTACTTCGGATGAAACTGATACGGTGAAACTGTCGTTTTGGTGTCGTGAGATTTTTACCATAGGTTTGAACGACCCTTCGGAGAAGTTCATATCCATAGATTTAAATCGTCGTTTGTGGCTCTCTATTTTGTGTCGGAAAGAGCGCCAGTCCATACGCTGACGTGGTGACCAAAGGGTTTCAGACAAGGCACACATTCGAGGTAAGAGCATGTATTCAGCGGTTTGCCAAGAGTCGATATATTCAGTCCATAGTTCACATTGTCCACCGATAACCATCTTCGCCATTGATGAGGGTGCATCGTATGGTATTGGGGAGAATGAGTAAACCTTTTCGAGTGTCAATGGTTGAGCAGTGGCCATTGGCTGGTATTTTGGGTTGGCTTGGTAGCTGTCGAAGAAACAATATTCGGCTGGTGTCATAATAACTTTGCGACCAGCGGATGCTGCATCAACACCACTGCAAAAATCGCGCCATACCATTACTAAATCGTTCGAGTCCATAGCAGAGGCATCCACTTCGTCCCATACTATGACGTGGCGTCCTTTGGAAGCGAGATAGTTGCTTAGTTGGCCAGCTAGCCAGAGTTGAAGCTGCTTTTCGCTTTCGAGGTGCAGGTTACGCATACGTACTTGGCATCGCGGACAAAGTTCCCACTCGTCAAAGAAGACCTCGTTTCCACCAATGTGGACATATTCGTATGGAAACATACCGGTTACCTCGTCTAATAAGCTTTGGAGAAATGTCATAACGCTGTCGTTGCCAGCGCAGAGAACGGCGGTCGGAGGCCAGTATGGACCAGTCTGGACTGAATAGTCGGCTCCGTGGTTGCAGGCCATGTTGGGATAAGAAGCAAGTAGTGCGCTGCAGTGTCCGGGCAAGTCTAATTCAGGAATGATATCGATATGGAGTTGAGCGGCGTATGCTACAATATCAGAGACTTCATCACGTGTGTAGAATCCGCCATATGACTGTTTCTCTCCATCTATAGGCGGAGCTGCATCTTGCCACGACACTTTGTTGCGGTCGCCACGCCATGAACCGATGGAGTTTAGTTTTGGGAAACGCTCGCTTTCAAGCCTCCAGCCGTGGTCGTCGGTGAGATGCCAGTGGAACTTGTTCATCTTGTACATGGCCATAATATCGAGCAGGCGTTTTATCTGCTTGGGTGTGAAAAAATGACGCGATACGTCAAGATGACACCCTCTCCAATTATATTGAGGATAGTCGATTATGGTACATTCTGGCAAAGTGACCTTTGAGTAACGGACGTTGCTTGCATCTTCAGGAAGCATCTGAACCAGTGATTGAAAACCATAGAAAAGACCTGTTTCGGTGTTGGCTGATACTGTGATGTTGGTAGGCTTTATTTCGAGAATGTAACCTTCTTCTCCAAGAGTTGAGTTTACCGAGTCGTTGATAGAGAACACTATCGAATTAGTCTGTTCACGACCAGATAGTTTTAGGTGGAAATGAAGTTGCCGGAGTGATTTTGTGATATAGCGTGCAGTTTTGCTGTTTTGGCCTAAGTTGGGAAAGCAAACTTTTGTATGGCTCGACAGTGTAAATGATCTCGCTTTTGTTGTGATGGACACTGGCTCTGGTATGATGCTGACATCAGAGGCAACGTAACTTTTTCCACATGAGAAAAGAAGCAGTGGAACTATCAAGAAGAGTGCAACATTTTGTTTCTGTTTGACTCTATTGTAGATGTAACGGTGTTTTATTTTCATGATGCAAAAGTACAAAAATAAAAGCTAACAGTTTTTTTGTATTTTTGCGTTTTATAATTTTTCATGGAAAATGAAAGATGAAAGCGAAAAAATGAAGGTCGGTGGCAAGGTTAAAGACCGCAAACTAACGTTGTTGCAGTATGTAATCTATCTTGGAGTAACACCTTGTGCGTTAGCAGCTTTGGCATTGTTGTTTTTCATCATATTCAGAGGACCAGAAGGTTCCGAACATGAGAACATTGCAGTTGACAGCGTGTGTGACACGACAGGTCTTTAATGTGTGCGAAAAAAAATAATGACAGAGGGATACACATTTGTACCCATCTCAGTCTCGTCTAAACTCTAAATTAGTTTGTGCAGAATAGTGGGCTATGCCGTGACAATATGTCACAGCTTAACAGCGTTACAGGGAAGGCTATATGGGTGTAAAATGATGGGTTACACGGAGAGTTGAGTTTAGACTTTCATACCTACCTGTATTCCTACGCTTATTAACCGTAAAAACAATGAATTGATTGTCATTACAGGACAAGGAAAGATGAAATACATCGTGAATTGGGCTTTATGAGTGCCACCCCCAAAAACGATTTTATACACCTTCCATCAGCTACGATTGTTTCTCATTGTACCTTTAACGGCCTGCCTTGGCATCATTGCTTATATGAGGAACAACGTTTTATATTGCTATATATCACCGTGCCGATTCTTTAAAACTGACACATAAACTGCCATTTTGTCAGTTTTCTTCGACTTTTTACTTTCCACTTTTAAATTGTCTATTTTGGCACGGATGTTGTTTCTGTCAAGTTAGACTTGCCAGACCTGTCAAACTAGTAGAACTAGTCATGAATTTATATAGAAATTAAAAAGAAAGGAAACATATTATGGGAAAAATCATCGGAATCGATTTAGGAACAACCAACTCATGCGTAGCAGTTATGGAGGGCAACGAGCCCGTGGTCATCGCCAACAGCGAAGGCAACCGCACGACACCCTCGGTAGTTGGATTTGTTGAAGGCGGCGACCGCAAAGTGGGCGACCCCGCCAAACGTCAGGCCATCACCAACCCTCACAACACCGTCTATTCAATCAAGCGTTTCATGGGCGAGACCTATGACCGCGTGCAGAAAGAGATTGAGTCGGTGCCTTACAAGGTGGTGCGTGGCGACAACAACACCCCGCGTGTTGACATCAACGGAAGGCTTTACACCCCGCAGGAAATCTCGGCCATAGTGCTTCAGAAGATGAAAAAGACCGCCGAAGACTTCCTCGGAACCGAAGTGACCGAGGCGGTCATCACCGTGCCAGCCTACTTCAACGACAGCCAGCGTCAGGCCACCAAG
>Ga0265299_10006539_pt1 | contig 10603 bp, 9 predicted proteins | sample AusTroGonzalo_MG_4_FD_193485 | JGI IMG/M metagenome (GOLD analysis project Ga0265299, IMG submission 193485) | Bovine rumen microbial communities from tropical cattle in Woodstock, Queensland, Australia - Gonzalo_02 | ecosystem: Host-associated > Mammals > Digestive system > Stomach > Rumen ...
GCAAATGAGATGTCTCGACTACGCTCGACATGACAACGGGGCGTTAGGGATGAAATATTAGTATTAACCATTAAAATTATCAATTATGGCACTGAAAGTTAAAGCACAAGAGAAGTTGCAGAAGATTGGCACGCATGCTGGCAAGTATCGCTACATTATGATGCCTGAGTTGTACACCAGTCTGAGTCAGGACAAGGTGATTAAGGAGGCTGCTCTGCGCAGCGGAGTAAGCAAGGGAATTATGCAGGCATGCTGGGATGCTGCCGGCGAGGTTATCAAGGCGTGGGCCACTGAGGGCCACTCGGTAGCGCTGCCAGGACTTGGCACCATGCGTTTCGGACTGCGCGCCAAGAGCGTAGAGAAGGTAGACGAGGTTAAGGCAGGCCTCATCACCAGTCGCCGAATAATCTTCACCCCTGCCGTAGAGCTGAAGGACGAGCTGGCAGGCACTGCCATCCAGATTACCTGCTACGACCGCGATGGCAAGGAGGTGAAGCGCGTGACCAGCACCGACAGCGGTGACATCGAGGACCCCGAAAACGAGCAGCCAGGCACTGGTGGCGGTGGCGGTTACCAGAGTAGCGACGATCCCGGAGAGGGCGATTAAGAAAGGAGGTGAACCATGACAAAGAGAGAGACCATTAAGTTCATCGTGCAGATGATTGCAAGTATCGCAACGGCGATTGTAACAGCCCTCGGAGCTACAAGCTGCATGGGTGCGTAAAGAGAAACAGCGGGCTTTTGGCTCGCTGCTTTTTTATTTTTTCCACAAAAAAAAATTGTTTGTTCTGAATTTTTTTACTATATTTGCACCCAAGATATAGCCTAAAGAAAATATTATAACAATCTAAAACAATTGACTTATGAATAAACTGATTACTATGACAAAGAAAAATCTATTCACCCTGCTGGCGGGCATCATCTGCTGCATGGCAACATTCACAGTAACATCGTGCTCAAACGACGACTCGGCCATCTACCCCGACGAGGAGATTGACTACAACATCACCGGCAGCTGGGTGAATGTGATAAAAGAACCGGAGCTTCTGAGCGGCGACGACTACAACATTAAGTTCATGATTACATTCGACAACAACGGCGTGATAAGAACCAGTTCTATTGACGGTTACGAAGGCGACGACGTGGAGGACTGGGAAATCTTGAACAGGCACTATGTCTACATGGTCGACAAGAAAGCAAAAACCCTTAACGTGGTGGGATCACTTTTGTACAAACTGCCAGAATTTTCGAACTACGAGGTGGTTGACGGGCAACTGATAATTAGCAATCCAGAAAATGGCATTAAGTACATCTACCACAGGGCAACGTACGAAGACAAAGTGGAATTCGGCAAGTTCGATAAGCATAATGGCGGCGACTGTATAGGCACGTGGGTGCGCACCTACAAGGAAAACGGACTGACCACCTATGAGGTGGCCGAATTCTACGCGTACACTATCTTTACCCGCTACACCGTGAACGCCAACGGAGAAGTGCAGAAAACAAAAGAGAGTTATTATTTGGACGAAGACCCCGACATGGATGGTACCAAGCGTATTTTGCTCTTCACTCCCGACAATGAAGAATTAGCAGCAGAGTACTGGTGGAAGGCAGAAGGCCAAGAACTGTACCTGGGCAACTTTGGTGAGCAGGAAACACGCTTCACCTATCACATGCTGACCAAGGAGGAGTACAAAATGTTTATGGAGTTCGACAAAACCGCAACAATAGTCAATCTTAAAGAGATGCTGGTTGGCGATTGGGAGATATGTCCGGAGAGTGACACCCCCCGTAATTTAGACGAAACGCACTTCATCACATACAATGCCGACGGCACCATGAGCTACACGCCATCGCTCGACGCGCTTAGGAACCTGGGCATCTGGGGCCACAACTTCAAGGGCAATTACACCATCAACGGCAACTTTGTGGAGCATCAGGTGGAACTGGCCGACAAGAACATACTGTTTACACAGAACGCTCAGGTGCTGGACATGGATAAAGAAGATGCAGAAGTGAACTCCAATGCCGAGACGTTTGTCGACGGCATCAGCCGCCACGTGGTGAAAGACGCGAAAGAAGAATGGTCACGCCCGATGGATATTTTTGACTACACGAAAGAGGTGACAGGGCACTGGACAGGCAAACTTACGAGTGGTAGTACTATCGAGGGCTGGGAGAAAGAGACGAAATACCTGGTGGAGTTTAAGGACGACGGCACATTTACCGTGAGCGAGCGACCGAACAACCAGGAAGCATGGATACTTAAGGAAAGAACCCTGAGCGAATACTTCATAATGGGCAATGTGATGTACATGCGCTGGCAGGATGCCGGCAGCGACGAGATAATATACCAGTGCTGGAGTGTTTATGTATTCGACGATTACTCAGGAAAAGAATTGTTGATGTACACACGCTGCAAAAACTCTAAAGGCGAAGTACAAAAGGGCGAACTCCAGATTAGCATCACCGAATAGCCCCGACAGACAGGCAAAAAAAAATAACTACCCGCTTAATAGCGGGTAGTTACTTTTAGTAGAAATTTCTTATTAATCATTTCTTAGTATTTTTTACAGGGAAGGTGAAATAGGTGTCGGGGTAAGGCTCGTCTTTTAGTGTGAAGTGCCACCACTCTGAGTCGAGGGCCTTAAAACCGTGGGCCAGCATGGCACGGCGCAGAATCATGCGGTTCTCAAACTGCTTGGCAGTGATTCTGCGGCCTGCGGGCGACTTTGAATTATCGCCAGTGTACTCGCCGGTCTCGGGATTACCGCAGAAGTCGGGGTGACTCTCGGGGCCGAACCAGTCGAAGGTGCCGCCCATGTCAAGCTCCTTCTCAGTGTTCATATCAAACAGGGTGAGGTCTACCGTTGAGCCACGGGTATGACCGCTCTTCTCGTAGATATACTCCTGTTCAAAGAGCACGCTCTTGTCGAGGTCGGGATAGAAGTACTTTTTCATCAGCGTGTCGGGGATGTCGGCAGCCCAGTGCACAAAGTGGTCTACACCCTTCTGAGGGCGGTAGGCATCGTAAATCTTCAGTCGGTAGCCCAGCTTCTTAACATCGTCGCTAACGGCCTTAAGTGCCGAGGCAGCCTGGCGGGTAAGCAAGGCGGTAGGCTCCTCGTAGCCATCGATACGCGTGCCCACAAAGTTATAAGTACCAAAATATCTGATTTCGAGAATGGCATCGGGCACAGCGTCGGTAAGTGTTACAAAATCGCTTGTATCGCTGGCTGCATCAACCGCTTTTTTCTCACTACACGAGCCGCAAAGAATTACAAAGATAGCGGCCAGCATAAATAGTTTTGAATGTTTCATTTTAGCAGTATATTTTTTACAAAAGGATAATATTCTGCTGCAAAAATAATAAATATTTTAATAATTGTAGCATTTTTTTTAAAAATCTGCTCAAAAGTTCTTTTTCTTTAGTATATTTGCAGCGTTTTGAAATATACCTAGACACTATAATATGAAGAATCCCTTTACCGCAGAGAACCGCCAGCAAAGGCTACAATCTGCCGAACAGATAGAGAGCGTGCTGAAAATAACTTCGGTGCCCACATTCCTCATTGCTGCCACCGTGCTGCTACTGCTGATGGCATTTGTAACATGGGGATTCCTGGGCACAGTGACCGACAAGGTTTACTACAGCGGAGTGGTATTCCCCGACCAAGGTACTACCGATGTATCGCTGCCAAACAAGGGAATGATACGCACCATGCTGGTGCACAGCGGCGACCATGTGAAGCAAGGACAATCGGTAGCGCTGGTATCGGTTGGCGACAGCTACAGCATACTGACAAGCACCGTTGAGGGAACAGTGATCAGCACAAAGGTTGACAACGAGGAGTTCGAGGCCTTTGAGCCAATAGTTAGCGTGGTTGACAGCATTGACACCGACATAAACCGCACCATGCTGATAGCCTATGTTGACAATGCCGGGCAGCGCGACCTGCAGGTTGGCATGGACGCACAGGTGTGGCCCGAAGACGAGAAACGCGACGAGATAGGATATGTGAAAGGCCGCGTGACACGCATAGACCGATACCCCGTGGCTGCCGACGTGGTGCGACAGACACTGAAGAGCGACGTGATGACACAACGACTGCTGGAGACGGGCGGCATGATGTATCAGGTGCAGATAGAACTGCTGCCATCGAAAGATAATCCTAAGGAGTACGACTGGTCATTCGGAGTGCCCGAGGATGTGAACATGCATGTGGGTACATACTGCTCGGTGCTGAGCGAGGTAAAACGCCGCAGCATGTTCCAGTATCTGTTTGAATCGGTAAGAACCCGCTTTCACGCTATTCAACTTAGCACAGAATGAAGATGGACAGCAAGAAAAAGAATCAACAGCAGGGCAACGCATCTACCGCAGCACTGATGACACGCTACATGAAAGGTAGCATGGGCTTCATTGTGGTGATATCGGTGCTCTACTTCATCGATCTGTTCTCCTATCTGATACCGCCGTTCATACAGCAGGTGTTTACGGATAACATCATCACCAACAAAAACCCCGAATGGTTTACACCACTCATCATCATCTACATCCTGCTGTTTGTGCTGGAGCTCACGGTGTGGCTGTTTATGAACGTCAGGCGCCGACGTGAATTCTCACGCATGAACCTCTTGGCATCGGCACGCTATGTGAGCAGTCTGCTGCGACTGCCCATGAGCATCATCGACAGGTTCTCGGCAGGCGAACTGGTAGCTCGCTACGCCAGCATCCTGAAGACCACCAAGGCCATCGACATGTTTTTCGCCTCCATGATTCTGTGCGTGCGACCGCTGATATGTTCGTGGCTGCTGATGATGTACAGTTGGAAACTGGGACTGGTGGTGGTGGTGTCGATGCTGATGCTGGCCACGGTGATGCTCAGGACAGCTGAGAAACTGAAGCAGAAAGCCAAGAGCACCGAAGTGACCGACGCACGACTGCAAGGCGTGACCATGACAGGACTGAAGAATATGGAGACCATCAAATCGATGGGAGGCGAGTGGGTGTTCTACGAACAGTGGGAGCACGCATTTGCTAACGCGCTGAACGCCAGAGTACGCTCTACTATGAGCATGATGGGCGTGGGGGCGATACCACTGATGGTGCTGCACATGTGTAACGCCCTGATTCTGTGTCTTGGAGCTTGGTACATCCTGCAGGGCGAGCTTACACCAGGTATGCTGCTGGCATCGCAGGCACTGGCATCAAGCATCATCTACCCTATCAACAACACCGTAAAATCAGCACAGCGACTCTTCCAATCGCACGCCGCCATGGAGCGTCTGGAGGAGGTGAACAACACCGCCAAGGAATATGCCGACATGGTGATACCCGACGAGAGCGACCTGCCCGAAAGAACCAAACTGAGAGGTGAAATAGAACTGCGCAACGTAACATTCGGCTACGACCGCAGTCTGCCGCCGATACTCAACCACTTCTCGCTGAAGATAAACGCTGGCGAGAGCGTGGCCTTTGTGGGATTCTCGGGCTGCGGAAAGAGCACTATCACCAAACTGATATCGGGCCTCTACGAACCATGGGAGGGCGAGATACTGCTCGACGGCGTACCCCTGAAACAGGTGAACCGCGCCCTGCTGATCAACTCGCTCTCGGTAGTGAATCAGGACATCACCCTGTTCGAGGGTACCATCGCCGATAATATAAAGATGTGGGATGAGTCAATCGAGGACTTCTCGATGGTGATGGCTGCCAACGACGCCCAGATACACAAGGACATAGCCGAGCGCCCCGGAGCCTACAACTCCATGCTCAACGAGAACGGCAAGAACTTCAGCGGCGGACAGCGACAGCGCATAGAGATAGCCACCGCACTGGCCAAAGACCCCACCATACTGGTTCTTGACGAGGCTACATCGGCACTCGACCCGAAGACCGAGGAACTGGTTATGCAGCATATCAGCAACATGGGAATAACGCAGGTGATGGTGGCTCACCGACTGAGCACCATTCGCGACTGCAACCAGATATACGTGATGGAGAACGGACAGATACTGCAGCACGGCACGCACAGCGAGCTGATGCAGCAGGAGGGGCTGTACAGTAAACTAATGAAATACGCCTGATGCCTATGAAAAGCTTTTTATTCGATCAGTTAGTAAGACGCATTGAGGGCGACAGGGAGGCATTGAATCAGGCCGCCGACATCTTCCGCGGCATGCTCGACCGCAAGGTATGGCTGCAGCTTACACAGAACAAGGAGATACCCGACGATATCGGCAAGCTGGAAGAGGAGTTCAATCGCCAGCAGATATTCTTCCGACAGATAAAGCTGGAAGGCAAATGGTGGAAACGATGCACCGGGAAACTGCTGGGCTTTACGGTTGACGGCGACGAACCGGTGATCATCAAACCGCAGTTCTCAAACTACACCTTCATCAATCCCAAGACCAAAGAGCGCTGCCACGCCAGCAGCGACAGTCATCTGCTGAAACCCGAGGCTTTCGCCCTGTGCTACCCACTGCCGCAGCGCGACCTGAAAATTAAAGACTATCTGCTGCACGCCATCAAACAGCTGAGTCCACTCGACGGCGTCTACGCACTGATAGCCTGTCTGGGCGTGGTGATGCTGACGATGTTCACACCATACGTGTGCAAACTGCTGTTCAACGAGGTGATTCCATCGGGCGACTCATCGCAGCTTACACCCATCGCCGTACTGCTGTTCAGCGCTGCCATCGGACTGGTGCTGGTACAGCTTACACGTAACCTGCTGGTGATCAGAATGAAAGACAAACTGGAATATGCCCTGCAGGCACCGCTCATTTCGAGACTGCTCATGATGCCTACTTCATTCTTCAAGGAGTATGCGCCAGGCGACCTGTCGAACCGCGTTCTGTCGGTAGTAAGAATAAGCTCACAACTTACCGAGGACATGCTCTCGAGCATGTTGTCGTTCCTGTTTACAGCGGTGCTGTTCATACAATTCTTCACCTACGGAGGTCCACTGCTCTACACGGGTGTGCTGGTGTTGGCATTCTATCTGCTCACCATCATACTGCAGTATTACTTCAGGTCGAGAGTGCAGAGTAAGGTGAATGCCAACTCATCGAAACAGTTAGGTCTGATCTTCAGTCTGATATCAGGCGCACAGAAAATAAGAACCAACGGCGCCGAGATCAGAGCCTTCCGCCACTGGGCCATGGCTTACGAGCCTACCGACGCCTTCAGCAGCCGATACATCTGGACCATGGCTACCAACTCGATAAGCTACAACGCACGACTGCTGCCCATGATAGTAACCATGATTGCCGCCTGGCACTACGGACTGGGCCTGTCGGATTACATCGCCTACTGCAGTGTGCTGGCCATAGCAACCGATACCGTGGAACAGTTCCAGCGCATCATCATGGAACTGGCACAGCTGGCACCCGAGATAAAACTATGCGCACCTATACTCGTGGCCAACTCGGAGATTGACAAAGACAAAGTATTCCTCAAGAAAACCAGCGGACACATAGCCGTGAACGGACTGAAATTCCGCTATGCCGACGATATGCCATACCTGTTCGACGGACTGGACCTGCGCATCAACGCCGGCGAATACGTAGCACTGGTAGGCCCGTCGGGCTGCGGCAAGAGCACATTGGTGAGACTGCTGCTGGGATTCGAGCAAGCCGAGAGCGGATCTATCTTCTACGACGAGCATAACCTCGACGACATCAGCAAACCCAGTCTGCGACAGAACTGCGTGAGCATCTGTCTGCAAGACGGCAACTTGGTGGAGGGAACCATCCGTGAAAACATCCTATTCGGTAATACCGGACTGAGCGACGACGATGTGTGGGAGGCCGTACGCAATGTGGCACTCGAAGACGACATCAAACGCATGCCAAACGGACTCGATACGCACATATCGGCCGACGGACAAGGTGTGTCAGGTGGTCAGCGACAACGCATACTGATAGCACGCGCCATCATCCGCAAGCCAAGGATTCTGTTCCTCGACGAGGCAACATCGGCACTCGACAACATCAGTCAGCACATCATCACCGAGAATCTTGCCAAGATGAAGTGCACACGCATCACCATTGCCCACCGCATGAGCACCATCCGCGAGTGCAACCGCATAATTGTGCTGAACAACGGGCGCGTGGCCGAAGACGGCAGCTACGACGAGCTGATGGCCAAGGGCGGACTGCTGAGTGACATTATTAAACGTCAGAAAATATGATGAAGCAATTAAGATACACGGGCGTAATCCTACTGCTACTGGGTTGTCAGGCCATCGGCCGCGCACAGAGTCTGCAGCAGGTGATAGCTATGGCACAAGACAGCGCCATAACCGCCTTCCAGAGCCGATACGAGTACGACTCACGCAAGGCGCAATACGCAGAGTTCGAGGCGCTGCGCAAACCACAGCTGTATCTCGACGTGGTACCCAACTACTCACGCGTTGTAAGCGACCCTTCGCGCAACTACGTCTATCTGCGTAACTACGACCGCCTGTCGGCAGGGGCACAACTCAAGCTCTCGCAGAAAATGCTGGACTGGGGTGGCGAGGCATACATAGGAACACAGGCACTGTGGAGTGAGTACTTCTCGGCCGACAAGAACAACTATCCGCGCGACTTTGTGGCAACACCTGTGTTGCTGGGCTATCGCCAGACACTGCTGGGCTACAACCCCTACCGATGGGAGAAACTGGTGGAAGACCAAAGACTAAAGGCAGCAAGTCAGCAGCACAGCTACGAGCTTTGTCTGATAGCCGAGGAGGCAACACGACGCTTCTTCAGACTGGCTTGCGCACAAGGAATTCTGGATATGTGCGAGCGAAACAAGCAGACTGCCGACACGCTCTATGCCATCGCCAAGGAGAAGGCAAGCATAGCCATGGTGACACTGGCCGAACTGCGTTCACTGGAGCTGCAACGACTGAATGCCAGCAACGCTCTGTTTACCGCCAGAAATGAGGAGAAGGTGGCACGTCAGGCTCTGATATCGTATCTGAAGACCGACACGCTGAACCTGCGTATGGTAGTGCCCGACAATCCCAAGCCGCTAACCATCACCACCAGCGAGGCACTGCAGATGGCCAAGGCCAACAGTCCGGCATATCAGCACCAGAAGGTAATGCTGATGGAGGCTTCGCACCAGCAGGAGAAGGCAAACAAGCAGAAGGGCGTTAACGTTGGATTAGATGTGAACCTGGGGTTCCAACAAGTGGGCAGCAACTTTGCCGAGTCATACCGCAATCAGCAGTTCTACATGCTTGGAGCTGTAACGGTAAGCGTTCCGCTGATGGATCACGGAGCAGCAAAGAAACGCTACGAGACAGCCACAGCATGGACGGCACGCGAGGCAAGCGCACTCGACGAGGTGGAACGTGCGCTGTGCGAGGACGTGATAACCACAATGCAGAACCTGCAGTCGCACCAGCAGCTGCTTGAGCACACTGCACAGGCGGTGACCATGGCCGACGAGGTGTTCGAACTGAATGCCGAGAACTACGCCAACGGAATATGCGACATAAACACCTACTCGCTGGCACAGAGCAGACGCGACAATGCCTACAACCAGCATCTCACGGCACTCGAGAAATATTGGACCACATATTATCATTTACTTACACTCACTCAACATGAATAGATATCTTTCAACTTGTATACTGCTGCTTGCACTTACGGCCTGTAAGAATGCAGGAAGCAACGGAGCCGACAATAATACGGAAGCCGCTGCGAAAGACTCGGTGGCAGTAAGTGCCAAGCCTGCCGCATCAAGGAGTCTGCAACAGACGATAAATGCCGACGGATTCTCGAGCAAGGGTTCGATTGAGGCCGTTACCGAGGTGCCTGTATACAGCCGCATCAGCGAACAGATAGTGGCCTTCGACCTGAAGCTGGGACAAAGGCTGAAAAAGGGTCAGGTGGTGGTGCGACTGAGTCAGGCCACGCTTAACGACCAGATAGCGCGCTGCAAGGCAGAACTGGAACACGCAGAATACCAGTATCAGGCCATACTGATGGGACAAGGATACAAGCGAAACGAGTTGGAAAAGGCATCTGACGACATAAAGCGCCAAGCCCGAATAAACAGCGGCTACAACACTGCCAAGGCATCGCTGCAGCAACTTGAGCACCAGCTGGCATACTGCACTATCACAGCGCCTATGACAGGTGCCGTAAGCAGAATAGAAGCCGCCCTGTATGGTGCCGCCACTCCTGGCACACCGCTGTTCTACATGGTTGACACCGAACACCTGAAGGTATGCTTCGACGTACTGGAGAACGAGTTGCACAACTTCGAACTCGGCACAGAGATTCAAGTTGTATCGATAGCTTACCCTGCCGAAACACACTCGGCCAAGGTTTCGGCCATCAGTCCAGTGGTTGAGAAGAACGGCATGGTGCATCTCGAGGCTCTGCTAACGCCTAACCCGCACCTTATGCCTGGCATGACGGCAATAGTCACTCTCGCAAAATAGAAGAAACAGAAACAAAAAAAAGAGCTTGCATCACTGCAGGCTCTTTTTCTACGTGTATTTCTGGTAAATCAATCATTAGAATTACTAATTACTAACTAATATCAACTATGTATGTACCTAAAACAATTGTTATGTATGAGTATGAAACCTTATTT
>Ga0265299_10006540_pt1 | contig 10602 bp, 7 predicted proteins | sample AusTroGonzalo_MG_4_FD_193485 | JGI IMG/M metagenome (GOLD analysis project Ga0265299, IMG submission 193485) | Bovine rumen microbial communities from tropical cattle in Woodstock, Queensland, Australia - Gonzalo_02 | ecosystem: Host-associated > Mammals > Digestive system > Stomach > Rumen ...
ACCGACGACAAGCGGCAGCCCCAGCTTCAGGCACACACGGGACTCACGCTCCGCCGACTCTGGGCACTCTCAGACCAGCGTGCTTCCGGCACCCTGGCCGCGCTGGCAGCCGCATGGCTTATGGTCAGCCTATGGTGGGTTCGCCAACAGCAATCTCAGGACAGGACGTATATGCAGTTGGGGCTGCTCCGCTACGATTCCGCCAGCGGCCGCTTCTCTGTCAAGGGCCAGGAGCTGCATTTCACGCCCATGCAACAAACCCTGATGCAACTCTTCTTCCAAGCCCACGACCACCTACTGCCGCAACAGGAAATCTGCGACCACCTGTGGCCCAAGAAACCCGACGCCACCGCAACACTCTACACCCTCGTCCGTCGCCTGAAACCCCTTCTCCACGACACGGCCCATGTGTCCATCGAGTGTGAGCGGGGACGGTCGTACCAACTGAAAGCGATGCCATAGCAATCTTATTCGCCCACCAGTCACGACCACCCCAATTAACGCAAAAAAAGTTTTTGTCAAAAAAGGGCATTTACCGTCACCTTGCCTTCTATCCTTCCAATAGTCAGCCGATTACGGGTGACGGTAAGGTGACGGTAAAGCTATTTTTGGGGAAAATAAAACCCCATGTCGCTGATAATGAGGGCGAAAGATTTTATTTACCGTCACCTTTTTGGCATGAAGGCCAAAACGCTTGCAGGAACGGAAAAAAATACATGGAACGGGAAAGGAAACAAATTGGCACAAATGAGCACAAATTTAGACCACAAAGAAATAGAGAAAGAAAAGAATGCGCAAGAATACGAAAGAATTTAATTCAAAGAATGCGTAATGTAAGATAAAGCCACAGAGTGGCTTCCTTGATAGCACGCCGATATCTGCTGGAGAAGCCCCATCGGGGCTTGATAGGGGTAGCCAGCCATTTTAATGGTTGGTACCATTATCTGATGCCTACGGCATCGGCCTAACGGAGCTTGCGAATTGCAATTACACAGATTAGGACCTGGAAGGAATCCGTGTAATCCGCGAAATCCGTGGTGTATATTGCAAAATGTCGGCGTAGCCTATTTATGTCTGATTTCTGTAAGATTTAGGTTCCCTTGTTTGTCCCACCAATGGGACACTCATGAACCCTTAAGGGTTCCCGATCTAACCCTTAAGGGTTCGGGCGTACACCCCTTTGTCTTCAAAATGATATAGTCAGGGGTGATGGTAACTCAATGAGCCTATCAGACTCATACACAGCCGTTTGAAGGGCGTTTTTGAGCAAAAGAATCGCAAAATGCCGTTTACCGTCACCTTACCGTCACCTTACCGTCACCCAATAGCAGGCTGACAATCTGCCTGTTACACGGAAAAGGTGACAGGTGATGGTAACTTTTACAAACAAAATTTTTTATTTTTGACTCTTTTCTTTCATTTTTCCCCCATTCCATCTTCTTTTCAACTTTTTCTTCCTATCTTTGCCCCGTCTTCACCATGAAAGTAGGAACTCCACCAATATGAGTACAAAGGAAAGTGAGGTTTTAAACCGCATCCGCGAAGTAGCCCATCGGACAATCCCTCAAGATGGGCGTGCAATCCTTTATGGGTCACGTGCACGTGGCGATGCTCATCCCAATTCCGATTGGGACATACTCATCTTGCTCAAGAAAAATAAGTTAGACGACCAAGACTACACTTATGTGAGTTATCCTTTTGTCATTCTCGGCTGTGAACTTAACGAAGAGATTAATCCCATTATGTATACAGAGAGGGAATGGAATCAATATGACTTCACACCTTTTTATGAGAACGTAACCCATGATGGAATTTTACTTTGAATAATCGACGTATGAAAGAGGAAGACCGTCAATCGATGATACTGCATCATCGCACCAAGGCACACCACATCCTTGAACAGGCACATCAAATGATGGAGCTTGGGCATTGGGATTTAGCCGTAAACCGATATTATTATGCCTGTTTCCATATAGTACATAGTTTGTTTATCTCGAAAGGCATCACAGCCCACTCACATGGTGGAACATTGTCCCAGTTTACACTTCATTTTGTGAAAAGCGGATTGAATCTTGAACTTCATTTTTTGCATGATTCTTCTCCCTTGCCAAAAGAAACTAATACTTTTTCACACTTTTCTTTCTTTTTTCCCCTTTCTCTTCTTCTTTTTTAAATTTTCTTTGTACTTTTGTGCCGTGATTGCTCAATGGCGTCTTTTTCGTGCTTGCACGAGGCCTGATTTGAGTGGATTCATGGTTGACGGTGGTCGACCTATCTTACTGAAAATAAACGAAGCGTTATGCTCTTTCTTGCAAGCTGAGAACCTGAGAAATTTTCAAGAATTGCAAAGAACCTCGGAGACCTTTTTCTTGGTCTTTGGTCATAAAGAGAATGGCATAGTAGCTTCACGCGTAAGCGTGGAACTGCTCATTATCATCTTTTATGACCAGGTTTTCTCAGGACCTTCAGCTTGAAGATGTGGACATACAGTTCCACGCTTCTTGCATATTTTAACCGCTCTTTGAGGGACTGGAGAGGCAAGAGAAACTTCAAAGAACACATGAAGATGAATCAGAGGAGTAACAAGAAATGGTTTTCATGGCACTTATTGCCAGAGCCAAAAGACATTCCCATCCAAAGCGTTTATGAGGTCATTTGCCTGATAGCATTGCTTGGCGTATGTTTATTTGTATATCTCAAGATGAATCACGTGAATGTGGTTCATTGTGAACTGGGTATAGCATGTTTGAAGAACCAGTATTACGAAAAGGATTATTCCGTCAAGGATTCAGATGTGATTGAAGAAAAGTCTTTTGCACCTTATGCAAATATCACCTTTTATCAACCTATGACGCGCCATGATGATCTGCTGAAAACTTATATTGAAGGAGCCACCTCTCCTCTTGAAGGAAATGGTGACATCTTTGTTATATTCGGAGGCAAGACATTAGGGCGATTTCAACATCCAAAATACTTGGAAAGCCGTTTTAATTGGAGCCAGGAATGTAACAAGGTAAGGAATAAAATGGATTCTATCATTACGATGGAATACCCATCAGAACAGAGAACTCCACAATTCTTTATACACCACAGCATCAATATCCGTGACAATATGCTTTATAGTTATACGGGTGGTAAGAAGGAAGAGTTAATAACATTGTGTACCCAGTCTTATGACACCATACTCCATTGGAAAAAGTTCTATGAAGATAAAGAGTCCAATTCATTACATTCAGAACGTGTCCTTTCTGGAAGAATTTTTCGCGGTATGAAATATTTCACTGTTGGAATTGTGCCAATGGCAAAAAGCTTATTCGGAGAACATAACTTATTTATGGGACGTCCAAGTATGATAGCTCTGGAAGACATTTCTCAGCAATATTATGATATCAAGTTGGACTATTTTCTTCTTGATTCAGTAGATTTGACGTTCCAGTTTGTTGGTGCTACAGAGTTTTCTGATATGATTCCAGAGCCAGATGTTATGACAATGAGCAGCATCTCGTTTACAGACCAGAGGAAAATCAGACAAATTAACCAAAACGGTTTACGCTTCCACGTCCGTTTTAAAGAGTTAGAAAACCGCCAGAACGTACGTCTGTTTTTCTTGACATCCACCATGTCTGCCTTGTTGACCATTCTCATCGTCTTCGTTATTTTGGGAATATACAAGTTCTGCAAACACATGAAAGAATATAGACAAGAGAACAATTCTGAAACCAATAATAATTTGTAATCCTATGAAAAGATTATTTTTACAAAGATGTCTTACATTACTTGTTGCACAGTTTTTCCTAACGACTGTGCATGCTCTCAAAGTGGGAGAAACGACATCGTTGAGCATTGGAAGTGATGGGGTCAACCATTTGGGTGTTTATCCTGCATGGATCATCTCAAATCCCGATGTAGTAGAATTAGTAAACGATGGCCAAACGTATATCCTCATAAAAGGCATAGCTGAAGGAACATGTGCCATCTCTTGTGAATATTGGGATGAAGAGTATGATAAGGATAGGAATAGGTACTATTTAGGAGATAAACACACCAGAAGTTGGACTATTTCTGTAAGTGGAAGTGTGGATAGCGGCTTAGGCACAGGTGCGGGCGATGAAGGGGGTAATACCCAAGTGGATATAGGAAGATTTAAAATTTTAGGTAACGGTTCGGAAACAGTTGTTGTTGGGCAAAGGTTCGGCTTACATGCTTATGGATCAAATTCACTTACGTTTGACCCCTCCAAAGTTACATGGCAATCTATGAATAGTAGTGTGGTTGAATTCATAGAAGCCAAAGTTGTAAGAGATATCTATCCATACGGCTATTTCAGGGCAAAGAGTATAGGACAAACCACAGTCACAGCAAGCTGCAGCGGAAACACAGCCTCATGCACTGTGATAGTTCAAAAGGCTCCCGAACCATTGACATCTATCTCCATTTCAGATGTGCAAATAGAAAAAGGTTCTTACTTTGTTCTAAAACCAACGAAAACACCTATAGATGGAATAGATGAGTTAAAATGGAGTTCAAATAATGTAGATATTGTTGAAGTGGATAATAGAGGTGTCGTTTATGGTAAGGATCAAGGGTCTGCAGAGATAACCGTATCTTCTATAGACAATCCACAAGTAACAGCAACATGCTCTGTTACTGTTATTGCACATCAATTACTTTTGACTACGTCTAATATGCAAGATACAATATCTCTTGGACAAGCTATATCTCTATCTTGTGATAAGGAACATGCGGAAATTTATTACACCATCAACGGAGACACTCCCAATATACATAGTAACAAATATTTAGAACCTATATATTTTACACACTCAGCCACATTGAGAGCAAAGGCAATCCTCAATGGTTATGAAGAGAGTGATATCTTATGTAAGAATATCATAGTTGAATCTATTGATACAACTTTGTCATATCCAGTAAACGGGGCAGAAATTGCTAATCAGCATATAATTCCTTATTTGGAATTTGATAGTCCTATAACGGAAGGACTCAATTATTCTGCTATAACCTTAGGTGTTCCTGGTGAAGCAATAATCGATAGAAACCGATTGTATTTTGTCCCAGAGGCTGATTTACCTTATAATACGTATCAGTTAGAAATACCACGAGCAGCAATAAAAACGAAAAATGGAGATGTGAATCCAAAGATTATCCTAAGTTTTACTATCAGTAATCCAGCTGAAAGAGTGGTTGCTATTGATTCCTATAAGAATGTGTTACGCATAATCAAAAATGATAGCACTTTATGGGAAATCAATGGAACGAAATCTCGCAAAATTATGGATAATGTAAAAGTTGTAAGTGGTAATCATGCTATTGACCATAATGGTGTACTATGGGGATGGGGGAATAACCAATATGGCCAAGTAGGAGATGGAACAACGGTAAACAGGGATAACCCAGTTTGGATAAAAGATAGTATAAAACTAATAAGCCATAGTCGAGATGAGTTTGAATCCTATTCGGGAGAGCATTGTTTAGCAATTGATAATAATGATAACTTGTGGGTATGGGGATGCAATGATCATAATCAGTTGGGAAATGGTTCAACAACTAATCAATTAAGCCCAGTAAAAATACTAACGGATATTATTTCCGTATCAACATCAGGTAATGCAAGTCTTGCTGTTGACAGGAATGGAAAATTGTATGCATGGGGACAATACTCTGTTTACTATAATTATAATTGGATTTTTATACAAAAGTCTTCTCCGACTTCCTTTTATACAAACGTAAATAAAGCAATAATTGTATCAAGCAGAGGAATGCCTTATGGTGCTTTAGTTAGCAACAATGGTGATCTTTATACTTGGGGATATGAATACTGTAATATTTTAGGGGACGGTCCAAAAAGTGTAAATGGGTCACAAAACCGTTACTATTCTAGATATCCTTATAAGATTATTTCTGGGATGAAAGATGTTTCAATGAGTCACCTCGGAGTTGCTCTAGCCATCGATGCAGATTGTCATTTATGGGGATGGGGATCTTGTAATACTAGTTTTGGGTCTAAAGGGTATGCTCCTGCTTTGTGCGATTTTCCAGATAGTGTAATTCAAATTGCCAATGCTCAGTTTATTTTGGACTCCAAAGGAAATGTCTGGAAAATTGGCGATAGTTTTGAAACGACAAAAAACATATTTCCACGAAAGTTTGATTTAATTGTCAAACATTCTACTGCTACACCGATGGTACCAATATCTGAAGTAAGTATTGCATCTTCAATAACTCTCACAGAAAAAGAAAAGAAAGTAATTCTGCCAATTTGTCAATCAGATAATGCAGATTACAATTATTGTAAATGGTTTTCGTCAGACTCCAGTGTGGTTAGCATTTCACAAAGAGGTGTTATTTGTGCAAAGAAACCAGGGGAAGCAACAATAACATTGCGTATTCAATCAACAGATAGCAATATCTTCGAAAGAAATTGTTTCGTTGTAGTTGAAGAAAAGAAGAATGTAATATTACAAAACGGAGATGTTTTTAGTGACTACGTGTATATAGACAATAGTCAAATTGACGCTTTGTTCTCAATCGTTAGTTCAGAAGACCAAACGATTTGCGTGGGTGATGGAAAGGGAGCCTGTATTGAAGTATCTACTAATGGTGGCATTGTCATTTCAAACGAAATAACTGGTTCAGACACAAAAAATTATCATGTATCATCAATCGCTGATTATGCGTTTGCTTGCTGTGATAAAATCACTTCTGTCACTATTCCACAAAGTGTAAAAGAGATTGGTTTGGAAGCATTTAGTGGATGCCAAAGTATTTCATCATTCGTAATTCCAGAGAATGTTTCATCCATAGGTGAAAGAGCATTTGTAGGATGTGACAATTTGGGTATTGTTGTATCGGAGGCCTCACATCCTTCATCTTTCAATAATAATGTGTTTCCAAATGAAGTATATAACAATGCTATTTTACGAGTTCCATTAGGTTCTATAAGCAAATATAAGAATACAGATGGTTGGAAAAACTTTAAAAATATTTCAGATGGGTTTGATGATGGAGATACATTTACAGCACCAATTCCTTTTAATGAAGATTCCATAATAATTGCAACGTTTATATTTGTCGACAGGGAAAAGAACTTGATTGGGTTAGGTGACAGTATTAATTGTGCACTTTCTTCTAGATACTATTCGGGCACCATTTCGTTACCATACAAAATAAAGGGTCCAGATAATGTATATTATGATTTAATAAAAGTTAGTCGAAATGCTTTCAAAGGATGTTCTCATCTCCGTAACATATTCATCAATGATAGTATTAAAATTATTGAGAATGGAGCGTTTAGTGGTTGTTCTTCATTGACATCTTATGTTATACCACCAAATATGAAAATTATTAGTGACAGCTTATTCTATGACTGTAATGAATTACAAACAGTGACAATACATAGTCATATAGAATCTATCGGAAAATATGCTTTTGCTGAATGCCCTCAATTATTTTTCGTTAATGTTGGACCTCACGACCCCATATCTATAGCAGAGAACTGCTTTACAAATCGGAGTAACGCTATTCTCTGTGTACCCAAGGGGTGCAAATCTGCCTATGAATCAGCTGATTATTGGAATGAATTTTCAAAGATAATAGAGCCGAAACTTAACGATAATGAACTGTTTACAGCTTCAATTATGGTGTGCAATGAAGCAATAGATGCAATCTTCAAGGTGAAAAATGCTGATAATGACTATGTCTATATCGGCAATGGAGAATCAACTTCAATCGTGGACTGGACGGATGGAAATGTAGTCATTCCGTCAAGCGTGACAGGTTCTGATGGAGAGACATATCAAGTGACAGGTATTTCCGATTTTGCCTTCTTCGGATGTTCTTTTTTGAACTCAATAACAATACCTGAAGGCATCAATATTATTGGGAACACAGTTTTTTATGGTTGTTCAGGACTCACAACTTTGACTATTCCAGAAAGTGTGACTACCATCGGAGAAGAAGCATTCCTTTATTGTGACAACCTATCAGAAATCACGATTCCTATCAATGTCACTTCCATTGGTAAAGATGCTTTTGCGGATTGCAACAATTTGACTTCAGTAACGGTAGAATGGGCAGAACCAATCGCCATTGATGAGGAATGTTTCACCAATGCTGCCAATGCTACACTCTATGTTCCTGCTGGCACAAAAGCCATGTATAAGGCTGCAACAGGATGGAAAGACTTTGGTAGGATAGTGGATCCAACTGAGGATACAGACATTGCAGAGCTGGACGATGCCATATATATTGAGCCAATGACTGGATGTGCTGGAGCAACGGTCAATTTGCAAATAAAATTGAAGAACGCACAAGCGGCGACCTCCTATGGATTTGAGTTGGTATTGCCGGAAGGAATGAGCATTGATGTAACAAATGATGGCAGCTTTGATGAAGAAATCAGACTCAGTTCAAGGCACAGCAATCACACGTTAACAACTAATAAACAAGCAGATGGTAGCTATAAAGTGGCAGTCGCTTCGCTCAGTTCAAAGTCACTGGCAGACAACGATGGTACTGTATTGAATATAAAGTCTCACATAGCCGACGATATGGCCTTGGGTGATTATCCTATTTGGGTACAGAAACCACTGATAGTTTATTCAGACGGTACAAAACCAACTGTTCAGGATGTGCGTACAAGAATCACCATAGAAGATTACACCTTCGGTGACGTAGATGGTGATTATGTTGTTGACCTGGCAGATGCCGTTTTAGTCATCAATTACTATGTCGGAAAGTCTGTGAGTAAATTTAATGCTCTAGCTGCTGATGTGGATGGTGACGGCATCATAGATTTGGCCGATGCTGTAAGGATTATCAATTACTATGTCGGTAAGATTGTACATTTGTCGCCCAAACGAATCACCAAAGAGTTAGACCCACAATAATTAATAATTAGACCCAATTATACAACAATTATGAAAGTTAAGAAAATGCTAATCATGGCACTCATGGCAGTGCCTGTGCTTGCTACCGCACAAAATGCTCTGACGGTGGCAGAAATGACAATTCCTAAGAGCGGAGGTGATTTGAAGTTCAACTTCCAGTTCGCCCAAGAAGGTATGTACACCTCTTACCAGTTTAAAATTGAAACGCCAGAGGGAGCCCTCTATGACATTGATGAGTCTGGCGATGTCGAGTGTACACTGGGTGAATGTCACACCAATTCCCACTCTGCCACTGCACACTGGAACGCCAGTAACAGTACGCTCGGTGTGGGCGTTGCTTCAATGTCCTCGGCTCTACTGAAAGGTATATCTGGTGAATTGATATCAATCCCGATGTTAGAGACAGAAAAGAGTGTTGGAACAGAACTCACGTTCAAGGTGGTGGACATCACCTATATCCGTTTAGATGGAACTAAAGACAAATTGAATGACTATGAATTTACCATCACCATCGGTGAACCTGACGACGGTCGTATCAAATTCAACGAGAATGACACAAAGTTGCCAACATATACGGCTGGTACTAAGGGAAACGTAAGAATGGCGCGCACCATCAAAGCAAATCAGTGGAGTACTATTGTGTTGCCTTTTACGCTCAATAAGACAAAAGCTGAAACCATATTCGGCAGTGATGTCAAATTGGCTGAATTCACTGGTTTCGAAACGGTCTATGAGGATGAAGACGTTCCTGTTCCGTCCTCAATAACTATTAATTTTGTCACGTATGAATTAAAAGGAACAAAGCCTATGTCAGGTGGCAAGCCATTCCTCATCAAGACATCAAAGGACATAACTAGTTTCGAAGCTGATGATTGCACTTTGGTAGGTGCGGTTAGCGATGTTACGAAGCCTGATAAAGAATACGACATCAGTGGTAAGTTCACGGGTACATTCGTAAAATCGAAAGTTCCAGCAGATGGCCTGTTCATCAATGACGAGAAGTTCTACTACTCAACAGGGGCTACAAACATCAAAGCCTTCCGAGGATGGTTCGAACTTGATGCCGTACTCAACAAAATGACCGACTTTGGCGTAAAGATGTTCATAGACATTGACGGTATAGCCACTCCGGTTGAGGGTTTGAATATACTTAAGAGTGAAGATATGGTGTATGATATGAGTGGCCGCAGAATTTCTGAACCCAGCCAGCGTGGAATGTACATCGTGAATGGACGCAAGGTGGTTATCAAATGATGAACCATCTGATGAATGTAAAATGTTAAATGTACAAAATGACAATGAAGAAGACATATATAATACCTGAGTTTGAACTCATGGAGGCTCATACGGAACAGATGCTGGCTGTCAGCGGTGTCAAGAGCATCAATAATGATGTAAATATTGGCTACGGTGGAGTGGACGCCGAAGGCGATTTGGAAGCAGATACGAAAGCAAATCCGCATGGCGAAAGCATCTTTGATTGATGCGGAAAGAAATCAGTTCTGCGTCTCTCTACTTTCCTGCTCAATATTGTTGTAAAAATCGGGCGTTTACCTTCACTTTTCCTTCTTCGTTGCCGATAGACTGTCGGTTTCGAATGAAGGAAAAGTAAAGGTAATGTTGTTTTAGGGGAATCAGGCTTGTTGGAACAGAGATAATTGTCATGCTACGGGGAACCCTTTAGAGTTCGGACGTG
>Ga0265299_10006542_pt1 | contig 10600 bp, 12 predicted proteins | sample AusTroGonzalo_MG_4_FD_193485 | JGI IMG/M metagenome (GOLD analysis project Ga0265299, IMG submission 193485) | Bovine rumen microbial communities from tropical cattle in Woodstock, Queensland, Australia - Gonzalo_02 | ecosystem: Host-associated > Mammals > Digestive system > Stomach > Rumen ...
CTTCCTCGGCGGTCTTATATTCAATGCCTTCATCTGACAGGTCTACAACACCATTGTTTACCTTACGATAAGGAGTCTCAATGAAGCCCAGTTCGTTGATCTTTGCATAGACGCAAAGAGAGGAGATAAGACCAATGTTAGGACCTTCAGGCGACTCGATAGGACAGAGGCGACCGTAGTGTGTATAGTGTACGTCGCGCACTTCGAAACCAGCACGCTCGCGGCTCAGACCGCCAGGGCCGAGGGCCGAAAGACGACGTTTATGTGTTACCTCGGCCAGAGGATTGGTCTGATCCATGAACTGGCTGAGAGCGTTTGTTCCAAAGAAAGAGTTGATGACGCTGGAAATGGTCTTGGCGTTGATGAGTTCCGTTGGGGTGAAGACTTCATTGTCACGGACATTCATGCGCTCGCGGATAGTGCGGCTCATGCGGGCCAGACCGATAGCGAACTGATTGCTCAACTGCTCACCGACTGTGCGGACACGACGGTTGGAGAGGTGGTCGATATCGTCGACCTGAGCATTCGAGTTGACCAGCTCAATGAGGTATTTGATAATCTCGATGATGTCTTGTTGGGTGAGCACACGCACATCCGGGTCGGTGTCGAGATTTAGCTTGCGGTTGATACGATAGCGGCCTACATCGCCAAGGTCATAGCGCTTCTCTGAGAAGAAAAGGTTGTTGATGACTTCACGCGCACTGGCATCATCGGCAGGGTCAGCATTGCGCAATTGGCGATAGATATAGAGTACAGCTTCCTTTTCTGAATTGGAAGGATCCTTGGCCAGCGTGTTGAAGATAATGGAATAGTCGCTGGTGTCGGCCTCTTCCTTATGAATAAGGATGGTCTGCTCTCCGCTTTCCAGAATTTCATTGATGTTGTCGTTATCGAGGACAGTCTCACGGTCCATGATGACCTCGTTACGCTCGATGGAAACAACTTCACCAGTATCTTCGTCGACGAAGTCCTCAACCCAAGATTTCAGAACACGGGCTGCCAGCTTTTGGCCAATATGCTTCTTGAGGTTGGTTTTGTTGACCTTAACCTCTTCTGCGAGGTTAAAAATTTCGAGGATGTCCTTATCATTCTCGAAACCGATGGCACGCAGCAGGGTCGTGACGGGCAACTTCTTCTTACGATCGATGTAAGCATACATCACATTATTGATGTCTGTTGCAAACTCAATCCAAGAGCCTTTAAAAGGAATAATACGGGCACTATAGAGCTGGGTTCCATTCGCATGGACGCTTGTACCAAAGAATACACCAGGTGAACGATGCAACTGACTAACAACAACACGTTCGGCACCATTTATAACAAATGTGCCGTTAGGGGTCATATAGGGAATGGGGCCGAGGAATACATCCTGAATAACGGTATCGAAATCCTCGTGGTCAGGGTCTGTACAATAGAGCTTAAGCTTTGCCTTCAAAGGCACAGCGTAGGTGAGTCCTCTTTCCAGACATTCCTCGATGGAATAGCGGGGAGGATCAATGTAGTAATCGAGAAATTCGAGAACGAAGTTGTTGCGCGTGTCAGCGATGGGGAAGTTTTCGGAGAAAACCTTGTACAAGCCATCGTTTTTCCTGAGCTCTGGCGGAGTGTCAAGTTGCAGGAAGTCATTAAATGACTTCAACTGCACTTCGAGAAAATCCGGATAAGGCATCGGATTCTTCACCGAAGCAAAATTGACTCTGTCGTTTACAATCTTTGCCATCAATCTATGTGGGTTAGTGATTTAGGGAATACCTTGCTGGAGTTCCAACAAATAAAATCTTTAGACGCAAAAAGTAGAGGACCCTCTACCAGAGGGTTCTCTACCTATAAGGAACCGAATCGGTTCAGAGGATGCTTACTTCAGCTCGATCTCTGCACCAGCCTCTTCCAGAGTCTTCTTCAGAGCCTCTGCATCAGCCTTGGGCATTCCTTCCTTCAGGGTGCTGGGAGCGCCATCAACGAGCTCCTTAGCTTCCTTCAGACCCAGACCGCAAGCTTCCTTAACGGCCTTCACGACCTGAAGCTTAGCAGCGCCTGCGCTCTTGAGGACGACGTCAAAGTCAGTCTTTTCCTCAGCAGCGGGAGCAGCGGCTGCAGCGGGACCAGCAGCAACAGCAACAGCAGCTGCAGCGGGCTCAATTCCATATTCTTCCTTCAAGAGGTTCTTCAATTCGTTTACTTCCTTCACTGTCAAGTTAACCAACTCTTCAGCGATTGCTTTGATATCTGCCATAATAATTTTTGGTTTTGTTTGTTAGACTTTGGGTAATGGAAAAATTTATTCGCCCTTCTCGGCGAGGGTCTCGAGGACACCGTGGATGGTGCTGGCTCCAGACTCGAGTGCAGAAACGACGCTTTGCATAGGAGATTGCAGCATAGCAACAATGTCGGCAATAACTTCGTTCTTGCTCTTGATAGCAATGAGGGCATCCAGTTGGTCGGCTCCTACATAGAAACCTTCCTCGGCATAGGCTGCCTTCAATTCGGGGATCGTTACGCCCTTAGGGTTCTTGGCATTGAATTCCTTCAGCATCTTGGCCGGTGCATTGGCCACGTTGGTGAAGATGACAGCCGTCGTACCTTTGAGGACGTCATAGAGGGGTGAATAATCAAGTTCTCTGGCCTCAAGAGCCTTGTGAAGAAGCGTGTTCTTCACAACCACCATCTTCACTTCATTCTTGAAGCACTGGCGACGAAGTGCGCTCGTGCGAGCAGCATCCATACCAGTAACATCAACGAGATAGAAGTGGGGATAGGCGTTGAGGGTTTCGCCGAGCTTCTCGATGATAATAGCTTTATCTTCCTTTCTCATGATTGTAACGTCTTATAATTAAATTTCATCAACGGCCTTGGGATCAACCTTGACACCACGGCTCATCGTACTCGAAAGATAAATGCTCTTGATGTAAGTACCCTTAGCAGCAGCAGGCTTCAGCTTGATGATCGTGCTGATAAATTCACGAGCGTTCTCAGCAATCTTCTCTGCGGAGAAAGAAACCTTACCGATAGACGTGTGAACGATACCTGTCTTATCGACCTTGAAGTCGATTTTACCCATCTTGACCTCACGAACAGCCTGGGCGGGATTCATCGTCACAGTACCGCTCTTGGGGTTCGGCATGAGGCCACGGGGGCCGAGGATACGGCCGAGGGCACCAATCTTACCCATGATGGAGGGCATGGTGATGATGACATCAACATCTGTCCAGCCTCCTTTAATTTTCTCAATGTATTCTTCAAGACCTACATAGTCAGCTCCTGCTTCCTGAACGGCAGCTTCCTGATCAGGAGTACAGAGGCAAAGAACACGGACGGTCTTACCTGTGCCATTGGGCAGGGTTGCGACGCCACGCACCATCTGGTTGGCCTTACGAGGGTCAACACCCAGTCGCATGTCGATATCCACAGAAGCATCAAACTTGGTCGTGGTAATATCCTTGACCAATTGTGAAGCTTCCTTGAGGCTGTAAGCTTTCCCTGCTTCAATCTTTTCAGCGACCAGTTTCTGGTTTTTTGTCAATTTTGCCATAGTTGAATTGAAGTTTTAAATGTTATGCGGGAAAGTCACCTTTCACTGTGATACCCATACTTCTGGCTGTGCCTGCAACCAACTTCATAGCAGACTCCACTGTAAAGCAGTTCAAGTCTGGCATCTTATCGGTGGCGATGGCGCGAACCTGATCCCAAGTTACAGCAGCAACCTTCTTACGGTTGGGCTCTGAGCTTCCGCCTTTCACCTTGGCTGCCTCCATGAGCTGTACGGCCACGGGGGGAGTCTTTACGACAAAATCGTAGGATTTGTCGGTGTAGTAGGTGATCACGACAGGAAGCACCTTGCCGGCCTTATCCTGAGTTCTGGCGTTGAACGCCTTGCAGAAATCCATGATGTTGATACCCTTGGAACCGAGAGCGGGACCTACTGGGGGAGATGGATTTGCAGCGCCTCCTTTAATCTGTAGTTTGATTAATCCAGCAACTTCTTTAGCCATTGTATTAATTCTTAATAATTATTGTTTAATGCTCAGTTTGGGGTGCGTAACATTCACCTTACTCCTTCGCGACTTGCATGAAACCAAGCTCAACGGGGGTTTTACGCCCGAAGATCTTAACCGACACCTTGAGTTTCTTTTTCTCATTATTGACTTCTTCGATGACAGCCTCAAATCCCGAGAAGGGACCATCGGTAACCTTGACAGCATCTCCCTCAACATAGGGGATTTGGATGTCTTCTGGTACATCTGCCAACTCGTCGACAATACCCAGCAAACGCTTCATCTCATCCTCACGGATGGGCATGGGCTTATCGCTGGCTTTTGTCTCTCCGAGGAATCCCAACACATTAGGGGTGTTGCGCAACATTGCTTGCACCTCACCCACCAGACGAGCTTCTACCAATACATAACCCGGCAAGTGGCAGCGTTCCTTCACGTAGCGTTTGCCGTTGCGAATGCTTACGACTTTCTCCGTTGGAATGAGCACTTGCGCGACGTTGTCGCGATAGTCACCTTGAGCGACTTGAGCGTCAACATATTCTTTGACTTTGCCTTCCTTTCCGCTAATAGCACGCATTACGTACCACCGCATCTGAGGTGTTTCCATTTCAGCCATAGTCATTGAAATAGGTTAAGCAGCATTGTAGATGAACTCCATCGCATGCTGGAATACGAAATCCATAACGAAGACCACCACTGCGATGAGGAGGGAAGCAGCTAATACCACCATCGCACTGTTGATCAACTCAGAACGTGAAGGCCAACTGGTCTTATGCACGAGTTCGTTGTATGATTCCTTACAGTAATTGAAAATCTTCTTGAACATAACTCTTTTTATTTAGCACGGGAAGAGAGGCTCGAACTCCCGACACCTGGTTTTGGAGACCAGTGCTCTACCAACTGAGCTATTCCCGTAAATGAAGCCCCCGCCGATGAACGGGGGCTCCTTTTATTCATCTTTCAATAGTTGCTATAGCTGCTATAGTATCTATAGAGTCTATAACTTCTATGAGCGCCTATTTTTAATCGTCGAGGATCTCAGTGATCTGACCGGAACCGACTGTGCGGCCACCTTCGCGGATAGCGAAACGCAGACCAACGTTCAGAGCAACGGCGTAAATCAGTTCAACATTGATTTCCACGTTATCACCAGGCATCACCATCTCGGTGCCTTCGGGGAGGTGAATCTCACCCGTGCAGTCCATGGTGCGGAGGTAGAACTGAGGACGATACTTGTTTCCGAACGGAGTGTGACGACCGCCTTCTTCCTTCTTCAGGACGTAGATGGAAGCCTTGAAGTTCTTGTGAGGCTTGATAACACCCGGGTGAGTGATAACCATACCACGCTTAACTTCGTTCTTGTCGATACCGCGGAGGAGCAGACCTACGTTGTCGCCAGCCTCACCCTCGTCGAGGATCTTGCGGAACATTTCAACACCCGTGATAACGGACTTCTTGTCCTCACCGAGACCGAGAATCTGAACTTCGTCGCCAACCTTGACAACACCAGTTTCGATACGGCCAGTAGCAACGGTACCACGACCAGTGATGGAGAACACGTCCTCAACAGGCATCAGGAAGGGCTTCTCAACGTCGCGGACAGGCTCCTGAATCCAGGTGTCGCAAGCGTCCATGAGCTCCATAACCTTAGCTTCCCATTCAGGTACACCATTGAGTGCGCCGAGGGCAGAACCGCGGATGATGGGGGTCTCAGCCTCGAAGTCGTACTGAGCGAGCAGCTCCTGCATCTCCATCTCAACGAGCTCGAGCATTTCCTCGTCATCGACCATGTCGCACTTGTTGAGGAACACAACCAGACGGGGAACGTTTACCTGACGAGCGAGCAGGATGTGCTCACGAGTCTGAGGCATAGGACCGTCAGTAGCAGCAACAACGATAATAGCACCGTCCATCTGGGCAGCACCAGTTACCATGTTCTTCACATAGTCAGCGTGACCCGGGCAGTCAACGTGAGCATAGTGACGCTTTGCAGTCTCGTACTCAACGTGAGCGGTGTTGATGGTGATACCGCGCTCCTTCTCTTCGGGGGCGTTGTCAATCTGGTCGAAGCTCTTTACCTCAGAAAGACCCTGCTTTGCAAGCACGGTCGTGATGGCAGCGGTCAGAGTTGTCTTACCATGGTCAACGTGGCCAATGGTGCCAATGTTGACATGCGGCTTAGTTCTTTCGAATTTTTCTTTAGCCATAGCTATTTAGTCTTTTATAAATAATGAATAATGTCTTTGTACAAAAAGTGGAGCTGTTGACGAGGATTGAACTCGTGACCTCTTCCTTACCAAGGAAGTGCTCTACCACTGAGCTACAACAGCATTGTCTTGTTTCCCCGGCTTGTGAGCGGAAGACGGGGCTCAAACCCGCGACCCCCAGCTTGGAAGGCTAGTGCTCTATCGACTGAGCTACTTCCGCATTTTCCGGTGGGCAAAGATGGATTCGAACCACCGAAGGCATAAGCCAGCAGATTTACAGTCTGCCCCATTTGGCCACTCTGGAATTTGCCCTTACTCAGCGCTCCGCAATCACTTGTTTCGCACCTCGTTTATTTAGAGCCTTTGCAGCCTTTTGGACAGCAACCGTCTCAAAACGGCTGCAAAGGTAGGTACTTATTTTGGAACCACAAAATATTTTTGCACTTTTTTTATCGCTCCTGTCTTTTTTCCTTTGTTTTTTGCAATTGCTTCAGTAAAGCATCCATGCAATTATCTATTGCTTCTTCGAACGTGTCGCAAACCTTCTGAGCATACAGCTCGCTGCTCATCTGAACTCGAATGGCAGCCTCCTTATTCATTGCCGTTTCAGGTTTGACAACTTTTAGTGACACCTCTACCTTTCTTATTTCGTCGCTGAACTTTTCGAGTTTGCCTACTTTCTTGTGAATGAAGTCTTGCAGTTTCTCTGTAGGCTCAAATCGGATTGCCTGAATGTTAATTTCCATAATAACCTCCTTTTTTGGTGTTAATAATTGGGTTATGCCCTTGGATGGGCTTCGTTATACACTTTTTTCAGTTCCTCGAAGGTGGTATGGGTGTAGATTTCCGTCGTGGAAAGTCTTTCATGCCCCAAGAGTTCTTTCACAGATTCGAGGTCTGCTTCATGGTTGAGCATCGAGGTCGCGAAGGTATGCCTGAGAACGTGGGGGCTGCGTTTCCGTTGCTCCGTCACCAGTCCCAGCTTACTCTTCACCATGTAACGAATCGAGTATGCCGGCAGGCGTTTCCCTTTCTCGTTGAGGAAGAACGCTCTTTTGTCTTCGGCACATTCCTCCAGGCTCGCACGCTCACCTATATAAATATTAATAAGGTGTAGCAGCTCAGCCCCAAAGGGTACGATCCGTTGTTTGTTTCCCTTACCAAGAACCTTCAGGGTCTGGGCGGAGAGATTTACATCTTCCATATTCAGCCCTACGAGTTCACTCAAGCGCAAGCCCGTTTCGTAGAACATGGCCATGACAAGATGATCTCGCTTGCCCCTGAACGTATTGTCGAACATCTCGTTTCTGTCCAGGAGCCGATCCATGTCCTCTTCACGAATGAAGGCTGGCAAGACCCTTTCTTTTTTGGGAGATGCCAAGCTTCGCACCGGATTCTTTTCTACAAGTCCCCGTTTTAGCAGGAAGCGATAGCACGACCGCAAAGCCGAAAGACGACGCTGGACGGAACTGGCTTTGTTGCCTTTATCCATCATGGAGACCACCCACTCTCGCGGCACGTCTGCGTCAATGTTTTGCCAGGTAAGGGAGCTGTCGAGGCTTTGGAAGAACGACTCAAACGCTTTCAAGTCGTCTCGATATTCTTCGAGAGTCCTTTCGGACACATTGCGTTCAAAACGCAGATAATCGAGGAAAGCTTCGAACAGCATAATACCTCTTTTGATACTTCACCGAGGCGAAATTAGAGGTTTTTCTTCAGACTACCAAAAAAATTCAGCAAATTTCACATTTTTTGGTTTAATCTTCTACGCGACGCAGTTGCTGGACGTAGACAGCGTGCTCTTTTGCGAGACGCTTCAGCACAGAAGGCTTGTCGAACTGCTGACGACGACGGAGTTCCTTGACCACGCCGGTCTTCTCGAATTTACGCTTGAACTTTTTCAGGGCGCGTTCGATGTTCTCGCCTTCCTTAACAGGTACTACAATCATGTTTTCTTTAGTTTAATTAATGTGATAATAGGGTTACTTGCTTCCGACAGAGTCGAAAAGCGGGGCAAAAGTACAACCAAATTCTTGATTGGCAAAAGATTTTCCGGATTTTTTATGCGGCAAGAGCCAGGAATCAGGCTTTTTAGGGCCATTCCGTTCTTGCACAAAGCTCCAAAGCGGGTGTTTTCACTCCACTTTCACGCCAACTTCCATGATTCCCTGGATTTCCTGTCGGGACATGATGTGATAGACCAAAAGCTCCGTTGGCCGCGAAGATGCCGTATAGGCTGCAACGCAAACTTCCTCCGTCTCATGACAGATAACTCCCGAGGCATCCCAGCGTCCGTCCTCCAGGGCTGTTTGCAAGCACATCGTATCCCGACGGATATGGTCGCCACGCTGTTCCAATACGAGCCACAGCTTCCGGTAGGGCATCAGGTTGTTATAGCGCACGCCCAAGGAGAAGGTGCGCAAGACGGAAGTGGAATCTGCGGGAAGCTGGAAACGAAGTGTGTCCGTAACGCTCCAGCCATGCGGATCAACGGGCTGATAGCTATAGAAGCAAGTGGTTGGCTGACAGGAGAAACAGCAGACGGGGAACAGCAAAAGGACTTGATACCACTTCCAGAAAGAACTATGCGACGCCCGCCTCCGGGATTTAAAAAGGAGGATGTCGGTGTGCATGTTATTCTTCCGTGGCAGCCGAAGCTTCTTTCTTCTTTTTCTTCTTTTTCTTCTTGCGCGTGCGGTCGAAGCGGGTGAGGTCTTCCTGCGTGGCCAAGTCCACAGGTCTGGAGGGAGCCGTTGCATTCTCGTCGAGGGAAATGGGCTTCTGACCTTCCTTGTTCATGGCAATGATGTCCAAGGCGCGCTGGGCGGTGATGGTCGTGAGGTTGGCGGCAATGCGTCGGTCGCTGCTGTAAGTGATGAGTCCGGCAAGGATGTCGGCCTTGAAATAGTAGAAGGTAGCATCCTGCGTCTCGAGGTGTACTTCGCGGCTGGGCAGCTTGCGGCTTGCCTCAACGTATTGGTCTACCTCGAAGTTCATGCAGCACTTCAGCTTGGCACACTGTCCGGCCAGCTTCTGCGGGTTGAGGCTGAGGTCTTGGAAGCGGGCGGCTGCGGTGCTGACGCTGGAGAAGTTGCGCATCCACGTGGTGCAGCAGAGCTCACGGCCACAGGGACCGAAGCCTCCGATGCGTCCGGCTTCCTGACGGGCACCAATCTGTTTCATCTCTATTCGCACGTGGAAGGCCTCGGCCAGCACCTTGATGAGCTGGCGGAAATCCACGCGGCCGTCGGCGATGTAGTAGAAGATGGCTTTCAGTCCGTCGCCTTGGTACTCGACGTCGCCAATCTTCATCTCCAGCCCCAGGTCCTTGGCAATCTGGCGGCTGCGTATCATGGTTTCATGTTCGCGCGCCTTGGCTTCCTCGAATTTCTCCATATCGCCGGGACGCACTTTGCGGTAGATGCGCTTGAGGTCATCGGGATTCTTGGGCGGAGTGCGCTTCATCTGTAGCAGTACGAGCTTGCCGGTGAGCGTCACGGTGCCGATGTCATGTCCGGGCGAAGCCTCCACTGCCACGACGTCGCCTTTCTCCAAGGGGAGGTGGTTGCTGTTGTGGTAGAATCCCTTGCGGGTGTTCTTGAACTGCACCTCGACGAGGTCGGTCGCATCGGCGTTGCCAGGTATATCGGCAAAGTAGTCAAAGACATTCAACTGGGTGCTCTGGCGGGGACAGCCAAGGCGGCAGAGACCGCGGTCGCCGAAGATGGGGAGTCGCTCTTCCCGCTGTCCGTCAGAGAGACCCCCTCCCCGCTGTCCGTCAGAGAGACCCCCTCCCCGCTCCCCCTCAAGGGGGAGAGTGGAATGTATTTGAGTGGATGTATTTTGTTCTTGTTCCATTTCCATAGATAGTTACTAATATAAATTGGCTTGTATTTCAGGTTGTATTTCAATTCTTGTTTGGTGACCACTCTCCCCCTTTAGGGGGAGCGGGGAGGGGGTCTACTGTATCAGCAGCACAATAATCTTCAGTGCCAGCGTGAAGAAGACCATGCGGGCGTTGACGTTCTGTGCGATGTCCCTCTCGGCGCGGGCCAGTTCCTCGGTGATGGGGATGACGTTGCGCTCGTTGATGAAGCGGGCGAAGTTCTTGCTGAAGGCCGCCTCTTCGGCACTCTGGTCGTTGAGCTCAGGCTGGCGAAAGTTATAGACAAAGTTCTCGCGCACTTGACGCTGACAGAAGGCGAGGAAGTCCTTTTGCGGCTCGCGCCCCAGGCCAGCCACCAAGTCGGCCCACTCGCGCAAGTCCTTGACCTTGCGCTGGTAGCTGAGACGCATCAGCATCTGGAAGAGCTCCAGCGACTGGCGCTGGTCACGCGGCGGATGGGCCTCCCGGTATTCCTCGCGGGAGAGGGGGGGCACCAACAGACGCTGCGTTCGGCT
>Ga0265299_10006544_pt1 | contig 10598 bp, 8 predicted proteins | sample AusTroGonzalo_MG_4_FD_193485 | JGI IMG/M metagenome (GOLD analysis project Ga0265299, IMG submission 193485) | Bovine rumen microbial communities from tropical cattle in Woodstock, Queensland, Australia - Gonzalo_02 | ecosystem: Host-associated > Mammals > Digestive system > Stomach > Rumen ...
TGTACTTCTTGGCGGAGGTGAGCTTGTTTAGCTTGATTTCCGGGAAGTCGAGTACGAGGTTGAACTGGAAACTGACCTTCTGCTTCGGTTTGAGGACTGCGGTCACGGCGATAGCGCCAGCAATCGTTTCACGGCCACTGTAAACGTTCTTGACCCAGGAACCGGCAACGCGACCGCTCTGGAGGGCGGCCTTCAAAACGCTCTTGGCGTCGTCCTGATAGAACATCGGCTTCACGGAAACGTTGAGGTTGTCCTTCTTGTTCCAAGCCACGCTCACGCCCATGCAACCGTTGAAGTCGCTTTCGGCAAGAGCCTTTTCGTTGTAGAATTCGATACCGCGGACGGAGCGGCCATCTTCAAGTTCCTTGTCGAACTGCACACCCTTCGGGAAACGTGCGGCCGGAACGAGCACAAAGCTAGAGTCCTGAACGCCCTGACGGTCCTTCTTGGCCATGTAACCCGTGATGGAGTCCTGGATCTGGACGATCGTCACTTCGCGGGTTTCCTTGGTGTTGTTTTCGAGTGTAAAGACGGTGGCGCTCACGGGGAGGCTGGAGAGGCGTTCGTCACCCGGAGTCACGTAGCTGGACTGCGTCTTGGTGATGGCAACACCCTTGCCTTCGTAAACGGTTTCGCTCACCGGATAGAGAGCGGTGTACTTCATCTTGGCAGCGTCATAACCCGGCTGGCCGAGGAATTCGCTGTCGTTTGTCCAAGCGGCGGTGAGGGCGCCTTCGCGGGCAGCCTTTTCGCCAACCATGCCGTCGAAGAAGTCGATGAGCACGGCGCGGTTGAGGGCTGCGACGTCCTTGCCGCTAGCGATCAAAGCCTGGGTGCGGTCGCTGAACTGGATGTGCCAGCGTTCGAATGCAGCCTTGTTCGTTTCGAAGAAAGTCTTGTCGGCGAGAACCTTGTTGAGCTTGGCTTCGGCCTTCTTCTGGTCCTTCATGTCGGCATCGCCGAACACGCGTGCACCATTAGCGTCGAGGAGCGGGAAGTTGTTGTTGTAGATACCGAATGCGGCGAAGTTGCCAATCACGAGGGCAGCCTTTGCGCTGAGGACTGCTTCCTTGAAGAAGAAGTTGTTGAAGCGGAGATCAGACGGCTTTTCGGTGCGGACCTGAACGCCCGGCATCACGTTCATCACGGGAGTCGTGCCTGCAGGCGTTGCGGTAAACGTAGAACCAATACCACCCACAGCAATACCCGTCGTAGACGGAGTGGTAGAAAGCGGAGTGTACCAGGGCTGGATAAATTCCACGGCGAGGCCCGGGGTCATCAATTTTTGAACGGTTCCGGCTTGTTTTGCACCGGCGAGATAATCTTTAATGCTCATAATGAGATCCGATATTTAAAGGTTTATACGGTGGGAAAGATAGTAATTAGGTATGAGGTGTGAGGTCGCTGCGCTTTTAGGTATGGGCTATGAGCAATGAGTAATGAGGGGGAAGTAGACTGTAGGCTGTGATGTGTCAATTCTTGAATTACACTTTCTTTTTGCAGTCTTTTTACATGAATTGATATTGATTTGAATTATTTTTTAGGGTATGACAAAACTGATTGCACACTTGATCCCGGGATTGATTCTCATCATTGCGTTTTCCTTGCTGAAATCCTACGTGATTTCGCCTGAAGTCATGATCGAATCTTGGTTCGTTTATCTTAACTTTGCCTTCTTCGCGGCTTGCGTGGTTATCCCGAGTGTCATTTATTTCTTGCGCACTCCTCCCGGAATAGATCATAAATAATAAAAAAGCTATATTTGCGCCCATGTTTAAAATCGGTGTCATGGCTTCCGGTGGTGGAAGCAATTTCAAAGCTATTATCGATCGCATTGGCGAGGGTGACCTCGACGCCCAGTGCAAGTTTTTGATTACGAACAATGCTGGCTGCGGCGCAGTGAACCATGCTAAGGATTATGGTATCCCGGTGCATCACATTTCCGGCAAGACTCATCCGGACCAGGCTGCGTATGAAGCGGCGATGCTCGAAGTTTTGGACAAGTACGATGTGGACTTGTTGATTTTGGCTGGTTACATGAAGGCACTCCCGCTTTGCATGTTAAAGCGTATGCCGGACCGCATTTTGAACATTCATCCGTCGCTGTTGCCGAAGTTTGGCGGTAAGGGCTTCTTTGGACACCACGTTCACGAAGCTGTGCTTGCCGCGCATGAAACGGAATCGGGCCCGACGGTGCATCTCGTGAGCGAAGAAATCGACCGCGGTCGTGTGCTTGCCCAGACGAAGGTCCCCGTGATGCCGGACGATACTGCCGACACGCTCGCCGCCCGCGTCCTTGTGCAGGAACACGCCCTTTACTGGAAGACCATCAAGGAATACGCTCAGTCGCTCGGTTTGCGTTAATGTCATGCCGGCCTCCGTTCCGCGTCATCCTGAACGGCACAATGTCATGCCGGACCCCGTTCCGGCATCACCTTACACAGAGCCAACAGCATCCAGTCAATTCCCGCCTCTCCGCCCCTGCCTTATGAAATTCAAACTACCCGCATTCCTCGAAAACATCGAATCCCCGGTAGAAGGGGAGGTGGCGCTTCGCAAGTACGTCGCGAATCCGCTGGCGTATAGCGACGATGGTTCGCCTGATCTGTTTTCTGCAGGGAACGGCGCTGGTTTGAATTCGAACTGTGCGGATGGTAATGGAAACTGCGCCGCGATTGTGATTGGCGTGGACGAAGTGGGCCGTGGACCGCTTGCTGGGCCTGTTGTCGCCTGTGCCGCCGTGCTCAAGTCGCCTGATGCGCTCTTGACGCTGAACGATTCTAAAAAACTTTCTCGCCCCAAGCGCGAAGCGATGTTTGAACAAGTGAAGGATGCTTGTGCGTGCTACGCCATTGCGAGTGCGAGCGTCGAAGAAATCGACGAAATGAACATCCTCGAAGCGGATTTTTTGGCCATGCGCCGTGCATTGCAAGCACTTGGATTCCCCGGCCTCAACGAAACCGCCCCCGAAATCCCCATCGAAGTTAAAGGCTCCTTGAAAGACGCCGCAAACGCCTTTGCATGTCATCCCGGCCCTGTGCCGGGAACACCTTTGGCATTAAACGCTAACATCCTCATCGCTGTCGACGGAAACCTTAAAATTCATGGCGTCCCTGCCGAAAAACAAATGCCCATCGTCAAAGGCGATGGCCGCATCGCAAGCATCTCGGCTGCCTCGATCCTTGCGAAAGTCTTCCGTGACCGCTACATGGATAAGTTAGAAGAACTTTATCCAGGATACGGCTTCGACAAACACGCCGGATACGGCACCAAGGCCCACCTCGACGCCATCCGCCGCCAAGGCTTCACCCCCGCACATCGCAAAAGCTTCCATCCGAAGGGATTGTAGTGTAAGTAGACCCCGGAATAAATCCGGGGTGACAGTAGGGGGCTTGTCATGCCGGCCTCCGTGCCGGCATCACCTTTAAACCGTGTAAGGTGACCCCGGAATAAATCCGGGGTGACAGTAGGGGGCTTGTCATGCCGGCCTCCGTGCCGGCATCGCCTTTTGAACTGTGTAAGGTGACCCCGCAACAAGTGCGGGGTGACATTAGGATGGGAACGGTCTTTTTTGTGCTGTCATGCCGGACTTGTTCCGGCATCGCCTGTTTTTGTATGTTGTTCTTATGAAACAACATAATTATTACGTCTATCTTTTAACGTCTTACGATAACTCTGTATTTTATGTCGGGGTTACAAACGATTTGATTCGTCGTGTCATAGAGCATAAGGTTCATAGGAACGATGGGTTTACGAATCAATACGGCGTAAATAAGTTGGTGTATTTTGAGACGTTTTCTAATGTCGATGATGCTATTAAAAGAGAAAAGCAGATGAAACGCTATAAGCGTTTGTGGAAATTGAACCTTGTAAATAGCATTAATGCGGAATGGAATGATTTGTCAGGGCAAATCGGGGTTACAAAAGAAATGCTTGAAAGTGCGATGCAATCGCTGGGACAAGAAGGTGACCCCGGAATAAATCCGGGGTGACAGTAGTGGGCTTGTCATGCCGGCCTCCGTGCCGGCATCGCCTTTGAACTGTGTAAGGTGACCCCGCAACAAGTGCGGGGTGACAGTAGGGAACATGTCATGCCGGACTTGTTCCGGCATCGCCTGTTTTTGTATGTTGTTCTTATGAAACAACATAATTATTACGTCTATCTTTTAACGTCTTACGATAACTCTGTATTTTATGTCGGGGTTACAAACGATTTGATTCGTCGTGTCATAGAGCATAAGGTTCATAGGAACGATGGGTTTACGAATCAATACGGCGTAAATAAGTTGGTGTATTTTGAGACGTTTTCTAATGTCGATGATGCTATTAAAAGAGAAAAGCAGATGAAACGCTATAAGCGTTTGTGGAAATTGAACCTTGTAAATAGCATTAATGCGGAATGGAATGATTTGTCAGGGCAAATCGGGGTTACAAAAGAAATGCTTGAAAGTGCGATGCAATCGCTGGGACAAGAAGGTGACCCCGGAATGAATCCGGGGTGACAGTAGGGAACATGTCATGCCGGCCTCCGTGCCGGCATCACCTTTAAACCGCGTAAGGTGACTCCGGAATAAATCCGGGGTGACAGCAACAAAAAAAGACCAACCTTTCGGTTGGTCTTTTTTCTGCGGGTGCCAGGACTCGAACCTGGAGCCTTTTGGTTCGTAGCCAAACGCTCTATCCAGTTGGGCTACATCCGCGTTTTGTTGTCTTCTCTCGTTGACGGGTCCAAATATAGAATAATCGAGAATTATGTCAAGGGAAAAGGGCGAAAAAAGTGAAAATTTTTGCGAAATAAGTTTTTTGTATGCTTTTAACGCTGTTCCCGACCTGCATTCAGCGTGTAATCCCCCCAAAAAATATCCTATAGGTCTCGACCGTGCGATTTCGGAACCTTCTTTACGTCCTTTTTCTACCATAAATGTTGTCGGCGCGATTTGAATAAATTTCGTCATTTAGCTATTTTTGTGCCCAAACTTTTTTACGTGTATTTGAAAATGAATAAGTTCAAAGCTTTCATGAAGACTTTAGGCTCTGCCTTGCTGACGGTTTTATCCTTCATTTGGCAGAAGGTTTGGAGTGCGCTGAAGATTGCCTTCGGTAACGCGATTTTCCGCTGGTTCTTTATTATGATGGTGCCGATCATCGTGGCGTTTATCGCTGCGGTGGTGGTGTACGTACACTTCTCGCCGGAACTGCCGTCGCTTTCGCAGCTCGAACAGATCAATCCGAAGCTCGTGACGAACATTTACGACAAGGATGGTCAGATTGCGCACAAGTACTTTGTGGAACGCCGCGAATGGACTTCGATCGACTCGATTCCGCTCGACGCTATCCATGCGGTCATGGCGACTGAAGACCGAGCCTTCTACAAGCACTGGGGCATGAACGTCTGGGCGATTCCGTCTGCCATTTTGGAAAGTGCGATGTCCGGAAACAAGCTCCGCGGTGCATCGACTTTGACGCAGCAGCTCACCAAGCTTTTGTTCCTCACGCCGGAACGTACGATTTCGCGTAAGATCAAGGAAATGATGACGGCCATCCGCATCGAACAGACTTACACGAAGGAAGAAATTCTCGAATTCTACATGAACGAAGTTTACCTCGCTGGTGGTAACTACGGTTTCCAGGCTGCTGGTAAGTACTACTTCGGCAAGCCGCTCGACAGCCTTGGCATTCCGGAATACGCTGTGCTTGCTGGTATGTTGCAGCGTCCGGAAACTTACCGCCCGGACCGTCATCCCAAGAATTCTCTCCGCCGCCGTAACACGGTGCTTTACGCCATGTACGATGCCGGTTACATCAGCCGCGACGATTACCACAAGTACGTGAGCATGCCGATTACGCTTGCCACGAAGACGGAATCCAACGAATCGGGTCAATACTTCTTCGAAGAAATCCGCAAGTACATGGAAAAGAAGTATGGCGAGAACTCGCTCTACGCCGACGGCGTGTCCGTCTACAGTACGATTGATCCGGACATCCAGGCTTACCTCGACAGTGTGGCCCGTGCCCAGGTCGAAAGGGTCCGTCGCCGCATCAAGTACCGCACGACTCGCAGGCTCCAGCTGACCAAGAAGTACGACATGCCCGAAGACAGCGTCGTGGCGCACTTCGACAGTGTCTATGCGCTCTTCAAGAAGGAATACCTTGCTGCAGATACGATCCGCAACAAGAGGGGCCAGTTCCGCTTCCCGGACAGTATCCGTTACCATCATGCCGAAGTGGCTGCTATCTTGATTGAAAACGAAACGGGTGCTATCCGCGCCATGGTGGGTGGCAGCGACTTTAACCAGTCCAAGTGGAACCGCGCCGTGCAGTCCTTGCGTCAGCCGGGTTCTTCGTTCAAGCCGATTGTCTATTCGACCGCTATGGACAATGGCGCTAGCCCGTGCGACTCCGTGAACGACCAGCCGGTGACCATCCCGGATCCGGACGACAAGAATCCGAACAAGGTGTGGCGCCCGGGTAACTTCGAACACGACTTCGAAGGCATGATGACGCTCCGTCGCGCTCTTTACAAGTCCAAGAACTTGCCCGCAATTTTGACGGGTATGAAGTACGGCCTCAGCAACGTGGTGAACTATGCCCGCAAGTTCGGTATCAAGAGGGCTCCGTTGCAGGCGGTGCCGAGCTTGGCACTTGGTTCCGTTGGTGCTACGCTTATGGAAATGACGTCGGCTTACACGGTGTTCCCGAATGGCGGTAACCGCATCGAGCCGTACATGATCGAATCGATTGTGGACCGCAATGGCGAGATTGTCGAGAAGAACTCGAAGGTGGAACACGAAGTGTTACGTCCGGCTTCGGCTTACTTGATGGTCGATATGCTGAAGGACGTGAACATCCGCGGTACGGCCGCACGCGTCTGGAACTCCGGCTTCCGTCATCCGAGCGGTGGCAAGACGGGTACCACTAATGACTACACGGACTGCTGGTACATCGGTTTTACCAAGCAGTACACGATGGGTGTCTGGGTCGGCTCTGACAATCCGGGAACCATGGGTGCAGGTCATACGGGTACCGAAGACGCTCTCCCGATTTGGATGGCGACGATGTCCAAGCTGCACAAGGATTTGCCGAGGCTTCCGTTCCCGGTTCCGCCTGGAGTCGTGAGCAAGGGCGTTTGCAACCACACGGGGCTTTTGGCTGGCGAGTTCTGCTCTGAGAAGTCTTACTGCCTCTACACGGCGGGTTACGGCCCGACGGAACGTTGCGACGGTAACCACTTCAGCTCACAGACAAAGTCTGTGGACAATGCGACTTTGTTCAGTAACAAGGGTGTTATAGAGAATAATCGCTATGAGGCTCCGCAGCCCAAGAAGAAAGGGAAGGATGCGGCTCCGCCTCCGAAGCGCAATACTCGAAAGATGTTCTAAAAAATGCGGCCTTGCGCCGCGTTTTTTTTACGCATGGAACGCGTCATTCTGACGCCGAAGGCGGAAGAATCTAGTTAAGTCTTGTGGGTTCTGTGACTGGATCCTTCGTCACTACGTTCCTCAGGATGACGTCTTGTGGGTACAGTATAAGGTGACCCCGGCACGGAGGCCGGGGTGACAGGCCGGGGGGACAGAGAGGGAACAAAAAAAATCCCGGCTCGGGGAGCCGGGATTTAGAAGTCTTTAGCGCTGTAGGTTATTCGTTTACGACGACCGGATTGCCGTATTCAACACCCACACCCCAGAAAGAGCAGACGTGCTTTGTGGAGTGGAGCTTGCCGAACTGATCGTAGTCCTTGATTTCGGCGTTGTTCCAGTGGATTTCGTAGACGTTATCGATACGGCGACCTTCCTTGATGCCGGTCACCTGCTGGAGGAACTTGACTTCAGAGCAAGTTTCTTCGTCGGTTCTGTAGTTGTAGAACACCGGTGTGACGCTCTTGATTGCCAAGTGGACAACGCGGATGTTGCCATTCGGGTCCTTCTTGGGGCTCTGTTCGTACGTCGTGACGGTCTTCGGTCCGGAACAGCCCACGATTGCCATGGCGATTAATCCAAGGACGAGTGCCTTTAACTTGTTCATTTTATCTCCTGTTGTTAAAAAAGTGTGGAATTAAAAAATCCAGTAATTATAGGTTAATGCGTACGTAGTTTCATTGGACTTGAACTTCAATTTGAGGCCGAGTTCGTGATTCTGCCCAAGAACTGCCGATGCGCCGAAAGTATACCCAACTGATAAGTCATTAGGAGTTTTGGTTTCCCAGTGGTTTTCAATATGATCCAATTCCGTTATCGTGTAAGACAACTGGATACCGGCTTCAACATTTACAAATTTCATAAATTGATATCCGGCCGTTATAGGTACGTCTGCATTGATACGGAGTCGTTGAAAGGTTTCTTCGTAATAATAATATTCGTCTATATCATAACATTTGAATAGCATGTAAGACGAACCGATATAGAGACCTGTCGATACAAACATATCCGCTACAATATTTTTCAGGGCGAATGCAACGCCGTATTCGCTCTCTGTTGACATGTAGGAGTCTTCAAATCTGTAGTATCTGTAATCTTCGCTAAGAAGATCTGCTTTTGCTGCAAGCCAGCCGATATCTACATGCAAGCCAAACTTGAAAGACATCTTCTTACTGCTGCCGCTTTCTCCCGATTCGTCCGCAGCAGAATCATCCGCCAGGAATCCGAAGCCGAACAAACCGCCAGAGGTTTGTTCTTCCTTCTTTTTGGGCATGTCGCCGTTATCGCGCGGATCGGCAGGGTCGCTCGGATCGTCTTCGTTCAAGGTCAGCAACATGACGGACTTGCTGACCGGAACAGGTTCGAGTTCGTTGCTGATGTATGCCTGCTGCGGCATTTGTTGAGCTTCTTGCGGCTGGACTTTTGCCTTGCGCTTTTTGGGGGTAGGTGCAGGAGCTTCAGCTTCTACAATAGCGGGTTCTCCTGCTTCTTCGACTACAGGGGTTGTCGTTTCTTCTATAGGGAAGTCTTGATTGTTTTCAACCGCATCTTGTGCGTGGATGAATGTTGCAAGACCGAGAACAGGAATGAGGTGTTTTAGAATGGTCATATGCATGTTCATAAAAAATTTTTCGCCAAAACTAGAAATTCATGCTTGCCTTGTAAAGAGTTTTTTATCAAAATTGTAAATTAAAAAAACTTTTTCTGTGATTTTCGTCACGTTACAAAAAATCCCGACTCAGGGAGAGTCGGGATTTTAGTGGAGCTAGAATATGAAATTCTAATCGTTAAATGCGCGATATTCGCGCATTTAGCATTCGCACCTAGCGGTCGAAGATTACATCATGCCGCCCATGCCCATGGACGGATCCATGGCCGGAGCTGCAGCTGCCTTCGGTTCCTTCTTTTCGGTGATCACGCAGTCAGTCGTGAGAATCATCGAAGCGATGGAAGCAGCATTCTTGAGAGCCGTGCGGGTCACCTTAGCCGGGTCAATGACGCCAGCCTTGATGAGGTCTTCGTAAGTGTCCGTCTTAGCGTTGTAGCCAAAGCCGTCCTTGCCTTCCTTGACCTTGTTCACCACGACAGAACCTTCGAGACCAGCGTTCTGGACGATCTGGCGGAGCGGTTCTTCGATAGCGCGGCGGATAATAGCAGCACCCGTCTTCTGGTCGGCATTGTCGAACTGGAGAGCTTCGATAGCCTTTTCAGCGCGGATGAGGGCAACGCCACCACCCGGAACGATACCTTCTTCGACAGCAGCGCGCGTTGCGTGCATGGCGTCGTCGACGCGGTCCTTCTTTTCCTTCATTTCAACTTCGGTAGCAGCACCGACCTTGATCACAGCAACGCCACCGGCGAGCTTTGCCAAGCGTTCCTGGAGCTTTTCGCGGTCGTAGTCGCTCGTGGTAGCTTCGATCTGCTTCTTGATCTGGGCAATACGGCCCTTGATAGAAGCGGCGTCGCCAGCACCTTCGACGATCGTGGTGTTGTCCTTCGTGATGGTGATGGACTTGGCCTTACCGAGAACCGTAACCGGAGCGTCTTCGAGCTTAGCACCCGTGTCTTCGGAAACGAGCATACCGCCAGTGAGGATTGCGATATCTTCGAGCATTGCCTTGCGACGATCGCCAAAGCCCGGAGCCTTAACGGCAGCAACCTTCAAAGTGCCGCGCATCTTGTTCACAACGAGCGTTGCGAGAGCTTCGCCATCGACGTCTTCGGCGATGATGAGGAGAGACTTGCCCTGCTTTGCAACGTGTTCGAGCATCGGGAGCAAATCCTTCATGGTAGAAATCTTCTTGTCGTACAAGAGAATGTACGGATTTTCGAGAGCGACTTCCATGCTGTCCGTGTTCGTGACGAAGTACGGAGAGAGGTAGCCACGGTCGAACTGCATACCTTCGACAACGTCGAGGACGGTTTCAGCAGTCTTGGATTCTTCGATGGTGATGACGCCATCGTTGCCGACCTTTTCCATAGCGTTGGCGAGGAGTTCGCCAATTTCCGGGTCGTTGTTCGCAGAAATCGTTGCGACCTGGGCGATGTGTTCCTTGCCGTTAATCTTGACGGCCATCTTGCCGACTTCCTTGATCACGGCTTCGACAGCAGCGTCCATACCGCGCTTGATGTCCATCGGGTTTGCACCAGCAGCGACGTTCTTGAGGCCTTCGCGAGTGATTG
>Ga0265299_10006545_pt1 | contig 10596 bp, 9 predicted proteins | sample AusTroGonzalo_MG_4_FD_193485 | JGI IMG/M metagenome (GOLD analysis project Ga0265299, IMG submission 193485) | Bovine rumen microbial communities from tropical cattle in Woodstock, Queensland, Australia - Gonzalo_02 | ecosystem: Host-associated > Mammals > Digestive system > Stomach > Rumen ...
ATCGCAAAATGATGTCAGCGCTCCTTAAGTGGCAGCGCCCGAATGGGCTTTGGGGGCAGCTCGTGAATGATCCTGAGAGTTACGATGAGACGAGCGCGACGGCGATGTTCGCGTATGCGTTTGCCGAAGGAGCGAAGGCGGGCGTGCTAAACGGCGAGTACAAGGCGGCAGTCGAGAAAGCGTATGCCGCGCTTGTTGCGCGTCTTGACGAATATGGCAACCTGCCTGATGTCTGCGTGGGAACGGGTTGGAAGAACGACCGCCGTCATTACCTGACGCGCCCACGGTGCATCGGCGACCCCCACGGCCAAGCCCCTCTTCTCTGGCTATGTGGCGCGCTGATGAGAGCTGAATAGGTGCGATGCACTTGCCGTCGCAATAGTGGTGGCGCGTATGCGGAGGGGCGAGTTTCGGCTTAGGGCTCGCTAGCATTGCCGCGAATACGCGGCAATGCTCCGGCGAAAAAGCCGGTGGCGACATCGATTTTGCGGCCTTTTACATTTTGCCAGTGCCGTCAAGCCTCTCGGCAAAATGGCGGCGCGTCAAAATCGGGTCGCTTCCGTCTTTTTCGTCGTCGCTTCGCATGCCGCCGAAACACCCCCACCGCGTCCGCGCAAAGCATTGCTAACTGGGAGCGCCGCCATCTTGGCGGCGTTTTGGACTTTGTACCTTCATCGCGGTAGTTTCGCTGCAATCCAAATTTTGCCAAGATTTCACCGCTCCATCGGAGCGATTTTTGGTATAATGCTCATGTTCCGCGAGAGCGGGGCTATGGCGCAAAGGGGAGAAATCCAATGTGCCGAAAGTCAATTTGCGCTGCAAAGCAGTCGTCGATGGAAATGTGAGAGTTTCAAGTTGGACGACACTTGGCAGAGGACGCGCAACAGCGCTTGCCTCTCTTTGTGTTTCCAACAAGGCAATCTCACAGCCTCCATCGAGACACGAAGAGAGGTTTTCTATATCCTTGATTCGTGTTAGGTTGCTAAGCGGCGTCACGGAACGAGGACAAGCCCAATCCTTGCGAAGTGAAACACCAATAGGGCACAAGGGAAAACGCAATGAAGCTGGTAGCATCGGAAAAGATAAAATGTGCCGTTTCAGAAGAAACGCAAAAGAAACTCATGGACTCGCTTGAAGAAGAGTTCAAGAAAGTCTCGCAGAAATGCTCGATAGAGGAAGGCCGTGATGGCGATGTCGTAAAGGTGGAGATGATTTCTGCGACATTTGGCTCAATTAACAGGGTTGATGTCTCGACAATTACTGTCGATGAGTCTCGCAAAAAGGACGGATACACAATTACTGTTGAGACAGATTACAAACCATCGCCGATCTTCTTTGGACTGTTGGCGGTGACGATTTTATTTTGCTTCATTGGTGCGGTGATTCCTGTCGGCATGTACTTCTACAACAAGACAATCGTCCAGAAGTCTATTGCAGATGTGTTGAAGCGCATCAAGGATGAGAACGAGGAGTGATATTGAGAGAAACGCATCGATATCGCGATGTAGCGACATGGCGGTGTCGATGCTCTTCCTACCGCACACATGGCGAAAAATGTCAGTTTGCGTGTTTCAGCATGCGTGATCGCGGCGACGACGCTTACATTCGCGCTGTTGTATCTCTATAGGCACGATCCATCGGCTGGAGGCTATCCAAAATGTCTCTTCCATTCCCTTACGGGGTACTGGTGCCCGTGGTGTGGAACGACCAGAGGGCTTTATGCGCTGTTACATGGAGACCTTTGGATTGCAATCAGGATGAACCTGATGCTATTCGCGGTCGTGCCTACTCTGTATGCAGTCGCCATTGTGGTGAGACGTGCTGCCATATTGATGGCAATCGACAATTTGATTGCCGTTAGCGTATTGCTGTTCTGGGTGTTGCGCAATGTGCCATGTTGGCCGTTTGTGATGCTTTCGCCATGTTAAGCAGACAAAATTCATTTACAGGTTTTCGTCGGGGCTTTTGTGCTGCGAGCTCTGACGCAAGTTAAATCGTTATGCGGCGCGAAAATGAAGGAGTGTTGTTAATGTTCTGCAAGAATTGCGGAAAAGAGGTTGACAAGGCGGCTGTTGCCTGCATGGGGTGCGGATGCGATCCATTGAAAGGCGACAAATTCTGTCGTTATTGTGGTGCAAGCCTGAATCAAGGTCAGGTGGTTTGCATCAAATGCGGACATGCTATTAGAAAGCTGAGTGAGAGCACAAGTGTTTCCTCTGGAGGAGGAGCGAAAAGTCGCACAACCGCTGCGTTGCTGGCTATATTTCTTGGTGGATTCGGGGCGCATGAGTTTTATCTTGGGAACTCAAACTCTGCGATAATACGCCTTGTTGTGTATATTGTGGGCGGTGTGCTCATGTGCGTACCAAGCTTTGTTTTGTGCATGATTAGCATTATTGAGGGCATTATTTATCTTTCTAAGTCGGACGAAGAGTTTGAAAAGGTATATGTCGAGGGAAAGCGAGCTTGGTTCTAGGGCAGAACCTCTCTTTGATTTCTAACTGTGTAACGGTAGACGATAGAATATGGTAAAATACCCACATGAGGTTTGGTGCGGCTGAATATCGCACTGTGCGCGGCGTGACATCAGTGGAGCCTTTTTGCCAGTTATCTTCTCTGTGATGGGTGAAAAACGCAGCTGCGCTTGGTTGATTCCATTAGGGTGATGGACTATTGACCTTATAAGGCAAGTTATAGTATAATATGCGCCATAACTACCCTTATAAGGTATATTATGGTATATAGGACACGAGAAGAGATGCTTAAGGTCTTGGGAGAGAACCTTAAAGCTTCAAGACTTGCAGTCAATCTGTCGCAGCAAGTTGCGGCAGAGCGTAGTGGCATTTCCCTAAAAGCCGTTCGCAACATTGAAGCAGGCGAGAATGCGTCGACATTGTCGCTTATCTCGTATTGCCGGACTTTGCAAAAGACCGATTGGCTTATGACGCTTGCTCCACCCGAATTGGATGCATCGCTTTTCGAGCGGAAGGATGCGACAAAAAAGCGCCAGCGCGCAGGTCGTTCCAGAAAGGAGATCTCCCATGGCTGAATTAAAACATGTCAGGCGGATAATGGTCTCGCTTTGGGGCGAGCGCGTGGGAACCATAATACCGATAGATTCGAGGCAGGAGTCGTTCGCGTTTCAGTATGACCGTAAATTCTTGAAGTCGGGTATCGAGATATCGCCTTTGATGATGCCTCTTCGCAGAGAGCCCTATGCGTTCACGGATTTGCCGCGCAGCGAATACGCCGGGTTGCCGCCGGCCTTTTCAGATTCGCTTCCAGATGCGTTTGGGCGTGGGCTGATCGACCGATGGCTTGAGGAAAAAGGATATGCAAGGTCCGAGATAACGGCATTGGACCGTCTTGCGTATATTGGACGGCGTGCCACAGGTGCGCTATGCTACGAGCCCGACCATGGTCCGGGTGGACGTCCTGCCGCGTTCGAGATGAGAAAGCTCGTAGATGCCGCCCGCCGAGCTGTAAACGGCGAGCTTGAGAATCTTGACGGCGAAGAGGCGTTGCGAGCAATCGTTCGGATTGGTTCGTCCGTAGGCGGCGCGCAAGCGAAGGCGCTTATAGGCTGGAACCGCAAAAGCAACCAGTTTCTTTTCGGCGACCGGGATCTTCCAGAAGGGTTCGAACACTGGATAATAAAGTTTACGCCGAAAGAGTATCCGTGGCGCGGGAGAACCGAGTACGAGATATACAAAAAGGCCAGGGCGGCTGGAATAGACATAAGCGAATCGGCGCTTTATGAGTTAGACGGAATCGAGCACTTCATGACGAAACGCTTTGACCGTGACGGCATGAAGCATCACCATGTGCAGACGCTCTCGGCCATGGCTCACTTCCCGATGTCCGTTCCAAAAGAGTTTAGGACATACGAGCAGTATCTGGCCACCGTTGACGCACTGCATCTTGGGTATGAGGCCATGGAGCAGGCTTTCCGCCGGATTGCCTTCAACGTTGGCATAGACGAATGTGACGATCACACGAAGAACTTTTCGTTCATATTGGCCGAGGGAGGCGAATGGAAGCTGGCCCCGGCGTATGACCTGACGGGCTCGAAGTTCCCGTCGGATGATCCATGGTCGGCTCATGGTGGTTGCCATCAGCTGTCGGTCAATGGCAAGCAGTCGAAGATCACCGACGATGACCTTCTTGCCGTTGCGGATAGGTTCGCCATCGGCACGGCCCCGCGTGTGCTGGGTGAGGTCAAGAACGCGATAGGTCAGGCGGGCTGAGACCCTCCACGATGGGGTAGGGTGGCGGCGTTGCCAATTTGATATAATGTAACCGTATGGGAAGGTGTGCCAAGAAAATATTCGCGGTGGCGTTTGCCGTGCTGTTCGGAGTGTGCGTCGGCGAGACGCTGTCTCCGCGCGAGTTCCTTAAGCTCGAGCCAGAAGAGGTCGCCAAGGGCGGAGAGGCGTCGGTGCGCGGTGTCGTGACATTCGTGTCTGGCATCGAGCGCCGTTTCGTCATTGCACCGCAGGACAATCCGCGTCACGCTGGCGTTATGGTTCTCTGTGGCGCAGACGTTACCTCGCCGGAGAATGGCGACTTGGTGCTCGTCTCTGGACAGACGATCAAATATGGTGGGCTGCCCGCAGTCAAGGCGACGAGGGTCGATATCATACGAAGCACGACTTTGCCGATTGCGTCGGGAGTGAAGCAGGCGGACTTCCGCCGCGGACTTCTCTTCAACCGGCGTATTTCGCTCACTGGCAAGGCGGTCGGGATGCGCGGCGAAAGTGCCGCGGGAGCCAATATCACTGTGATGAGTCTTGAACTCGACAACTATGTCGCCTGCGTCAAGATACCTGGCGTTGTAGATGCAGACGGAGTAGTCGGCGAGACGGTGCGCGTGACGGGGCTTGCAGTCAACCGCAATGCGGATGACGGACTTTTCCTAGATGCCGAGCTCGAGGTCTCTGGTGTGGACGCGCTTGATGTCATCGAGCGAAACGAGGCGGCTCCGTATATAATAGCGGCAATCTGCGTTCTTGGCGCGATTGTCCTGTTCTTCGCGGGGATGTCTTTCTTTCTCTGGCGGCGCGGTGTGCGCGTAAAGCGCGACATGGAAGTCGTCGCTGCCGAGAGAAGGCGCATGGCGGCGGACTTGCACGACACGATTGAACAGCATCTCGCAGGCGCGAACCTCATCGCGGCCGGTGTGCAGTCTTTGGATGGAGTCACGCCCGAGGTTGTGGAGGCGATGAAGACTCTTGCGGGGCTTCTTGCGAACGCAAAGGCAGAGGTTAGGAGCTCTGTCATGAATTTGCGAAACGCAGGGGATGCCTCTGTTCCGCTCTCCGACACAATCGGGAGTATGGTGACTTCGCTAAAGAAGACGGGAGTTCGGGCGAGGAAGTGTTTGCGCGGACTTCCAGATACATTGCCAGAGGTAGTAGCGCACGATCTTGTGCAGATCATCCGCGAGGCGACGACGAACGCCGTGAAGCACGGCAAGGCGGGGCGGGTCGTGTTCACGTCCGATCCGCTTCCGGACGGCGGGTTCGAGTTCAAGGTCTTGAACGACGGCGCGCCCTTTGAGATCGACAGTGCGCTCGGTCCGGAGACAGGTCACTACGGGCTTAGCGGTATGCGTGAGCGCGCGCTGCGCAGCCGCCTCGGAATAGAGTGGGGTCGCGACGGGCGGTGGACGTTCGTCAGGATTGTTGCGGAGAAAGGTGTCTTATGATAAAGGTTGCGGTGATAGACGACCATGCCGTCGTTCGCATGGGGCTCAAATATGTTCTCGGCGTCCGCAAGGGCGAGTTCTCGTTTGTCGGCGAGTGGCCGGGTGGCGATGGCGCGGTCGAGTTCGTGAAGAAGGTTGATCCAGATGTCGTTCTTCTCGACATCCGCATGCCAGACCGCGACGGGATTTCAGTTCTCGGCGACATACTGGCCGCGCGTCCGAAGCAGAAGGTGATTATGCTCACGACGAGCGACGCCGACAATGATGTCTACCAGGCGCTGTCGCTCGGGGCTAAGGGGTATCTGCTCAAGGACCGCGACGCCGCTGAGATAACTTCTGCGCTGAATAGGGTGATGCAGGGCGGCAAGTATGTGCCGGAACAGGTGATGGAACTTTTCCGCAAACGCCAGATGACGCCGGGGCTCACCCCGCGCGAGACCGAAGTGCTCACGCACCTGCGCGATGGTCTTACGAACGAGGCCATCGCGGAGCGGCTTGGCGTCACGAAGGACATGGTCAAGCTGCATCTCAAGAACATCTTCAACAAGCTTGACGTCAACGACCGCGTTTCCGCCGTCCGCGAGGCGTATACGCGTGGCTTTCTGAAGTAGCCGCGCCCTATCCCATCGGGTAGGTGCCGCGCGCCCGAATTATGGTAGAATGTCGGCATGAAAAAGACATCGATTGTCGCGTGCGCGTTTTTGCTTATGGTGGCCTGCGCCCAGGCCGGCAACGCCCTGAACCTGAATTCCGACTGGCGCTTCAGCTGGACGAAGGCGCCGCTTCCGCTTTCGAATTGCATCAAGTCGATGGAAGCGTCAGGCGTGGCCGTCTTCGCTGCTGAATACGATGACAGCGCGTGGGAACAAGTCTCGATCCCGCATCCCGTCAATGCTCACGACACGTTTGACGAACATGCCGTCGATCCTGGCGAGGCGTCGTTCCGCCGCGACATGATGTTTTACAGGAAGCGCTTTGCGCTTCCTGGGGGAACGGGGAACGGGGAATGGGGAACGGGCAAGGCCTTCCTGACTTTCGAGACGGTTAGGCAGACTGTCTATGTTTGGGTCAACGGAAAGTTTGCCGGATACTACGAGGCGGGTATCGCGCCCTGTGCGTTCGACGTCACGGAGCTTTTGAAGGATGGCGAGAATGTCGTATGCGTCGCGACGGACAACACCGCTATGCGAGGGTCGAAGTATTTCAACAAGGAGACGATTCCGGGGCACGAACCTGGCGACGGCTCTGGCCAGTGCTGGCAGTGGAACACCACGGACTTCAACGAGGTTCAGGGCGGTCTTGTCGGCGATGTCTCGCTCGTCGTGAAGCCAACGAAGACATATCTCACGCTCCCGTACTACAACAACCTCAAGACCGTCGGCACCTACGTGACGGCAAAAGACTTCGACTTCGAGAAGGGCACGGCGACTATCTGCGTCAAGGCCGAGGTTAGGAATGAAGATGTCTCGCGCAGAGACGCCGAGGCGCAGAGATTTAAGATTAAGGTTGAGGTGAATGAGGCTGGGACGACTGGGACATCTGGGACGACTGGGACGAAATCAATTGTCACGGTGGTCTCGTCTGTCGTGGATGTCCCGTCATCTCCTTCAAAGATCTTTCTCACTGCCCTTGAAAGCGATGTCTACGAGCCATCGCCAGCGCCGACACGGGTGAACACTCCAGAAGTCGCCTACATCGAGGCGAGCGGCAAGGCAGAAGGGCTTGTCTTCTGGTCTCCTGATACGCCCTACCTCTATGATGTCACTGTCACTCTCGTTGACGAGAATGGCGCCGTACTCGATAGCGAGACGATCCGCACTGGCTTTCGCGAGGTGAAGTACGAAGCGGCGAAGGGCGGGCTTCTCGTCAATGGAAAGAACACTTGGCTCACTGGCTATGCACAGCGTTCGACTGACGAATGGGCGGCAATCGGCATCCCGCCGCAATGGATGCAGGACTTCGATGCGCAGCTTATCAGGAAGTCGAATGCGAACTTCGTTCGCTGGATGCATGTCGCCCCAAAGCCCGCGCCGATGCGTGCTTTCGACAAGTATGGCATCGTGAACGCCGTGCCAGCGGGCGACAAGGAAGGCGATGCATCGGGGCGCACTTGGGCGCAGCGAGTCGAGGCGATGAGGGATGTAATCATCTATTTCCGCAACTCACCGTCCGTCTTCTTCTGGGAGGCGGGGAACAACCAGATTACGCCAGCGCACATGAAGGAGATGGTGGAGCTAAAGAAGCTGCTCGATCCCGACGGTGGACGCTTTATGGGCTGCCGCACGCTCCAGACGAAGGAGCAGGTCGCGGAGGCGGAATATGTTGGTACGATGCTCCATCGCCACGAAAAGCCGGCGTTCGACTCGATGCGCGCGCTTGGGAAGTTCATGCCTATCATGGAGACGGAGTATGCGCGTCAGGAGTCGCCGCGTCGCTCATGGGATGACTTCACGCCGCCCGACTACGACTACCGCGGCAAGTTCCTGAACGGCGGCAAGAAGGAGTCCGACTTCGACGTATATGACCAGACGCAGGAGGACTTCGCGCTTTCGACGGCGAAGGAATACGCGGCGTTCTACGGCTCGCGCAGTTTCGGGAAGGGCGCGAAGACATACGCGGCATGCTCGGCTTTGTGCTGGACAGACTCGAACCAGCACGGGCGCAACTCGTTCAGCGAGAACTGCCGCTCTTCTGGCCGCGTCGATGCGGTGAGAATCCCCAAAATGAACTTCGACGTCTTCCGCGCGATGCAGGCGCAGGATCCAGCCGTGACGCTTGTCGGGCACTGGAGCTATCCGAAGTTTTCCGCCGACACATACTGGTATCCTGTCAAGAAGTTCAATGGCAAGTTTATGGAAGAGACTGGCGAGAAGGCGCAGCGCGATCCGCTGAAGAAAACGGTCTACGCGATTGGATCGGCGCATTGCGCGTCAGTTGAGCTTGTAGTCAACGGAAAGTCGAAGGGCGTCTCTTCCTCGCCGAAGGATGTCTTCGTCTACGAGTTTCCGAATGTTGATGTCACCGAAAGCGGAATGGCGGAGGTGATTGCGCGCGACGGCGAAGGCAAGGAGATTGCGCGGCATCGCGTTTCGACGTTCGAGGGGCGCGGCAAAATTGCCGCGGAGACGACGACAGGTCCCAAGGGCTGGCTTGCCGATGGCTCGGACCTTGCGATTGTAGACTTCCGTCTCGTCGACGCAAAGGGAACAGTCCACCCATTCGCTTCAGGAAAAATCTCATTCGAACTGGAGTTTGACCCCGCAGATTCCCCGTTCCCCGTTCCCCGTTCCCCATTCCCCACCTTCATGGGCGGCTGGAACTCCGGCACGTTTGGCGAGACATCGCCAGTGGGCAAGGACTTCGTGAATCTTGAATGTGGTGTTGCACGCGTGTTCGTCAAGGCGGGGCGCACGGCGGGCAAGGCGACGCTGAAATGGAGGTATGATGGGGAGAGGGGAAAGGGGAATGGGGAACGTAACCGCCCCTTGCGGGGGTTTGCGACCCATGGGGAAGCAAACACGCCGAGCGAAGCGAGTGCCGAGGGAATGGTTGAGATTTTGTTGAAGCCTGTTGAGGGGAAGGATGGGATTCTTGCCGAAAGGCCGCAGGAGTTTGAGCCCAATCGTCTCTCCTTTGAGCGCAAGACTAATGTTCCATTTGTTCAGGATTTGACCGGCGTTGCGTCTGCCGCTGTTGACTACGCCGTCTTCGTAAACGGCGTCGAGGTGGAGTTTGCGAAAGGGCTTGGTAGCCCGGTGAAGCCCGACGACAACACGGGTGTTTGCTGTGCGTTTGCGTCGGTTCTCGCCGCGCTGAAGGCGGCAGGAGCGGAACTGGAGTACATCGAGGAGCCGAAGAGGATTCCTGCGAACAAGAAGTGGCTGAGGAAACTTAGTCCGACGCCGTTTGTTCCGATGGTGACCGTCAAGGCGGGCGGACGAGAGATCGACGCGTGCGCAGGATTCACGGAACTCTTCCTCGACAACGGCAAGGACAAGAACCTCACGAACTGCGAAATCTATTCGGTCGGCAAGAAGAACGCGGCGATCGTCTGCGGCGAACTTGCCGCGCTCGTCGGCTACATCCCCGGCGTCGACATAAAGACCGACGCGAAGACGAAGCGCGTCGAAATCACACTTAAAGGAAAGCATCCATGACGTTTACGTTTTTGCTTGCTGCCGCGCTGTCCCTTCAAGGCGAAATCGATGCTGTCGCCGAGAAGGGCGGCGGACGCGTGACTGTCCCCGCCGGGGAACACTTCAGCGACGGACCTATCCGACTCAAGAGCAACGTGGAATTGCATCTCGAGGAAGGCGCGAAGATCGTGTTCTCAGATGATCCTGCGAAATACCTGCCCGCAGTGCCTACGAGCTGGGAGGGTGTTGAGTGCCTCAACTATTCGCCGCTTGTCTATGCCTACGGTTGCACGAACGTCGCAATAACGGGGAAGGGGATGTTCGCGCCTAAGATGGACTTCTGGCGCACGTGGTTCGGCCACAAAGGGGACGGCCTTCGCGCCGCCACGCGCAAGCTTTACGACTGGTGCAGTTTCAATGCCCCGCTTGAGGAGCGCGACTTGACGAAGCTGCCTGAGTCGAACGTCAGGCCGCATCTCATCCAGTTCAATCGCTGCAGAAATGTGCGGCTTGAGGGGTTCAAGATACGAGAGTCGCCGTTTTGGACGATTCACCTCTATATCTGCGACGGAGTCGTTGCGCGGGGGCTTGATGTCTATGCTCACGGGCGCAACAACGATGGCATTGACATAGAGATGACGAAGAATGTCCTCGTCGAGAACTGCCGCTTTGACCAGGGCGATGACGCGATAGTGATCAAGGCGGGGCGCAACCAGGATGCCTGGCGGCTCGCGACCCCGAGCGAAAACATCG
>Ga0265299_10006550_pt1 | contig 10592 bp, 5 predicted proteins | sample AusTroGonzalo_MG_4_FD_193485 | JGI IMG/M metagenome (GOLD analysis project Ga0265299, IMG submission 193485) | Bovine rumen microbial communities from tropical cattle in Woodstock, Queensland, Australia - Gonzalo_02 | ecosystem: Host-associated > Mammals > Digestive system > Stomach > Rumen ...
GATGCCCAGGCGCGTTTCCTCCACGGAGAGGCGCTGGAATTCGTTGAGCTTCACGGGATCCACCTCGTTGAGGATGGAGCCCACCTGGCCCTTGCGGATGGCATCGGCATAATTGGAGACGTCTCCCCCGCCCGATACCTGGTTCATCTGGCCAATCTTCTCCGCCAGGGTCATCTGGGAGAGGAAGCTCTCCACACGGGCCTCCACAGTCTTGTCAGCTCCTATGGTGCCGGGCTTCTGCGGCCCCTGGCAGGCGGCCGCCAGGCATACGAGGGCGGCCAGGTATAAGGATTTGATACTCTTCATAGTTATTGTTTCTTATAGACCCGGACGTAATCCACCTTCATGGTGCATGGCAGGGCGGTTTCGTCCACGCCTTGCATGCCGCCCCAGTCCCCGCCCCAGGCCAGGTTCAGGATGATGTAGAACTTCTTGTTGAAGGGCCAGGTGTTGTCGTTCCCCGCCTTGTCGTTCTTGAATTCCAGCAGGGGATTGCCATCCACGTAGGTCTTGATAGAATTCTCGGTCCACTCCAATGCGTACACGTGGAACTCGTTCTCGGCTCCGGCGGTGATGCGCGCAGCGGTTTTCTGGGTTCCTCTCACGTGGTTGTAGGAATGGCAATGGATGGAAGAGGATGTCTCGTTGGGGACCACGCCCACTTCTTCCATGATGTCAATCTCACCGCAGTCCGGCCAGCCTTTGGAGAAGTCGTCCGGCATCATCCAGAAGGCGGGCCAGGTGCCCTTTCCCTTGGGAAGCCAGATGGCGGCCTCGACATAGGCATACTGCCAGGATTCACGGGAGTTCATACGGGCCGATATCACCTGCCCGCCGTCTTTGCGGGCCACGATGTTCAGGGCTCCGTCAGAGGTGAAGGCCGTCCGGCGGTCGTCGGGAACATAGCGTTGCAGCTCATTGTTCACGCGGCCGGGGGCCCAGTCTTCGTACCGCCAGTTGTCGGCGATCTTCTCCGAAGTCTCGGAGAAATCGTCCTGCCACACCAGCGTATAGCCTTCCGGAACATATTGGCCATCCTCGACGGGCTGGCCTTCCTTCTGGGACACCACGAGCACCTTCTCGTAGTCACCGCTGCGGAAACGGACCTGCGCCGTGCGCTTCTGGGCCACATAGCTCCGGCTGAATTTCACCTTCAGCTCGTTCTCCCCTTTGGCGATGGCCTTGGGGGAGACGCTGAACCAATAGTCGATGTCCTCTTCCACCACCGTCCAGCTGGCATTGGCCTGGGTGGCCACGCTCACTTCGCCGCCTTCGCCTTCCCCGGTCACTTCGGATGCAGAGAAACTGAGTTCCGGAACAAACTGGGCCTGGGTTATCTTGAGGGAAGCATTCTCATTGCCGCAGCGGAAACTGAGGACTGCCTGCCGGACGCCCGAGGTGTTGTTGTACGGGGCCTCCACCTTGACGAGGCTCTCGCCGGGATAAATCTGGGTGGCCGATTTCAGGGTGTACCAGTCCTGGCCGTCGGTGCTGACGGTCCAGGTGCCGCTGGCGGTCACCTTGACGGACGCTTCGCCGCCTTCGGGACTCAAAGCCAGTTCAGAAGCCGCAAACTGGAGGCTGGACTTCGGAGGATCCGGTACCGGATCCGGAATGGGTTCCTTGCAGGCAAAAAGCAGCAGGAGGGCCGATATAAGAGGAAACATCTTTTTCATTGTTCAAAGTTAAAAAGGGTGGCCAGGAAAACCAAATCTTGGCCACCCTTCCCTACCCTAATATTTAATACACGTATTCCTGAAGGACGATATCGCTGACTTTGATGACGGTGCCCGCAGGGGTGCGGCCGAAGTCAAAGATGAGCATCGTGGCCTCAGAATTCTCTTCGGCGGGTTTGAAGCCCTGCATACGGAGGACCGTCTCGCCTTCCTTCATGTTCACACCGTTGTCATAGAAGCTGACCTTGCTGTCGGCCTCGGGATCGTTGGTGAGCTTCATGGTGAAAGTGGAAGCGGCGGTCGATTCAATCTTGCAGGAGAGCTCGTACTCGTGGGAGGCCAGGAGTTCGATGTTGGTGTGGAGGGCGAACTGGCCCATCCACTCGCTGCCGCCGATGCCTTCCGGGATGGTGATCTCGAAGCCGTTGCCGTCCGTGAGTTCATACTCTGCAGTAAGCGCGCCGGCCCAGTCGGCCCCGCTGAACCACTGGGTAGCGAAGACCTCGGCGGTGGGCCACAGGTTCACGACCTCGGGCTTGTCGCTCAGCGGAATGTGCTTCTGGAGGCAGAGGTTGGACAGGGTGATGACCGTACCGGCCGGGAAGCGGCCGAAGTCGAACACCAGCAGGATGCCCTCGTGGGCGTTGAACATCATGTGGTCGGCAGCCTCGAAGAGGAGGGTCTCACCGGCGCCGACGGCCACGTTGCCGTCGTAGAAGTAGCTGTCGGCCCCATCGGCCTCGTCGGTCATCTTGACGGTGGCGGTACCGGCATTGGTGGCCTTGATCTGGCAGGAGAAGTCGAAGCGCTCGCGGGCATCGGCCGGGATGTGGGTCTTGATCTTGAACTGACCCATCCATTCGCTGCCGCCCACGCCTTCGGGAACGGTGATCACGATGTCGTTCTTGACGGCGATACCGGCTTCCAGGCCGCCACCCCAGTCGGCTCCGCTGAACCACTGCTCGTAGTCAAGGGCGCTGCGCAGGAGGTTAGTGGGAGCGGTGGGACGGAACCAGGCGGGTTCGGATTCGGGCTTGGGATCCGGCTCGGGTTCGGGTTCCACCTCGGGTTCCTTCAGTTCGTCCTTGGGAACGAAGATGAAGTACCAGGCGTTGCCGGGTTCGGCGGCGCTGCCGCACCAGACCCAGAGCTCATGCTCATCGAGGGTGAGGATGTTGTACTCGCTCACGCCGGTGTAGAAGCCCAGGAAGGCGCCACCGCTGAGGGTGAGTTTCATGTTTTCCTCGTCCAGGGTGAAGGTGAGGTTGTCGGCCGGAACATAAGGCACGTCGAAGTCACCAACTACGGGATTGGCGGTACCGGGGATGCCCAGGTGGTTCATGCCGTTCTCGTTGGTATAGATGGAGCCGTTGTTGCTCCAGACCAGCTTGGTGCCCTTTTGGATGAAGGTGTACTCGTTCTCGTAGAGGGAGCAACCCTCCTTGCCGTTGGGGTCGCACTGCCACCAGGCGGGACCGTTCATCTCGGGGGCGGCGTTGATGTCGCCCACGCCGAAGTGGCCGCGGGTGTAGCGGGCGAAGACCCAGGTCTTGCCTTCGGTGGCGGTAGCGCCGCCGGTAAGGGCGTTGAAGCCGGGCGTATCCAGCAGGCCGTAGTCATCCGCGGCAATGGAAATCACCTTGGAGATGGTGGCGCTGCCGCCGGTGGTATAGAGGGACATGGTGACGGTATAGTCACCCTTGAAAGGATAGGTGGCCGATACGTTGTCACCCTTCACCGTAGTTCCATTACCCAGATCCCACAAGGCTACGCCGTTGATGGAAGAGGTGTTCTGCAACTCTATGATGTTAGGAGTGGCCGAGGAAGGGGAAGCCGTAAAGGACAGCTTGTCTTCCGAAGGGGCCGGACCCAGCTTGTGGGAATCGGTATCCATGGGACGGCAGGAGAACAGAAGCGCTCCGGCAGTCACCAGAAGGAGAGTAGATTTGAATATATTCTTCATGACGCTTATCTGTTAATAACCATTGTTTTGCTTGAGCTCGAACTCGCCGGTGCCGGCGGTGCGGCTCATTTCGCTCTGAGGGATGGGCAGATACTTGTCCTTGTTGGGATCGAAGGTGCGGACGCTCTGGTGGGCGGTGTCGTTCTCGGAAAGGACGGATGCGGCGTCACCCCAGCGGATGAGATCCCAGAAGCGCATGCCCTCGCCCACGAACTCCTTGCGGCGCTCGGCCTTGATATTGTCGGCATTCACGGGAATGGAAGCCACGCCGGCACGGGCACGGACCTCGTCCAGGCAAGCCTGGGCGGTGATGCCGTTGGATTCGGAAGCACCCAGGACCGCCGTCAGTTCGGCATAGTTGAGCAGGGTCTCGGCATAACGGAAGATAATGAGGTTGTTCGGGTAGTTCAGGTCCACGGTGCCGATAGGCGAACGGAGGGCCGTACGGGCGGCATACTTCTTCTGGAAGAGGCCGGTGTCCTGGAAACGGGGACCGTAGTTGCCCGCCTCGAACTTGTTGATGGAACCTTCGCGGCGCACATCACCTGCCTCATACATATCCCAGGTGGCCTGGCGTACGGGACCGAAAGCCCAGCCACCGCAGAATACGGGATCGGACAGTTCGTTCGGGGAGATGTAGGCGGGGAGGTTGGTGCCACAGCCGGTCCAGGCACTGCCCCAGTCACGCTTGCCGTCGGAGACCTGGTTGGTCTCGAAGATGGATTCGGGGGTGAAGTCATTGTCGTCGGCACCGGTCCACAGACCGTCGAAGTCAATGAGGCTGTAGCGGCCGCTGGCAATGATCTTGGCCATGTCGTTGGCCACTTCGGCGTACTTGGCCTGCTCCTTCTCATACATAACCACGCGGGCCTTCAGCATGTACAGGGCGGCCAGGTTGGCGCGGGCCTGCTTGGCCGTACCGTTGGTGAACAGGGGGAACTCGTCACCGGCATCGGCGGCGGCCACTTCGGCGGCGGCGATATCGGTCATGATGCAGTCATAGATCTCTTCAGCCGTCTTCTGAACGGCCATGAAGGGCTCCTCCAGGGGTTCGGTGAAGAAAGGAATGTTGCCGAAGAGCTTCCACAGGTGGTGGAGGTAGTAGGCACGCAGGAACAGGGCTTCGGCCTTGTATCCGGCGAGCTTGCGCTTGGCGGCATCGCTGTCGAAACCGATGGCGTTGTCAATGGCCAGCAGGGTGTTGTTGGCACGGGCGATGGCCGTGTAGTACAGGGACCAGATGCCGGACGGGCTTTCCGAAGCGGGAATCTGGAACAGGGACATGTGGTACATCCAGGACTGGTCGCCGGCATCGCCGCCGCCCTTGTAGATATCGTCGGAACGGAGGTCGGAGAGCAGGAGGATGTGGTTGTAGTTGTAGTTCGCGTACGAGTCCATGAGCAGCGGCTGGTAAGTGGCCGTCAGATAGGACTGGATGGCGCTCTCGGTGGCAGCGGCACCGGCTTCACCCTGATGGGTGGCGTGGGCGGTAAGGAACTTCTCACCGCAGCTGGTAAGGATCAGGCCGGCGGCTGCAACGACTGCAAAAATCTTATAGAATTTCATATTCGTCTGCATTTGAAGGATTAGAAGGTGATGGAAGCGCCCACGGTGATGGTGCGGGACTGGGGATAGATGCCGCGGTCCACACCGATGGTGGTATAACCGTCGGAAGCCATTTCCGGATCGAAGCCATCGTACTTGGTGAAGGTGAGGAGGTTCTCACCGGCCACGTAAACGCGGAGGTTCTTGATGAAGATGGCGCGGAGCACCTTGGCGGGGAGGGTGTAACCGATCTGGGCGGTCTTCAGGCGCATGAAGGAACCATCCTTCACCCACAGGTCGGAAGAACGCCAGTTCTGGTTGGGGTTGGCATTGGTCATACGGGGAATCCGGTTGGATGTGCCTTCGCCAATCCAGCGGTCCAGGATCCAGGCGGGACGGTTCATGGCAGGAACGTCACCACGCATGGAGTAGTCGAAAATCTGGTTGCCGATGGAACCCTGGAAGAACAGGTTGAGGTCGATTCCCTTCCATTCGGCGGCCATGGTGACACCGTAAGTCCAGTCGGGCATACCCTTGCCGATCTTGGTACGGTCGTCGTCGTTCACATAGCCGTCACCGTTCACGTCCACGAACTTGACGTCGCCGGGCTGGGCGTTGGGCTGCATGAGGCCGCCGTCCTTGTTCTTGTAAGCGTTGACCTCGGCCCAATTCTGGAAGAGACCGTCGGTCTTCATACCGTAGAAGTAAGGCCAGACTTCGCCGTTGGAGCCCTTCACATAGTCACCTACGCCGGAGGCGCCGTTGCTCTGGTACACGGCCTCGCCGGACTCGTTGCCCAGGTTGATGAGGCGGTTGCGGAGCAGGGAGGCGTTGGCGTTGATGGAGTAATGGAAGTCTCCCACCTGCTGCTGCCAGCCCAGTTCGAATTCATAACCCCAGTTGCGCATGTCACCCAGGTTGGACATGGGTGCGCCCTGGCCTACATAAGCAGGGATGGGCTTGTCCATGAGCATGCCGTTGGTTTTCTTGTTGTAGAAGTCAAAGCCGAAGGTGAGGCGGTCACTCAGCAGACGGGCGTCGAAGCCCAGGTCCAGCTGCTCGGACTCTTCCCAACGGATGGTGGGGTTGGCCAGGGCGGCGGGAGAGGAACCGGACTGCACGGTGCCGTTGGAACCTTCATTGCCGAAGTAGTATTCCTGACCGGTATCCATGAGGGAGGCGTAGCGGAAGTTACCGATATTCTCGTTACCGTTCTTACCCCAGCTGGCGCGGAACTTCAACTGATTGAGCCAGGAAGGACGCACGGAAGCGAGCCAGGGCTCGTTGGTGATGTTCCAACCGAAGGAAGCGGCCGGGAAAGTGGCCCACTTGTGACCGGGGCCGAAGCGGGAAGAACCGTCCCGGCGGATGGTGAACTCCAGCATGTAACGCTCGGCGAAGTTGTAATCTACACGGCCGAAGTAAGAGGCCAGGCGCTGGTAGTCGTAACCGCCGGTACCGCCGCTGGTGCGCTCGTCATCGGTAGCGCCGATGGCGGAATCGATGTAAGCCATGGCGGGATTGCTCTCCTTGAGGCTGTAGTCCGTACCGGACACATATACATAAGAGTAGCTCATGGCAGACTGGCCCAGGACGACGCCCAGGTAGTGCTTGCCGAACTGCTTGTTGTAGGAGAAGTAGTTTTCCACCTGCCAGCGGAGGCCTTCATTCATGCCCATGTTCACCCAGCTGGTGAGGGTCTGGTTCATGGAGCTCTTGTACTGCTCGAAGCCATAGCCGCGGTTGCGCCAGAAAGCAAGGTCCACACCGTAGCTGGTCTTGAACTTGAGGCCGGGGAGGATATCCAGCTCGGCACCCACGCTGGCTACGAACTTATGGGTCTTGTACAGGGTGTTGGAAGGAGTATCCAGGTTGGCCACGGGGTTCGTGAGTTCCTGGTAGCCGGTCGGCGGCAGGGAGTAGACACGGCCGTCGGCAGCCACGATGGCCGTAGGATGGGCGGCCAGGATGGCGGCAGCCTCGGCTTCGCTGGCATACACGGGAATGCTGGGGTTGAACGCCACGGCGGAGCCCAGGATGGAACCGAACTCGGAATTGGTGGTGATACCCGCAGAATTGATGTTGGAGTAAGCCAGGTTGGCGGTGAGGGTGAGTTTGTTCAGGAAATTGCGATCCTTGGTCTCGTAAGGGATATACGTATTGTTGGAACGGATGGACAGACGGTCGAAGTTGGACTTGCCGTAGTTGCCGCCCACGATACCGTCCTGCTTGAAGTAACCCAGGGAGACAAAGTACAGGGCTTTCTCGGTACCGCCGCTCACGGACAGCTGGTGCTGCGTGATGGGAGCGTTGTAGTTGAAGGTCTCGTCCTGCCAATCGGTACCCTTACCGGCTGCGGCGATCTCTGCATTGGAGTACAGCGGAGCGCCACCGTCGTTGATGCGGGCCTCGTTCATGATGATCATGTACTCGGTAGCATTCAGGACCTCTTTCTTGCGCCAGGGATTCTGCCAGCCATAGCTGCCATTATAAGTAATGGAAGCCTGGCCCTTGTTACCGCTCTTGGTGGTAACCAGCACGACGCCGTTGGCGGCGCGGGCACCGTAGATGGCGGCCGATGCGGCATCCTTGAGGATTTCCACAGAGGCGATGTCGGTAGGATTCAGGTAGTCGATACCACCGTCCACGGGCATACCGTCCACAATATAAAGGGGATCGGAATTGTTCACGGTGCCGATACCACGGATCTTGATCTGGGAGCCGGAGCCCGGCTGACCGGAGGCCTGGGTAATCTGGACACCGGAAACTTTACCCTTGAGGGCATCGTTCACCGTAGAAGCGCGCACGGTGTTGAGGGCTTCTCCGTCCACTTTGGAGATGGAAGCCGTCACCACACTCTTCTTTTGCACGCCGTAACCTACGACCACGGTTTCGTCCAGCATCTCGGCGTCGTCAGCAAGGACGACGGTGAGCTCCTGGTCGCCGTTTACAGTAATTTGCTGCGTCTGATAGCCGATGCAGGACACCTCCACAACGGCACCCTTGGCCACACGGATGGTGAAATCACCATCGATGCCGGTCATGGTACCATTGCTGGTTCCCTGCTCAACCACAAACGCTCCTACGATGGGCTGGTTGGCACTGTCCAGCACGACACCCTTGAAGGTGACGTTCTGCGCCATTGCCACCAGGCTCAATCCTAATGCAAGGATTAAGGAAGCAATTTTTTTCATACGCGTTGGGATTTGTTGTGCGTTTTTGGTTATTGGTTAATTATAATGGGTTTTTCGACACTGGGTCTGATGCAAAATTATCCACATTTTTCACAGACCCTTCACCTAAGAAAACAAAAGTAGTGAAATAAAAAAGTTAACCGCCCGTAAATCAGGCGGTTAATAATTTGTCAAGGATGAACAAAAGTAGTGGTTAATGAGTTACTTTCCAAGAGCCTTCACCCTTTCTTCGAAGGTTTCCCTGTCTCCCAGACTAGCATTTTTTATGGCTACTTTATAATTATAGATGGTGCTCACGGAGTAGTCAAGCATGGAGGCAATCTTCTTGCTATCGTCCACGCCCAGGAGGATGAGGGCGAAGACCCTCTGCTCTGTGGTCAGCTTCCCTTCCGGCGGAACGACCCGTGTCTGGGGCTGAAGCAAGGCGTTGAACTGCGCCACAAAATCCGGGTACAGGGCCAGAAAAGTATTGTCAAAGGTTTCGTAAAACTCGTCGCGGGCCTTTTCCGAACGGCCACTGATGGACAGTTCTTTCAGCAGTTGGTCTGCCTTGCCCTGCTTGAGCAGGTTGCGGAAGCGGTTGTCTTCTGTCCGGATGACGGAGATTTGGGCCGACAGGCCCTGGAGGAAGTTCACGATGTACTTCTCCTTGACGCGGTTGGCCTTGGAAATCTGACGGTTGAGATCATTGAGGGTGGCGTTGGCCATAGCCAGGGACGTGTTGCTCTTCTCTAGCTCACGGGACACCTTCGCCAGTTTGCGCGAGCGGACCACCCAGATGCGAGCCAGGATGGACAGGATAACCGTCAGGACGGCCAGCAGAACGGCAGCTATCTTGTTGGTCCTGTTTACGCCGTCCTGTCTCCGGGAATAGGCATCTTCCACATCCATGAGGAAGCGGGAAATCTGCCAGGGGCGGAGTTTGGCATTATAGAACAGGGCATCTTCCTGGGCTATCCGCAGGTATCGGAACGAACGGTCTACATCCGAAGGAAGGATGAGCTGTGCCACCATGGTAAGGGAAGCATAGTCTCTCACGGCATTAATAATATCGCATTCGGCCGATTTCACCAGCCAATACAGGCGCTCTGCCTGGTTGTCCCTCAAATTGGCCAGTTCCGACTCATAGAAGGCATGGATGGCAAAATCCCGATCTTCGGGCTTCACGCTCTGGAGCAAAATGGTGCTCACGCTATCCGCGGCATCCAGCCGGCCCTCGTCAATAAACTGATCCCTGAGCAGGGCGTGATAGCGGGCCGATGAAGGGGGTAGCAGCTGATAAAGCCGGGTGCGGAAAGACGCTGCCGGCGGAATGGACATGCGCTCCACCATGCCGGAGTTACCCGCCATATCCTTGCTGTAATCATATAAGGTCCAGAAGTATTCTGCTTTCAGTTCCTCAGACAAGGAATTGGTGTCAATCTGGTTATACAGGATTTGTGTGGCTTCCAGATAGTTCCCGGCCTTGTCGTACAAATGTCCCAGCATGATGGACGCCTCATTGAGGCGGTCCGAATCCCCTGTTTGCCGGGCCAGGGCCTGGCAATGCTTCAGATAATGCTGGGTGGAGTCGAAACTGAAGGCGAAGTACTCCTGGACCAGCAGCATTTCCAGTTCATAGCGACGGGCCGGGTCCTGGGTGGCCAGGGCCAGGTTGCGGTAAACGTCCAGCTGGTTCTGCTTCTTGGCGGCGTAGGCCTCCCGGAGGGTCAGGTAACCGTCCAGCTCGGCCATGAGCTGCCGGGTCTTTTTGTCCAGACTGGGTGGCGCGATGCAGGAGACAGCCACGAGGGTCGTCAACGCCAAAAGGGATATCCTCCTGCGAAAGCTCATATCGCAAAGATAATAAAAGAATTACAGACTCCTGATGGCGGCCTCGATTTCTTCTTCGCGGCCTTCGGGTATTACGGGAGAAAGGAAGGAGAGCATCTGGAGGGTGCGGGCCTCGGCCTCAGGGATGCCGCGGGAGCGCATGTAGAAGAGTTCGTCGGCATTGAGCTGGCCCACAGTGGCACCGTGCGAGCACTTGACGTCGTCGGCATAAATCTCCAGCTGGGGCTTGGTGACCACCTTGGCCTCTTCCGTGAGCACGATGTTGTGGTTTTCCTGGTAGGCTTCCGTCTGCTGGGCGTCCGGGGCCACCACGATGGTGCCGTCAAAATGGACCTGGGCCTGCCCGCCGGCGATGCCGTTGATGAGCTGGGTGCTCTTGCA
>Ga0265299_10006553_pt1 | contig 10590 bp, 9 predicted proteins | sample AusTroGonzalo_MG_4_FD_193485 | JGI IMG/M metagenome (GOLD analysis project Ga0265299, IMG submission 193485) | Bovine rumen microbial communities from tropical cattle in Woodstock, Queensland, Australia - Gonzalo_02 | ecosystem: Host-associated > Mammals > Digestive system > Stomach > Rumen ...
CCTATTTTCCTCTTTTTTCCCTTATTTTTGTACTGTACGATGCACCAAAGGGTATGCAAAGGGTATGCAGATTGTCGGTATGGGGGCTCGTGTTAGATCTTGTCTTGGTCAGTGGCTATCTTTGGTTTTTTTCGGGTGCGGCTGCAAGACCTCACTTGAGACTTGATTTCGGAGAAGAGTTTTTTTTACCTTGTCCTTCAGGGCTTGCTCCCGACTTTTGGTTTTGTAAGTTTTTCTTGAGGATTTTCGCATATACTGGCCATTGATTCCCTGCTTCTCCTTGAGATTTAACGCCATCTTCAACAGTCGGACTTGTGCCTTAACCTCATCGGCACTGGGAGAAACGCCGCTTTTCAAGAAACGGACCATACACCAGCACAGAACGATAAACAAGGAGGCATTGTGTAATTCATGGTATTTATCAGCCTTGACAGGCTCGTAGATGTCTTTGCCATGAGGATGCCTTCGCCCAGTTTTTTTGATTTTCTCCGCTAGTGTCTTAATTTGTCTCGGTGCCTCGGCTGTGCTGGCTGTATCTTCCTTATTAAGGCAATTGGTTATGGCTGCAAATACTAGATCAATATCAAACAGTTTTTTCAATGTCTGTAGGTATTCCTTTTGCTCTGCCTCATATAGAAATTTTAACAATTTCATGTCAGTTGGCTCACAATGCGGTATGTCGAGAAGAATAATTGCTTTTTGGGTTATCTCTTTTACAAGCGCCCCCATCCCCTTTGCCGATTTATCCCATTCCCATTTCGTGAAAATGTGCAGTTCTGATTTCTTTTTCTGGTCTTCATGCCACGCCCGGAAATCCTGGCTAATTGCCAGGAGTATGTCATCCTCTTTGTGCAAGTACAAAAATTGCGTCTGCCGCTTTTGGGCAAAATAGCCTAGAGATTGTTTCGCTCGACCAAGTGGGGTTCGCTTCGTGAAAATAAGGACGAAATGGCAAGCATTGCCATTGAAATACAAATATTCGAGATATTTACCATATTTTTGATCAAAATCTTCCTTCCACTCTTTGGCGAATTTTGTAGATTCTTCCTTTATTATAAGATAATGTAAAACTCCAATCGTGTTTCTCTCGACTTTCCCATCCTCAACAAACTTTAGTCTGAAGAACCATTTTGATTTTTCTTCGTCATTCTCCAGAAGGAGTAATGCTGGCAGTATCGACCTTGCAATATATCGATTTGGTTTGGGAATTTTCTCATTATTGGTGAGCAAATTTATGAACTTAATTTTGTCCGGTGTGGAATTAAACGCCGCGAAAATTTCAATTGTGGACATTGGGAAGCCAAAATGCGTGTATGTGAATAGTTCCTTTTCAGATGGCGTGGGCACCTCGCGGTTTACGTTTCCGGCCATGCTGGGAAAAAGAGCATCATTTTTATCATTTTTGAGTATGGTTGATTTCCTTCCGAGCAAGCGAACCTGCAAATATCGCAGAAGCAATTTGGCGTGATTGCACAAAACGCTCAGCGCATTGGCTAAAAATGATTCCTCCGATTTCTTGGGAACGACCAGCAGCATGGGAATAGGCTTGCCAGCCTCGAATTGGTAGTAGAATAATGAATTTAGTAACGGACACTCGAAATTATGCAAATTAGCGTGCTCAAGTAGCAGGGACGTGGCTGAATAGAGACTTAGAGCCAGCTCCTCTATCTGTGCGGCCAATCGCTTGCCTTGGCATTGAACGGTTTTCTGTGTCGGCAGTGTAGGTGTCGTGTTTGCTGTCACGATGGGTTCAGCAGCATCGTCCAGGTCCTTCTTGCCGAGTGCCTCGCTAGATTCCTCCAGTTTAATTTTCAGGTTCTTATGGGCATATTTCAGGCGAAGAAGCTCGCCTGGGGCAAGAGCGAGATCGCAGGGGAGACCATTCTGTCCCTGTTGGCACGATGGCACATTCCGCGACTTAGCAGAGTGAAGCAAGTGGCAATGTTGGCAGGGAAAGAAATTGACAGAGAGACGCTGGATAATTTTTTTATGAACGCCATTATTTTTTTTCATTGTAGTGATTCCTTGTTGTTTTCTCAATATTAATATAGTCTATCGTTTAATGAATACAAGAAATATCGTAAAATTTCTGTATAAACCACTAAACCACAGGATGATAACATATTTGACATTGTGTGGAGATTGGGCTATATTTTGCACTAAACGACAAAATCACTCATTGTAAGGACGGCAGTTATGTCTTTATCAATTTTAAAAACAGTACTAGAGGATCTGAAGGTCCCAGCCAGTGACCAAGCAGAAATCATGGCTATAATCCAGCACCAGCCAGGGAAGAGGAGGAAGCTCATCTCGCGTGGGGAAACTCTGGCCTTGCTTGGAATCTCCGCGCCTACACTTAGACAGTATATCCGTCGTGGACTGGTCCATGAATTTCGACTTTCTGCCCGCAAAATCCGCTTCGACGCTGACGAAATTGAAAGACTTGCCTGTGGCATGGTCCAAATTTCGACAGTCACCAAGCCAGGTGAGGAGGTGATGCCCGCGAAATAACACTACCATTTCTGGCAACTGGGAATCCGCCACCCCACCCTTGCCCTTCTGATCGGCGGCTGCTCTTTGGAAATTGAATTCGTCAGCATTTTGAAATCTGCCATGACACATGACAGCCGACGTCACACAGACGTGTGACTGCCCCTTCTACGTGGCAATTCGGCCACGCCCTGTGGAGCAATCCACAGGCGATCTGAAGTCTCTCAAAAATAGTTTCAACCATGAAGACAATCAAAAAAAATGCCCAGCCTGAGGCAGTGAATCAGGCAAATTCCACTTTGATTACTACGTCCGTCTCTACCTCATTGGAGGCACCAGCCCACCATCAGGACACAATCACCCCAAAAATTGGAGAAATTTTCATGAACCCTGAATCTTCCCCCCTCGCTGATACGCCCGAAGAGTCACACGAACTCACCACGCAGAATATGGCAACAATGGAAAAACGCTCTGAAAATGCAACTACGCTGGAAACGGAGGTTACAGACGATGAACGTCAAGCCTTTCACAGTAAGTCATTTGAGGAAATAAAAGCCATTGTTGCCAAAAACGAAGCTGTTTACGGAAAGGTTGCGTGTTGCAAAAAAGAGGAAAACATCATCAAGCACATCAACCCGCTGACAGCGGCGCATATCATCGCCGACATCATCGGCTGCGTCTACGATACGGACACCATGAAGTTATGGCTGAAAGACGCCTCCAGCGGAGTCTGGTCAGAACTTCCAGACGAGGTGCTGGCAAACCAAGTCAACACGCTGTTCCTCTTCTATTTCAAACTGGTTGGCCTGGTGTTCGGCTTCAAGGCCAACGCCAACACTGCCGCCGAGATTGTCAAGGCCATCAAAGGATGCTGCGCCGTCAAAGGTTTTTTTGCCGCTGACCAACAATATTACGTGCACTGCCAGAACTGCTTCGTCTGCTACGATGCCGAGACCCACGAATGGAAACAATACGCACTTACGGACGAGCGCTTCCGCTCACGGAATCAGATCAATGCCTACTACGACCCCTCAGCGACAGCTCCGCGTTTCATAGCCCTTCTCGAAGGTGTAGCGACAGCCGATGGCATTCGCGTCCTTCAAGGTTATATGGGACAGATACTTTTGGGCCGGAACCTGACCCAGACGATTTTACTGGTCACTGGTGAAGCGGGCTCAGGCAAAAGCACGGTGGTGATCATCATCCAGAATGTTCTTGGAGAGAAGAACGCAACGGAGCTGCGCACAAACGCCATCAGAGGCTATTATGAGGTCGGTCGCTACGAGGGTCACTCCTTGCTGGTCGGACAGGATGTTTCCTCCACCTTCTTGCGCGAACGCGGCATCGAAAAAATCAAGGCGCTGACAGGCGGAGACCGACTGACGGTAGAGAAAAAGCGCAGCAACTGGGTCGGTAGCTTCCATGGTCACCTCAATGTGATTGTCGTATCCAACTGCCGACAGCCCATCAGAATCGACGGCGACCGCGATGCCTGGGAACGGCGAGTGCGTTCTGTGCATTTCCACCAACCAGATGTCAAACCCGAACCCGTTCGGGATTATGGCAGCATTCTGGCCAGGGAAGAAGGAAGCGGAATTCTCAATTTCGCCCTCGAAGGACTCGCCCAAATCATCGAGGACGGCTTCCAGCTGAAACCCAGCGAAGAGCAAAAACAGCAGATTGAAGATTTGCTTGACGAATCCGAATCTGTACGGATCTGGCTGGAGCATTGCGTCTCGGCCGTTCCTAATAATGTTCCCATGGCTCCTTGCTCGAAGGATAATTCCGTGACCACCATGGAGGCCTACACCTCGTACCGCGACTATTGCCATAGTCGAAACTGGACGCCGTTGGCGATGTCATTGTTCTCCAGGCAACTGCCCGATCACATGGCCGCTAGTTTCAGGGTCGAGCCTAGCAATTCCGTGACGCGGGACGAAGGCAACAAGCGCGGCTACAAGGGCGTCGTGCTGAATCTTCCTGCCAGCCAGTGCAACGATGACGCTGATGTACCCAGCCATTCTGTGAAGTAACCGATGGTGCCTCCGCATGGCCAGACAGCCATGCGGAGGCATACAGTTGATACGTTACATACACATTTTTCCTGGTTACTCCCCAGATTTTTGCCGCGATGGCGAAAAGAGCGGAACGCCATCCCGTAAGTTCCAAAATTCCGCTTATGGAGCTACTATGAGTAAAGACGAATTCATTCTGCCCGCTGATGCGGGCATCACAGACACAACCCCAGATACCGGGGCGTCTAAAGGTAGGGAACAAGACTTCTTTATGCTATCGTCAGTCGCAAAGGCCAATGTTCCGGCACTTGCCCAGCATGTTGGCGAGCGTTACAAGTTCATTTATACACAAGCCAACGGTTGGAGCAGATATCAGGGAGACGGCAAGTGGAAGCCAGAGTCGGAGCACAGTGTCATGCGGCTTGTCCGAGACGAGGTGAACGTACTTGCCAAAGAGCACGGACCAGCGGCGGAATTGTCCATGAAACCCAGGCTGTTAAAGGAAATCCTAGATTATCTCAAATTGGACTGCGAGCAAGATTTTCTTCCAGCCATGCACCCAGACCTGATCCCAATGCCCAATGCCCAGCTCCTTTGGGACAATTCGCTCCAGGAGTTCAGAGTGATAACACCTTCCCCCGACTACTATGTGGTGCACACGCTGACCGTTCCCTACGATCCAACGGCGGCCTGCCCTAGGTTCAGCAAGGCCGTTGAAATGATTATGCCGAATCCAATGGACAGGCTTGTCACTCAGATGTACCTCGGTGCAGCGCTATTTCCTCTCAATTATACGCGCAAGATGCTGGTTTTTGTCGGTGAGGGGTCTTCTGGCAAATCACTACTGGTGCTTCTGCTCTCCAAAATCCTTGGCAGAGCGCGAGTCTTCGATCTCAAGTTCGAGAATCTTAGCGAAAAATTCGCATTGGCATCCCTCACACGGGAGAACTCTTTGCTGTCTGGAACAGAGGCCATTGCTCGGACACTTTGCGGCCGTGGTGGCGAATGGGCCAAACGGCTGGTCGGTGGAGACGAGTTCGCAGCTCAGCAGAAATACAAGAACGAAAGCCTCGAATACGCCGGACGCTATTCTGTCATTATCGTCAGCAACAACAAGTTGCGCTTCGAATTCGAGAGCAATGGTCAGGAATGGCGCGACCGTCTGCTGCCCATCTTCTTCAGGAAAAGCATCCCGGAGGCCGAACAAGATAAGGAACTGCCGGACAAGCTCTACTCCGAGGAGGGCCCCGGTATTTTGAACTGGCTGCTCGAAGGCGCAAGGATGGTTAGGCGCGCCAATTGGAAAATCACATTGAGCAAAGTCCAGGAAATTGACCGTGACAATCTGATAGCCTTCTCGGATCCTATCAAGTCATTTGTGGCAGAGTTCATCATGCCCAACGGCTACTACTTCCTTTCTCACGATGCCTATGAACTTTATAACCGACTTTCCAAGGAGTGGCATTTCCCGTTCATAGAGGAGGCGAAGTTCTTCAGGGGACTGGCCGAGCAGATGTCAGAGCAACATGGGGCTACGGTTAGCCATAACCTCCGGGGATTCAATGGCAAACCGGCCCGTGGTTACCATGGGTTTGATCTTAAGACGTTCCCTGATAATGAATAATACAAATGGTGTCTTCTGCGTCTTTGCCCTGTGGCAAAGACGCAGAAGACGGCAAAGACGCAAAATGGAGGAAAACAATATGTCCAAAACTCTTCTTGACGAATACAAGCACAGCGATGGCGATGGTTTCACAATCAATCCCGCCGATGCTTCAATTCAACTATACCGACCGCAGGATGTACTACCTGCCAGCAGTCCACCAACGCCTTTCTGTGGATCCCGACTCCCTCCCCTCGACGCTTTCGTCTTCCCGACATTTCCCCTGACCGTTGCAGGGCTGATGGACCTCTGCACACGTTGCTGGCTTCCAGGCCAGATGCTGCCGCTCTCACAAGAGACAGGCGAAGAGACCATCTTCGGCTTCTTCCATCGCCAACGGCTTCGTTCGGAGTGCGAAATGCTTTTGCCCCGCTCCATTGCCATAATGGATTGGTGGGAAGTCCGTCGTGCCATGGAGACCTTCGAGGGCAACCCCAATGTCTTCAGGTGCCGTTCCATCTACCTAGTCCTCGGCTACTGCGAGGAATACATACGGAAACTCTTCGGCCACGACTGCCTGTTCGACAGCACAGAGCGTGCGCCTACGGCTATCGAAAAATCCGAGGCATTCATCGCAAAGCATTCACTTCCCCCCGCCACTAATGAATGAGAGGTTTCAGCCATGACAACAGCTATCTCTGATGCATCTTTTCACGACAATCCGGTTGACAAGGCCGATGCAGCCAGCAGGCTCACCATCGACCACATCAATGGCATCGGCACTGAGCATCCCGGTACGACTTTCCCACTATTGCCGGACACACAGAACAGTGCTCTGGCCACATGCAATATCAAGGTAGTCGCAACCCAAACAGGTTTCTACCAAGAATCAGGACAACCAGGATTTCCTCCACGATTCCAAAAAATATGCATTGAGGATGTCTTTCTCCACTACTACAGGCGGCAAACCACCTATATCTTTAAGGAACGGCACCTGCAAGGTCAGGAAGATTGCTGGTGCGGCAATCTCGTCCGCACCGTGCTTGAAGACAAACTTGCCCTGTTTCAGGAAGGAAGTTCTATTCCGGTCGTTGGTCTCGGGCAATTAAGTTCATTGCCGTTATTCCAAGAAGGCGAACTGGTTGAACTGTGCGGATGCGACTGGCAATCCAATGTATTTGCGCTCAGAGCATTTCGTCTGGGAGCAGATCCTGCCGTATTACTTCCTTTCAAACCAACTCGCCCTGGCATTGGGCAGTTGGAAATCGACATGGAACGGAAACCTAATGTCATTTTCGACGAAAAAGCGCTGGCTGTCCTTTCCCGCCCCAGCGGGAAATTGACCTTTATCTATCTTGGTGACCATTGGGAAAACATTCGCTGGCCTGCGCCTTGTGGCCTCTCCTACGGAATCGTTGTTCGCCCAGCTGCCAATGGAGAGATTGACTGGCGTTGTCGCGAACGACTTCTGAACATTATTGCCAGTGCCGCCGGTCAAGGCATCAGTCTTGGAGTGATGGTCGAGGATGCTGTCACAAAGGGGAATAACGGTTCGGTTGGCCCTCGGTCGTGGAAGTCCCGTGAAGACTTCATCAAGGATTGCAAGGACCGTGGCATGCCGATACCGAATATATTGGAGCCAGCCCTCCTGCTCCTTGAGACGAGACGCTCCATGATTCCATGCTTCCCCCTCTTTGGCTCCAATGGTCCTCACACAGGCATTGGCATCCAAGGGTTGGAACCACGCATGGTTCTTGCCAGAGTTGTCAAGGCGATTCAGAGGAAGGCTTCCTTTGGCCCGCAGATGCACTTCCTGCTCGTCGTCCCGGATGACTTTGTCTGGGAAGCGAAACGTGCTATGGCAAGTTCTGGCCTCTCGTTGGAGATGAAAACATTACAGGAAATTGCGACTCCCGAATTGTTCAACCAGGCCATGCATAAGGCACGAGCCAATGCGTCACTTCTGTACGGCTTCAAGCAGAATGAGAATGGCAAAGACATAACGAAGATCTTGAATTGGTGCGAAAACCGTGGCGTCCCTGCATGCTGCATCTACTTCGGCAAAGACAACAATATCAATAAATATGACTATTACCTTTACGACAATGTATTCGAAGCCTTAAAGAAAAATGAGGACTATGTGGAGTTCCGCCTCAAACATCCGGAAGGCCACACTTACAGTTTTTGCCTAGATGCCGATGGCCTGGAAAAAACAAAGCCAAACAAATCTCGTGACTTGGCAGGACAACAAGCCATCGACTTTGACCGTTACGATATTTTGGGGTGGTAATCCCTCATTGATCCAATCGCCCCATAGTCAATCCAAGTCGCATTGATATTGCGCCCGTTTGATGCGCAAAGGCAGTACACGGGTATGGAATAGTCAAGACAAATAAGGTATTGGCATCTCGGTAAACAAACCGAATAAGCCCAGCCGTGTTTTTGCTCCGCTTTTCTTCAAGCAATCCTCACCATCCCCCGTTCATCTTGTCATTATTCAGACCAGCATATCATAGCCAAGTTAAAATTCAAAGCCATCCACAATCTATCCTATGCCAAAAATAACTCAGTCAATCTCAAATCATTACATAACAAACATCGTCATAATCCGTTTGCCAATTATACAAACAATTTTACAGTAACCAAAATTAGGTAAATGGTAATACCCATATAAAGATGTGGTTCTCAACACCACATCATCCCCAAATCAAAAGACTTAATCAAAAAGCGAAGAAATCAACTTCATCATAAAATTGAAAAGACATCCTTTCCGCCATCAACATCAAAGGAAAATACAAATGAAAACCAAACGAAAGACTACTATTGCTACTACCTACCAGGGCTATCCTATCCTTACCGATGCAGAGAGGGGATTGGCTATTGACACTGAAATAATGAAGAAAATTATCAATCAATTTACTTATGCAGAAGAAAATATGTCAAAAGTATTCGCCTTCCGTTTTGATTTGCACTTTCCACAGGAGATGATAGCACAACAGGATAACGAGCATTTCAAGCACTTCATCTCAGCATACCAGAAGAACTTGTCAAGGAAAGGTTTGTCTCCACAGTACATCGCCGTAAGAGAACAGAGACAAAGCCAAAACCCCCATTACCACGTTCTCAGCATTCTAGACGGCCAGAAGACAAGGAACAGTCGAGGTCATTTGCAAACAGCGGAGAGGCTATGGGCAAATGAGTTGGGCATAAAAACTGAAAATCCTGCAACTTTAGGCCTTGTAAATTACTGTGAGCGAGACAAAAAGACGGGAGAACGGACGAGGAATGGAGTAATGCTGGACCACAACAGAGACGAATACCCCTATGAACTTGACCATGCGATAAAACGTGCATCATATCTGGCCAAGGTTAACCAGAAAAAACTTACACCAAAAGGAGTTAGGGAGGTTTTCGCTTCACAGTTGCCACGAGAATACCGCCACTAAAATCATATAGAAAGTATACCCCAGCAGTGCATTAAAACACTGCTGGAGTTATGCTTATTTTACGAGGAAAATATGGATACTATTGTCATTTCGCCATTAAAAATATCACCTCTTGCTTCTGAACATTGTCCTCTCCGCTTTGGGCTCCACTTTGACCGCCGCTAACTTGCTTGCACAGTAAAAAGCCTCGTTCCTGGTCTCTTCATTGCCACTATCCAAAGGCACCACATCCCTGACAGCCACTCCATGTTTTTCGCAGATAGCCATTAAATCGTGGTTCCTATAGGCAGTCCAGTCCTTTAGTTTGCCATCCATCACATATCTTCCCTTGTCCTCGAAATGCTCCTTCTCGAACTTGCTATCCACTGGCAAGAACATGGCCACTTTATACACTGGAGATTCGGCAAACCTGTCTCGTACGGCAATGTATCTCGGAGCACAAACAGCACCGTCAAGCCTTTTCTGACACTTGCACAAATCGGCTTGGAAACTTGAGAAAATCAGATTCTTGTTTTCCTGGCTAGCATATTGTCTTGGCAGTATCACATCATACACGACCATTTTTCCCGCACCCTCATCCATTGCCTTGTCTATGGTGTCTTCTATGCTCTCCAAAATCCTCACATCAGCCTGTCCTTCTTCTGGTATTTGTATCTCCTTGTTCTTGTAGATGTTCTGTTTTGTGAATCTTCTGTTCATTTTTTCCTCCATAGTTCTGAATTATTGTACTATTATATGAGACAGACAAATCTCATAATAGTACTAATATCAAAACAATTAAGGAGATGAAAAATGCCAAACGAAAATCCAAAGACTACTATCTATCTACAGGCGATTATAACCACAGATGCAGTACCAGACTTTTCATTTTTCAGAAAACTAACCGATGAAGCCAGTAAAGTCGCCCTGAAACCTGGATTCCCGTCAACGCATAACGAGGAATGTCATTGCGGCGGCATGACGTCCAATGCCGCATAAATGTAGCGCTGCTTCTCCAGGACCTCGCAGACTATCGGCGCCCGCCCTGGTTCGCATA
>Ga0265299_10006554_pt1 | contig 10588 bp, 5 predicted proteins | sample AusTroGonzalo_MG_4_FD_193485 | JGI IMG/M metagenome (GOLD analysis project Ga0265299, IMG submission 193485) | Bovine rumen microbial communities from tropical cattle in Woodstock, Queensland, Australia - Gonzalo_02 | ecosystem: Host-associated > Mammals > Digestive system > Stomach > Rumen ...
CTCCTGTGAAGCCCCCAAATGTCGACATTCACTTCATCACCAGGGCCAAGTACGTAGCTTTGAGGTGTAGCGAGGTTCATGCTACTCTCGAAGGTCAGATTTTTGTTATTAAACACGTCGTGACCAAATATCTTACGTTTTTCAGTTTTTTCCTTCTCAAATTCATATTTCAGAGAGTCGGGCATCATAAAGTCAATGGCCTCGTCCATTTCTACAAAGTCCTTGTCATCATCATCGTATGTATGGTGTTGAATCTGGTTTGATTTCTTGCCATCTTTTATGCGGAATTGTGAAGCGTTCTTCTTGTCTTTCTTTACCTGTTCTTCACGCTGTTCTCCATTGGCTTCGCGCATACGAGCCTTAGTAGTTTTTGAACCAGCCGTAATATCCTCGGCACCAAGGGCTCCGTTCTTGATTTGCTTCTGATACTTTTTCTGGATGCGGCGTAACTGATCTATGGTAACACCACGCTGCATCAATTGGGTAACTATCTGTTGGCGAGAGACGCCCTTGGCATTCTGCTCAATTACGTAGTCCATAATCTGGTTGTCAGTCATTGATGACTGTGCCATAATAGAAGTGGTACTGGTCAGCAGCAACATTCCTAAAAGGAATAGGTATTTTTTCATATCTTGTTTGTTGTTTTGGCTTAATAATATATTATTATAACTGCCTTACGGCAAAATTATTGCAAAGGTACTATTTTTTTTTGAATTATAACTTACAAATTAAAAAATATTGTGTACCTTTGCAGCGCAGTACCTGCATTGCGCATGGTTTTATTATCTGGGGTTGACTGGATTTGACGGCAAGATGAGATGGTACGTAAGCACGCGGAGCTGGGCTATGGGAGGCTCCTTAATCTCTTCTGTAGGAAAATTAATTGGCAACAATGAGTATGCTCTCGCTGCCTAATCGAAGTATAGTAGATTACTGGCTTAATTCCCTTACAAGGTGAGGGAACGGGACGTCGCTCCAAGGATCTGGTTCCGAATCCGAGGGTCAAGTGGCGCAGGTTAAATCGGAAATAGTCTGTTGGGCGCTCCGACTGGTAGATGAAATTTTAGGAGATAAGGTTGCGGTTGGTGGCTTGGGTCTTGTCGCAGCTCGAAAATGAAGGCCAAGATAAGCGTGTAGAAAGCGTATGGTTTCCTTGTGCGGACGAGGGTTCGACTCCCTCCAGCTCCACTATCGTTTCGCCCTCGCGAGGTCTCACCCTCGTGAGGGTTCTTTTAGTCGCTACGCTTTGTAAAAGCGATGCAAGCATCGAGCGCGACTCCCTCCAGCTCCACTATAGTTTCGCCCTCGCGAGGTCTCACCCTCGTGAGGGTTCTTTTAGTCGCTACGCTTTGTAAAAGCGATGCAGGCATCGAGCGCGACTCCCTCCAGCTCCACAAAAAAAATAGCCCTCGCAAGGGCTATTTTTTATTTGTCTAATACTTCGTATATCGAATTGTTCGACTTGTACTCTGGCACGATTTCCTTCATCTTCTTCACTGTTGCCATGTCGTCATACTGTTTTGATGTGGCTATCAAGTCGTTAATCTCCTTGCTGACCTCCTCGTAATCGTATTCGCGCACCTCGGCAATACGTATCTTCTCGTGGAATGATGGCTTGGTGCCTTCCATCTCATTGAGCACCTCCTCATAGAGTTTCTCGCCGGCGCGCAGTCCCGTAAACTCTATCTTCACATGTTTTGCACCGCTCAGTGCAATCATGCGTTGAGCCAAGTCAGCAATCTTCACTGGTTGACCCATATCGAACACAAAGATCTCACCACCATGTCCCTTCGTTCCTGCTTCAAGTACCAGCTTACAGGCCTCGGGAATCAACATGAAGAAACGCACGATGCGTGGGTCGGTCACTGTGACGGGGCCGCCATTCTTGATTTGCTCGCGGAATAGTGGAATCACACTGCCGTTAGAGCCCAGTACGTTACCAAAGCGGGTCGTGATAAACTGTGTCTTGTCCGTTGTCTTACCAAGGCTCTGTACGTAGATCTCGCAGATACGTTTTGAGCATCCCATCACATTGGTGGGGTTCACTGCCTTATCCGTAGATACCATTACGAACTTCTTGACACCGTATTTCACGCTTAAGTCGGCTATCACTTTCGTTCCATATATATTATTCTGCACGGCCTCGCTGGGGTTGTTTTCCATCATCGGCACGTGTTTGTAGGCTGCAGCATGGAATACATAGTCAGGTTTGAAATCGTGGAAAATCTGTTCCATGCGATCCTCCTTGCAGATGCTTGTAACAATAGTCTCTGCCTCTACGCCGGGGAAATTCTTCTCCATCATGAGACGAATGTCGTGCTCTGGCGTCTCGGCTTGGTCTATCAGCATCATCTTTGCAGGCTTATAGACTGCCACCTGACGTACCATCTCGGAACCGATGCTACCTGCAGAGCCGGTTATCAGCACACGCTTGCCCTTTAGTAGCGCACCAACAGATTCCATGTCTACAATAATCTCCTGACGTGGCAGAAGGTCTTCTACGGATACCTCTTTTAATTGCATGCTGCGATAGGTGTCTTCGTCATAGTCGTTATCGCCGGGGTTTAGTTCCTTGGCCTGTTGGGTCATGAATATTTTGCAGCCGACCTTTATCAGCATGTCCTGCAACTGCTGGTTGTTTCTGAAATCGTTGGCACGCAGGGGTGATACAAGTACTGCGTCAATATGGTTCTTGGCGATGATGGATTCCAAGTCGTCGTTAATGTTGTAGACGTGCTTACCCATCAGCAACATGTGCTTAGCCTGCTTGTCGTGTGAGATGAAACCTTTGAGCAGGAATTTTTTTGGGTTCTGTGAGTTGATGTTCTTGGCAATACCGATACCGCCGGTCAGTGCGCCGTAGATGAGTACTCTCATGGCTCGTTTGTCAGAGACCATGATGTCGTACAGATTCTTTACGACAACACGTCCAGCCCACATCAGCAGGGTGGCCACGCAGAATGTGACGACAGTCTCTGTCTGGCTCAGGATAGCTATACAGCAGATATGCTTCTCGACAATGACGGAGTATATCAGGGCTAAAATCATTGACAGCAGGCTGCCATAGCCTACACGCATCAAATCGACGAAACTCGAGTAACGTACAATTCCCGAATATGTGCGGAATACACGGAAGCCTATTATCCCGAATGCCGTATAGGCAATCATCGTATATAATACCGCAAATCGGTAATCAAATAATACGGCTGTTTTCCTGAAGGTCCAGAAGGTAAAGATACCGGAAAGGAATACAAACAGGCTGTCTGCAATTAGTACACACCAATAAGGTAAAGTGTTCTTGGTAAAGTACCAGCTGATTATTTTATCTAATGGATTTGTCATATTAGCTTAGTATTTTCGGGTGCAAAAGTACATAATTTTTGTAAAATAAAGAAATTTTTGCGTATTATTTTAAACTTTTTCGTTGCGATTGCGTCTAACCAGTGATTTCAAACCATATTTAATCACCATATAATTAAAAACAATTAAAACTATGAAGAAACTTTTTATGATGATTGCAATGCTGGCACTTCCGTTTGCCATGCAGGCACAGACCAAGTTCCATGACGCCGAAATCAACGAGGCTCAGGGCGCAGTGAAGAAGATTACCCAGAATATGATGGGTCGCGAGCAGGTTACTACCTTTGGACAGGATGGTAAGATGCAGCGTGAAGGCATGTCGGATCCGGTTTATGATGCTAACGGCTATCTGCAGTCGGCTAAGATGTCTATGCGTGGTCAGGAGACTGCCATTACATTCAAGTGGCAGGACGGAAAGCTCGTCAGCCAGTCAATGAATATGATGGGAAACGATGTCACCACCGTCTATTCTTATAATGATAAGGGTGCTATTGCCTCTCAGTCAATGAACTTTGGAGGTCAGGAAATGAAGATGGAATATACCGATATTAAATATGATGCAAAGGGTAACTGGATCAGCCGTAAGACCTCTATGATGGGGCAGGAAATGGAGCAGACCCGCACTATTGAATATTACGAATAAAACCAACCATTCACATTATACATTAAATTTCTTTTCAAAAAAATGGCTATCTTTTATTAAGGTAGCCGTTTTTTTTGTAATTTTGCAGCCGAAAAATATAAACTTAGCTGTATAAAACTAACAATATATGTGTGGAATAGTTGGTTATATTGGTAAGCAGCAGGCTTATCCAATACTTATTAAGGGACTTCGTCGACTGGAGTATCGTGGTTATGACTCTGCCGGTGTGGCACTGATCAATGAGAACAGCGAACTCAATGTCTATAAGGCGAAAGGTAAGGTGGACAACTTGACGGAGTATTGCTCTGACAAGGATGTCACGGGTTGCATAGGTATTGCCCATACACGTTGGGCTACTCATGGCGAACCCTCAGCGCGTAATGCTCACCCCCACTATTCCCAGAGTCATAACCTGGCTATTATTCATAATGGTATCATTGAGAACTATGCAGATATCAAGGCCAAGTTGATAGATAAAGGTGTAGAGTTCAAGAGCGACACTGATACTGAGGTGCTGGTACAGCTCGTGGAGTATATCATGGTGAAGAAGAATATCACCCTGCTCGAGGCTGTTCAGGTGGCACTCTTCCAGGTGATTGGTGCCTACGCTATCGCTATTGTCGACAAGCGCGACCCCAGTCAGATCATTGCAGCCCGTAAGCAGAGCCCATTGGTGGTAGGTATCGGACAGGATGAGTTCTTCCTGGGTTCTGATGCCAGTCCTATCATTGAATATACGGATAAGGTGGTATATCTCGAAGACGGCATGATTGCCGTTATCCGCCTGGGTGAGGAACTGAAGGTGATGAGTATCCTTGGTGAGGAACAGGAACTGAAAGTGAAGAAGGTGGATATCGACCTCGGACAGATTGAGAAGGGCGGTTACGACCACTTCATGCTGAAGGAAATCTTCGAACAGCCCGAGTGTCTGACCAACTGTATGCGTGGACGTATCAATGTGGATGCCAACCACGTGACGCTTTCAGCCCTTATCGACTATCGTCGCCAGCTGTTGGATGCCAAACGTATTGTCATCGTGGCCTGTGGTACTTCCTGGCACGCAGGACTTATCGGTAAGCAGCTCATCGAGTCGTTCTGCCGTATCCCCTGTGAGGTGGAGTATGCCTCTGAGTTCCGCTATCGCAATCCTGTCGTTACCAGCGATGATGTGGTGATTGCCATTTCTCAGAGTGGTGAGACGGCCGATACCCTTGCTGCTATCCAGTTGGCTAAGGAGAAGGGCGCCTTCATCTATGGTATCTGTAATGCCATTGGTTCCAGCATCCCCCGCGCCACTGATACAGGTACCTATATCCACGTAGGTCCTGAGATTGGTGTGGCTTCAACAAAGGCTTTCACTGGTCAGGTCACGGTGCTCACCATGTTTGCCCTTGCCCTTGGTGAGGCAAAGGGTACCATCAATCGTGATGAATACCTGAAGGTTGTCAAGGGACTGAACCGTATTCCTGAGACTATCAAGGAGGTGCTGAAGACGAATGAGAAAGTGCGCGACCTTGCACGTACCTTTACCTATGCACACAACTTCCTCTACCTGGGCCGTGGCTATTCTTTCCCCGTTGCCCTGGAGGGTGCGCTGAAACTGAAGGAGATTTCTTATATTCACGCTGAGGGCTATCCTGCAGCTGAGATGAAGCACGGTCCTATCGCCCTGATTGACTCAGATATGCCTGTGGTGGTTATCGCTACGCATAATGCTATGTACGAGAAGGTGCTCTCAAATATTCAGGAGATCAAGGCGCGTCAAGGACGTGTCATCGCACTTGTGTCAAAGGGCGACGATACCATCAGCCGTATTGCTGACGAGGTTATCGAACTGCCCGATGTGATGGAGTGCCTGGAGCCTCTGGTGGCTACTATTCCTCTGCAGCTTCTGGCTTACCATGTGGCTGTCTGCAAGGGTAAGAACGTGGACCAGCCACGAAATCTGGCTAAGTCTGTTACGGTGGAATAGTTCTTGGAATATAATATTTAAATAAAATGGTGTAACCTACTGGGTTGCACCATTTAATTTTTCGAAAAAAGCCTCACACCCTCACATTTCTCTCAAAACCCCAGTGTTTATGGGGGCTGAGGCTAGTGACCCTTTTCGGTAAAGGGTCACGCAAAGGGTCACATGAAGGGTCACTCTCTAACTAGCCAGAAATATTTTCCTAGTTAACGAGTATTTTTTTCCTAACTAGCCAGTAAGAGAAACGTCGTTTTGCTGATAGAGAAACGACGAGTTGCTGATAGAGAAACGACGGATTACTTGTCAAGAAGCTCTGAGATGGAGAATGTAATTTCTTTTTACTACTTAAATTGCGTTAAGATTTCTTGCTAAATCAATAATATTTTTGAGCTGATTCATTTGATGATTTGAATTAGCTCAAATCATGAAATGAGTTAACTCAAATCATGAAATGAGTTAAGTGAAATTTTTAGGGCCATTTTTGTGCAATATAGTCCTATTAGTAAGAAAATGAAGTCAAAGTGGTTTGTCAAGAAAACTTATTCGCCATCAAATCCTTATTTAGTTTCCTCTCGATTGTAATAATCATCTCTAATGTGAGGGTTGATGTGACCCTTTATGTGACCCTTCTGAAAAAAGGGTCACATGATTAAATTGTTATATACCAGAAACTTGCGCCTTAAATGTGAGGGTGTGAGGCTTTTTTGCACGTAGTCAACCCAAATCAGGAAACGTCACGCAAATGCCTTTTTTGCACGAAGATTCATTGCCAATTAGAAACCATAGGTTAAGACCTCCTAAGTCATAGACTAAGGACTCGCAAACCTATGACTTAGCAACCGGAAACCATTGAGTTCCGATCACTAACTCATCGAGTTGCTACCCCTAACTCGTTGAGTTGTGATGTTAACATTATTAGATTGTTGAAGTTTCGGCAGTTCTTTTCTACCACAGGTTACTACGTTAAACAGGGCTGATTAATAAATGAAATGTGATTTACAAACATGAATTGATGTGTAAGATATTAAAAGTTTTGGATAAATACTGTTAAAGTATGGCACTTTCATTCTGAATTCTGTACGCACTTTCAATAATAATTCGTATATTTGCGGCATAAAGGTGTTGTCAGGCCTTGCGCACGTTAAGCTAATGCCAGTGGGCGGCTGGTGCGACAAACGATTATGCAGAATGGTAGAATGCAAAAATAACAGTCAGTTCCTTCGGGAATGGGAGTATAGAGCAAGTCTCCGAGTATGCAAATCATGGCCTTTTTATTTCATTCCCAGGTGATTACACGCCATAGGTGTTAATCCCCCAGAAATGTAGGCTAGTGACAGGGCGAGGAAGTGTTGGAGAGTAACCGCATCAGGTGTTAATCCCCCAGAAATGTAGGCTAGTGACAGGTTGTAAGCCTTCGGGAATCCTATGCTCTTGGGTGTTAATCCCCCAGAAATGTAGGCTAGTGACAGGAAGCAAGAACATATTAACATATTTGGACCTGGTGTTAATCCCCCAGAAATGTAGGCTAGTGACAGGAGCGAACCGAAGTCGTACAGGGGAGTCCAGGTGTTAATCCCCCAGAAATGTAGGCTAGTGACAGGCTCAGCGAACCAACGGTTCGTGCCGGTCGGGGTGTTAATCCCCCTGTAGGTTAGTGACAGGGTGGGCTACGGCGACGTGGCGGTTACGCTGGTGTTAATCACCCAGAAATGAAGGCTATTGACAGGAGCCGTTTTCGGCTGGGTTCTAGCTTTTGGTGTTGATCCACCAGAAATGTTGGCTATTTGATGTAACATGAACGAAGTATTTGTATTGGAATTGCCTTTGCAGGTTGAGAAATATCAGGCTGATATCCTTGACAAGCGTTATGAGCAACTTCGCCAATTGTACAACTACGTGCAAGGCAAGTTGTTCAGACAATATAGGTACTTTGAGCAGATGAAAGAGTATCAAGCCTGCGAAAAGATTAATGAGAAGAAGGATTTCTTTAGAACTCACCCGTTTCTGATTAATGAAACGCTGAAAGGCATCAAAACACCCTTTATGGTTTCTTTTGATGAATATAGTATAAAAGGATTTATTGAGAAATTGGCTCAAAAGCAAGTTGGCCCCAATATGACCTTTGCCGATCTTGGGTTTACTACTTATATCTTGGACCATTTAGGAGCAAGTGTATGGGCTGCGTGGGATAAGAAATTGTACGACTTTAAAGCCAAGCGCATCTCATTTAAGAAATATGGTGAACTTGATTCCTTTTCAAGCCGCAGAAAGGTTGTTCGTGGAGTAGTTTACTTCTCGGGTATGGAATTGCATCTTGATACGATGGAACTTGCCATTAAGATGAATGGTAAGGTCGGGAAAGAAGCTAAGTTTATTACATTAAAGATGCTGCACAATCCCAAGCATGCTGACTATGAGATGTGGGCGTTGAAAGGTGGAGTCGAAATCGTGAAAGTGGTGAAGGTGGTTCGTCGCTTGGTGCGCAGTCAATACAAGTACTATGTGCAACTGACCATCGAGGGCGAGAAACCGCAGAAGGGTCGCACGTTGGGCAAGGGCAATGTTGGTATCGACCTTGGACCTACTACGGTGGCTGTATGTGGTGAGAATGTGGTGAGCATCGATAAACTGGCCTCGAAGTGCGACAATATCCAAGAGAAGATAACCCGACTAAGCAGAAAGATTGACCGCAGTCGCAGAGCCAACAATCCACAGAACTTCAACGAAGACGGAACCATTAAGCGCGGCATCAAACTGGTTTGGAAAAAAGACAAAGACTTAAAAAGATATTCTAAACTTAAAAGAGAGTTGGTAGAGCTGCGTCGCAAACAGACTGCCATCCGTAAGCAGCAACATATCGACAGGGCCAATGCACTACTAAAGGAGGGCGATACGTTTATTGTGGAGAACAATCAGATTAGTAGTTGGACTATGAGGGCCAAAGAGACCAAGGTGAACGAGAAAACCGGTAGGATTCAGAAGAAGAAACGCTTTGGTAAATCGGTAGCCAACCACGCACCTTCTATGTTCATAAACATTTTGGAGAACAAAGTTAAGTCGTTAGGTGGCAAGGTGGTAAAGGTGGATACAAAGAATGCCGCCAGTCAATATGACTTTACGGACGGCAGTTTTACAAAGCACGAACTAAAGGAACGCAATGTAACACTATCAAATGGCGACACACACCAGCGTGATATGCTTGCCGCCTTTAACCTGCAACATCTGAAGTATGACGAGGCAGAAGCTAAACAGTATGATACAGAAGCAATGGCAGCTGACTACGAGCGTTTCTGCCAGCTAGAGCAGGAGGAAATCCAGCGATATAAGAATAAAGAGAAGAAGGACGACCGCGGTACGATTGGAGCGGAGAAACTATAAGTATACATCGGAATGTATTTAGATGGCTTTACCAATATCATATTCATCAGGAGAAAAGGAATTCATACGTCAACGTATCCTAAAAGGAGACGTACCGCAGCAATTATATAAATATCGCACTATAGATAGCGTCAAGCAGCTTCTTGAAAATCACAAGATTTACTTTTCAAGTTGTAAGGAATTTAATGATCCTTTCGAAAGTGCAGTTAACATCTTGTCAGGCTATACTCCCCAACAGTATTATGAGTCTTTCATTTTGGGAGACATGACTCCTGAAATATCAAAAGAACTTACCAAACAAATTGTTAGTGGCACTATTGATGGGGAGACATTATTGAAACAACTGACAATAGAGGTAATCTCATCAGTAGGATATTATTGTATGACGACAAAACCTGATAACTTACTGATGTGGGCACATTATGGCGATAGTCACAAAGGGGTATGCTTGAAGTTTGATATCCTAAAAGATTTGGAAACGTTTTTAGTTCCAATTCCTGTTGACTACAATGAACAGTACATGGATTATGATATGTTGAACAGCGATTTGTTAAGTATATTACGCCGTAAATCGCCTGATTGGAGGTACGAAGACGAATACAGAATTATAAAAACAGATCATCAGGGGCTTTGGGAGATTAAGCCGGATTGTTTGGTTGAAATCATTTTTGGATGCAGGACTTCTGAAGAAGATAAAAATGAGATAAAGAATCTTGCTACAGCCTCAGGCTTTACAAATGTCAAGTTCTCTGAAGCTAGAATGAAACGAGATTCGTATGGATTAGAGATTTAAGAAGAATACATATGCGTGCCAAAGGAGATGGAAGAGGGAATGTCTCTGATGTAGTAAGGATGATACATTAAAAAAGATACCCAAATATTTGAAGATTACAAAAAAAACTTCCGAGATGGCAAGGGGACTGTCATCTTCAGTCGTGGATGCACTCACGAGTTGAACACCATCACCCGAGACTTCTTTTCCGAAAAAAATGGCTCAGTAGAGAAAAATGACGAGAAAGGGAATCGTGGATATAAATCTTACAATCTTCCAGCCTTACAATGACAACGTCAAACGTAGTGATATCACCCCTTATAGCTGAAATCATCGATTGAGCCGAGTGAATTCATGACTTGAGCTTCCTATGGTAAATCACGAATTTTGAGTATTAAAATATTTAAATTTCTATTATTTCTTATATGTTTATCGCCTGTGACGATGTTTTTGATGTTTAAGGGGG
>Ga0265299_10006561_pt1 | contig 10583 bp, 8 predicted proteins | sample AusTroGonzalo_MG_4_FD_193485 | JGI IMG/M metagenome (GOLD analysis project Ga0265299, IMG submission 193485) | Bovine rumen microbial communities from tropical cattle in Woodstock, Queensland, Australia - Gonzalo_02 | ecosystem: Host-associated > Mammals > Digestive system > Stomach > Rumen ...
ACTATGAGCCCCTTCCGCCGCAGCAGGAAGAATCCCTGAGCGTGCGCCGCAAAGAGGAAGACCTTATCCGCCAGGCCCTGGAAAAGTACCACGGCAACCGCAAGAAAGCGGCCGAGGAACTGGGAATGAGCGAACGCACCCTGTACCGTAAACTGCCCCCGGAATACCGCAAGAAATGAAACGCTGGACCCTCATATTGTTCGGGGTGCTGCTGCTGGTATCGGCCTGCGGCATCTACTCCTTTTCCGGCACTTCCATCCAGCCGGATGTGAAAACCATCACCATCCCTTACGTAGAATACCGGGCCCTGCGCGTAAATCCTTCCCTGTCCAACGACTTAACGGAGGCCTTGAAGGAGAAATTCCGCAAGCTCACCCGTCTGGAGGAAGTAGACGTGGACGGCGATCTTGAGGTAGTGTGCGAGGTCACCGGCTACGATACCAAGGCCACAGCCGTTACGGCCGATGAACTGGCCTCCCAGACCCGTCTCACCGTCACGGTAAGCGTGGATTTCACCAACCGGAAGTATCCGGAGGACGATTTCCAGCGCAAGAGTTTCAGCGCCTACGAAGACTTCGACGCCACGCTTTCACTGGATGCAGTGGAGGCCGGTCTGTGCGAGTCCATCATAGAGAAACTGGTAGAAGACATCTTTAACGCAACGGTAGCACAATGGTAGGGTCTTCCTATATCAACATCCATACGCTCCTGCTGGACGAACTGGTGGGGGTCGTGAATCTGTATCCCTGGTATGGGGCCGCCCGCGTGGAACTGTGCCGCCGCATGGTCGGCATGGGAGAAGACTGGGGGGAAGAGCAGTATGCGGCGGAAGCACTGTACGTTCCCGACAGAGGGAAAATCTCCACCCTTATCCGCAAGGGCAGGTCGGCCGACTGTTCGGACAAAGACCTGCAGATGCTGCTGGACTCCTACTTGGAGCCGGCGGCGCCCGCCCAGGAAGAGGAAACCCATCCGGTGCGGGTGGTGGGCGGCGACTATTTCTCCCAGGCCCAATACGACAAAGTGCGTCGCAGCGGCGACAATATTTTCAGCCGGTTCGCGGCCAAAGCCCGGTCCGAAAATGCGGCGGGGGAGGAAAGCGGCAGCGAAATGGCCGAACGCTTCGCCACAGAAACTTTGGGCCGGATTTTTGCCGAACAGGGCCGTCCGGATGAGGCCAGGCGCATTTATTCGCGTCTAATTTTGGAAATCCCGGAAAAAAGTGCTTACTTTGCATCCCTTATCGACAATTTGGATAATTAAAAGGTAAAAATATATGAATGCAGCGTTTACAGTATTGGTCGTTCTCATCATTATTGCGTCCATTCTCCTGATTGCAGTCGTCCTTCTGCAAAACGGCAAGGACGGCGGTCTGGCCACCAATTTCACCTCCGCCAACCAAACCCTGGGCGTGCGCCAGACGGCCACCATCCTGGAAAAGGCCACCTGGTATCTGGTAGCCTTCATCCTGGTGGTTTCCATCATCACCGTTTTCGTAGCCCGCGGCAACACCCGTGGCGGTACCAACGAGGCCATCAGCACCGAAATCCTGAACCAGGCCGAACAAGCCGCCGACGAAGCTCCCGCCTTCCCCATCTCCCAGGAGAATCCGGAAATCGCCGAATAATTTCGGTCTTACCAGCTAATTACTAGCCGTTTGTCCTCGGACAGGCGGCTATTTCTGCATCTGGTTAGGTCAGGAGGCCTTCGGCCGACAGCTTTCACCTCCCTAAGGGAGGGGAAACGGGAAAGGGGTGGGGTAAATTGATTATTTTTTTACGTTGCCCCCTCCTCCAAACCTCCTCCCCTCGGGGAAGGAGGCTTACTGTCGCCCTTTCAGGGCTCTATCGTTGGTAACTTTCGCATGTGCGAAAGATGATTATCTTCGTCTGCCAAAATGTCAGAAAATCCTCAAAGGAACGGAGATTGTGCTAACAGGGGCAAAAGGAGAACTGAATTATGGCAGAAAATAATAACAACAACAGCAATTTCCTGGAGCGTTTCGCCATCAACCTGAACGAACGCGCAGCCCAGGGCAAACTGGACCCAGTGATCGGCCGGGACGACGAAATCCGCCGCGTCCTGCAGATCCTGAGCCGCAGGACCAAGAACAATCCTATCCTGGTGGGCGAGCCCGGCGTGGGCAAGACCGCCATCTCTGAGGGCATCGCCCAGAATATCGTGAACGGGCAGGTGCCTGAGAACCTGAAATCCAAGAAAGTCTATTCCCTGGATATGGGCGCCCTTATCGCGGGTGCGAAATATCAAGGTGAATTCGAAGAGCGTCTGAAGGGCGTGGTGAAGGAAGTGGTGGACAGCGCCGGTGAAATCATCCTCTTCATCGACGAAATCCACACGCTGGTGGGCGCAGGCCGTTCCAGCGGCGCCATGGACGCTTCCAACATCCTGAAACCGGCCCTGGCGCGCGGAGAACTGCGCACTATCGGCTCCACTACCCTGGACGAGTACCAGAAGTACTTTGAGGCCGACAAAGCCCTGGAGCGCCGTTTTCAGATGGTACTGGTGGACGAACCTTCGCCTGCGGAGAGCATCGCTATCCTGCGCGGCCTGAAGGAGCGCTATGAGAACCACCACAAGGTGCGCATCGAGGACGACGCCCTCATCGCCGCCGTGAACCTTTCGCACCGCTACATCACCAGCCGTTACCTGCCGGACAAGGCCATCGACCTGGTGGACGAAGCTGCCTCCAAGCTGCGTCTGGAGATGAATTCGGTGCCGGAGCCCATCGACGACCTCAATTCGGCCATCCGCCAGAAGGAGATTGAGCGCGAGGCTATCAAGCGCGAGGGCGCGTCCGCCAAGAAGGACAAACTGGAGTCCGAACTCAAGGATCTCCAGGCCCGGCGGGAAACCCTTATGAAGCGCTGGAACGAAGAAAAGGACACTCTGAACGGCCTGCAGACAGCCCGCCAGGAACTGGAAGAGCTGGGTATCCAGGCCAAGACGGCCGAACGCAACGGCGACTATGCCAAAGTGGCCGAAATCCGTTACGGCAAGATGGCCGCCACCCAGAAGCGTATCGACGAGCTCACCGCCAAGGCGGAAAGCATCAAGGATCCCCTTGTCACCGAGGCGGTTACGCCCGAGGACATCGCCGAGGTAGTGGCCAAGTGGACCGGCATTCCCGTGAACCGGATGCTGGAAAGCGAAAAGGACAAGCTGCTGCGGATGGAGGCCGAGCTTCACAAGCGCGTAGTGGGCCAGGAGCAGGCCATCCGCGCCGTGGCCGATGCCGTACGCCGCAACCGGGCGGGCCTTTCAAACGAGAAGCGCCCTATCGGCTCCTTCCTCTTCATGGGTACCACCGGTGTGGGTAAGACCGAACTGGCCAAAGCCCTGGCGGCGTTCCTGTTTAACGACGAGAACATGATGACCCGAATCGATATGTCCGAGTACCAGGAGCGGCACACCGTTTCCCGCCTGGTAGGTGCGCCTCCGGGATACGTGGGCTACGACGAGGGCGGCCAGCTCACCGAAGCCGTGCGCCGCAAACCCTACTCCGTGGTGCTGCTGGACGAAATAGAAAAAGCCCATCCGGACGTGTTCAACGTGCTCCTGCAGGTGCTGGACGATGGTAGGCTCACAGACAACAAGGGCCGTACGGTGGACTTCAAGAACACCATCCTCATCATGACCTCCAACGCCGGGGCCGATATCATCCAGAGCTACATGGAGCGCCTGCCGGAAGTGGACGGCGTGAACATGCAGGCTATCGCCACCCGCCGGAGCCTGCTGGACGAATGCGCCGGGAAAGTGCTTGACGTCCTGAAAATGACCGTTCGGCCCGAATTCCTGAACCGTATCGACGAAATCATCATGTTCGATCCCCTCACCAAGGCCGATATCCGCGAAATCCTGCACATCCAGGAAGCCGAACTGCAGAAGCGGCTCTCCGAAAGCGGCATCACCGTACAGTTCACATCGGCCTTCGAAGACCACATGGTGGAACACGGCTACGACCCGTCCTACGGCGCCCGTCCCATCAAGCGCCTGATCCAGCGCGAGCTGGTGAACACCCTGGCCAAGTCCATACTGGACGGCAGCGTCCACAAAGACTCCGTAATCACCGTAGACGCCGCCGGCGGCGAAGTCCTGCTTCGCTAACCCTGGCAAGCAACTCTCTAATACACAGCACATTACAAAAAGTAATCGTTCAAATTTTGAACGATTACTTTCTTATAACACGGTGAGTATCAGCTATTTAGTTGCCAGGGATTTGAAGTCTTCCCAGCGGTAGAAGCTGCCGGGGGCGGCCATTTCCAGCGGAAGGGTGGTCTCCCGGCCGTTCAGAAGGATCTGGAACAGGATGTCCGGGTCCTTTTTGCTTTTGAAGAAGATCAGCTGCAGGTTGCAGGCCATGGGAACGTCGTAGTTGCGCCAGTAGTTTTCCACCTCGAAGGGATTTTCCACCACTTCGTTCATTCCGTTGATACCCAGAAGGGACATGAAGGGCATCAGGGTGGAATCGTGGGCAAAGCGCAGACGCAGCTGCACGCCGCTGGCCCAGTCTTCTTCGGCCTTCTCTATAAAGTCTTCATAGAGGGCTTTCATGGCTTTGGGCCGAAGGTTTTGCGTATCCGGCGACATACCCAGCAGCTGGTAGTCGCGGAAATTGTTCACACGCCACAGGTTATAGCGCTCTTCGGGGGTGTATAACTGATACAGATGCTCCGGAACGGGCACACCCAGGTTGTCCAGGGTGCTTAGCATGGTGTGCATATCGAAGCAGAAGCGGTACTTGTTCCGGACCAGTTTGCCGGGCTTGGTGAACCATCGGCCCAACATGGCGTCCAGATCCAGGACGTTGTCTCTGAAGCGGTTAAACTTCAGTTCGGCTTCTCCGCCCCGTTCTTCGCCGGAGTCAATTACGTCCGGAAGCAGGTAATACTGGTAGGGATAGCCATAGTCGGCATCAAAGGTGAAGTCCTTGTCCAGATTGTCCAGTTCGCTCAGGAAGGAGAACATGCTCACAATCACGCGGTGGGACACGGTGGATACGGCCGATGCATGGGTTTGCCCCTTGAAAACCTCCGGGTAGTTCTTGTACAGCTGACCGGCAATGTAGCGATGCTGCTGCTGGCCCAGGACGGTGAGGTTGCCCTCACGCCGGGAGAGCACAGGATACAGCTCTGCGTAATCCTTATAGAACTGTTCGCCCTCCGGTGTAAGCAGTCCTTGTTCCTTGGCCTTGTTCCACACGGCCATGATTTCCGCATACACCGTTCCGCCCAGGGCGAAGCGGGCGCCATGTCGTCCGACATGACTCACATAGAAGGGTTTATAGCCTTTGGGCGCTTTGGTGGGAGCGGGCTGGTCCATGGGATAGAGATAATGCACGCCGCCGGTGCGCTCGATATCGGCGGCAATCTCTTCTTGGGTATTACGCTGGGCCCCAAGCGGCCATGCCGCCAACCCAACCAGCAGAAGTAAGATAACTCGTTTCATAATCCGGATTAGACTTCGGTGGCGGTGGCGAATTCGCTCAGGAAGCGCATGTCGTTCTCGAAGTAGTGGCGAAGGTCGTTCACCTGCCACTTGAGCATGGCGATGCGTTCTACACCCATGCCGAAAGCGAAGCCGCTGTACTGCGAAGGGTCGATGCCACTGGCTTTGAGCACGTTGGGGTCTACCATACCACAGCCCATAATCTCCAGCCAGCCGGTGCCTTTGCAAATGTTGCAGCCCTTGCCGTGGCAGATGTTGCAGCTCACGTCCACTTCGGCCGAAGGCTCCGTGAAGGGGAAGTAGCTGGGACGCATACGGATCTGCGTCTCCGGGCCGAACATCTCGCGGGCGAAGAGCAGGATGGCCTGCTTAAGATCGGCGAAAGTGACATCCTTATCGATATAAAGGCCCTCCACCTGGTGGAAAATGCAGTGGGCGCGGGCCGATATGGCCTCGTTGCGGAACACCCGGCCGGGGCACACCACGCGGATGGGCAGCGGCTGCGTTTCCATGGTACGGACCTGCACGGAAGAGGTGTGGGTGCGCAGGAGCAGCGGGTTAATATGCCCCGTGCTTACGAAGAAAGTGTCCTGCATTTCGCGCGCCGGGTGGTTGGGCGGGAAGTTCAGGGCCTCGAACACGTGGTAGTCGTCCTCGATTTCCGGACCCTCGGCCACATCGTAGCCGAATTTGCGGAAGATGTCCACAATCTGCTGCCGGACGATGGAAACCGGATGGCGGGAACCCAGGGGGAAAGCATCGCCGGGCATGGTGAGGTCTTCCTTGGGGGCATCGGCCACGGCCGATACCTCTGCCAGGGACTTCAGTTCCTCGATGCGGGCGGTGGCGGCCTTCTTCAGTTCATTCAACTTCTGTCCATACTCGCGTTTGAGCTCCGGCGCCACAGAGCGGAACTGCTCCATCAGGGCCGTGATTTCACCTTTTTTGCCCAGAAAACGGATGCGGGCTTCCTCGGCCTCCTTGGCCGTCTGGGCCCTCAGTTCGTTCAGCTCTTTGAAAATCTGTTCAATCGCTTCCTTCATATCTTTTATTTTTTCTTGTTTCTCTTGTCACGGGCGTCTTTAGCACGTTTTCCGCCGCTCTTCATGTACTTTTTCCATTGCTCTTCCGTGAAGAAGCGCTGGTAGCTGTTATCGATCTGCTGCATCCACTTGTCCTGCACGTTCACGTACAGGTCGCGGTTTTCTACCTTGGCCTTCTGCAGATCCTCCATTTCCTGCGTCATGGCTTTGTAGTCGTGCGTAAGGGTGGAATCCACGTAGAACTCCTGCCAGTATTCCAAATCCAGCAGTGTGCTAAGGCGCTCAACCTCTTTGTCGATGAACTCCAGGAGCTGTTTTTCCCTTTCTTCCGGCGTTTGCGGCGGCTGGTTCTGGGCCCCGGCCACGAAAACCGACAGGCATACGGCAACGAGGACGCTTGATAAACGATAAAAATTCATACCTTTGTAAACTGTTGTCAAACGACAAAATTACGCAATAAATCGAAAAAGCCCAAAATACCATGAGAAATTCGCTCTTGAAACTTGTGGCAGCCCTCTCCGCCGTCCTTTTTGGGACGTTTGAAGGCAACACCTGCACCAACGTAATCGTCACCCGTGGTGCCAGCCAGGACGGGTCTGTGCTGGTCTCTTATGCGGCCGATTCCCACTATCTCTTCGGCGAACTGTATTACAAGCCCGCCGCAGACTGGAAGCCGGGTTCCATGCTCAAAATCTACGACTGGGACACCAACCGCTACCTGGGAGAAATCGAGCAAGTGCCCCACACCTTCCAGACTGTGGGAAATATGAATGAGTATCAGCTGATTATCACGGAAACCACCTGGGGCGGCCGGCCGGAGCTGGAAGACAAGAAAGGCGGCATCGACTATGGTTCCCTCATCTATGTAACCTTGCAGCGTGCCAAGACGGCCCGCGAGGCCATCGACATCATCGTGGACCTGGCCAACGAATACGGTTACGCCTCGGAGGGCGAGACCTTCTCCATCGCCGACAAGAACGAAGCCTGGATCATGGAACTTATCGGCAAGGGCACCAACATAAAAAATGGCGTCAATGTGAACAAGGGCATTGTCTGGGTGGCCCGGCGGATACCGGACGGCGCCATCTGCGCACACGCCAACCAGGCCCGTATCGGCAAGTTCCCCCTGAACGACCCCGATAACTGCCTCTACGCACCGGATGTGATTTCCTTCGCCCGCCGCATGGGCTATTTCGACGGCCTGGACAGCGAATTCAGCTTCAAAAAGGCCTATTGCCCCGCCGACTTCGGCACCATTCGCGGCTGCGACGCCCGCGCCTGGAGCGCCTTCAACATCCTCACCGACGGCTGGTTCTCCTACTACGACGAGGATGGCAAAGCCGTCACCCGCGACGCCTTCGCTTTCCTCGATTATGTCATGGGCAAGGACCTGGACGGCGACTTCCCGCTCTTTGTCTATCCCCGCAAGAAGGCCGGCGTGAAGGATGTGGCCGATGTAATGCGCGACCACTTCGAAGGCACGCCCATGGATATGACCCAGGATATCGGCGCAGGCGGAAACGCCCTCCCGTACCGCTGGCGTCCTATGGAATTCCAGGACAACGAAGGCCATACCTATGTGAACGAGCGCGCCATCGCCACCCAGCAAACCGGTTTCTGGATGGTGGGACAGGCCCGCAACTATGTGCCCGACGTAGTGGGCGGCATCCTCTGGTTCGGCACGGACGACGCAGCCACCTCCTACCTCACCCCCATCTACACCGCCACCACCCGGGTTCCGGACTGCTTCCGGGAAGGCAACGGAGACCTGCTGCACTACTCGCCGGATGCTTCCTTCTGGATCAACAACCGCGTCTCCAACGCCTGCTACAAGATGTACAACGTAATGGCCCCCTACGTGCGCGCCAAGGCCGATCTTTTCGAGATCGACCAGATGGAGCGCCGCACCCATTCGGTGGACAGCATGGCCGTTGTGATGTACAACCAGGTGGCCGTGAAGATGCAGAAGAAATTATCGGCCAAAGGCGACGTAATGGTATCCCGCGAACCTTTCGCCAAGGTTATCAAATACGTGACGGACTACACCGTGGAAACAGCCCAGAACCAGTTCAACGCCTGGCGGGACCTGGAAGTGGAACTGCTGGTAAAATACATGGACGGAAACGTGAAGCCCCAGGATGCCAATGGGAAATTCATTAATTCCAAGCACTCGGAAGGCCTTCCGGAGCACATCGAACAGCCCGGTTACACAGAACTCTGGAAAGAGATCGTCGCCCAGGAACACGGCGCTATCATCCGCGTTCCCGCCGGCAACTAAGCGGCCACCATTACGGTTAGGCCGGCCATGACGATACTCACCATGCTCATGAGCTTGATGAGGATGTTCAGGGACGGGCCGGAGGTGTCTTTGAAGGGGTCGCCTACGGTATCGCCCACGATAGTGGCTTTGTGAGCAGGGGAGTTCTTCCCGCCATGGTGGCCTTCTTCCACGTACTTCTTGGCATTGTCCCAGGCACCGCCGGAATTGGCCAGGAAAATGGCCAGCACGAAGCCGGCACCCAGGCCGCCGGACAGCAGGCCGATAACAGCCGCAGGACCCAGCAACAGGCCCACCACCATAGGCACCAGAATGGCCAGCATGGAGGGGAAAATCATCTCCCGCTGGGCCGCCTTGGTGGAGATACGCACGCAGGAGGTATAGTCCGGGCGCTGTTTCCCTTCCAGAATACCCGCAATCTCACGGAACTGCCGACGCACTTCCACCACCATCTTGGAGGCGGCGCGCCCCACAGCCTGCATGGTGAGGCCGCAGAAGAGGAAGGCCATCATGGAACCCAGGAAAATACCCACCAGCACGCGGGGATTCATGAGGGTAATATCGTACAGTTCAACGATATCCGTGATGCTGGCGTTCACCGTCTCCACGGAGCGGCCGCCAATCTCCAGCACCGACCGGCCCACGTGACCCAGGCCGATTTTAATTTCCTCGATATAGGAAGCCAGCAGCGCCAGGGCGGTAAGGGCGGCCGATCCAATGGCGAAACCCTTGCCGGTAGCTGCCGTGGTGTTGCCCAGGGCATCCAGCACGTCCGTCTTTTCGCGCACCGAAGGATCCAGTTCGCTCATCTGGGCGTTGCCGCCGGCATTGTCGGCGATAGGGCCGTAAGCGTCTGTGGCCAAGGTGATTCCCAGCGTGGAAAGCATACCCACAGCAGCGATGGAAATGCCGTACAGGCCCATACTGAGGGTGGAGGCATTGAACACGAAATCCGTAGCGAAACCATAGGCCAGCAAAATGGCGCAGCAAATGGTAATCACGGGAACGGCGGTGGAGCGCATACCCAGGCCCACCCCGTTGATCACCACCGTAGCCGATCCAGTCTGGGCTGCCTCGGCCAGTTTCTGCGTGGGCCGATAAGAATGCGAGGTGTAGAATTCCGTCACCTTGCCGATAATCACGCCCGAGAGCAGGCCGCTGAGCACGCTCAGGGACAGTTTCCACCAGCCCGGGAAGCCCAGCAGCCAGAACACGCCGAAGCTCAGGACGGCGATGAGCGCCGCCGCCAGGTTGGTGCCCACCGACAACGATTTGAGCAGGTCCTGCAGGCCGGCGCCCTCCTTGGTGCGAACCACGTAAATACCTATGATAGAGAGCACTACACCAATGGCAGCAATTACCATAGGGGCCAGAATGGCGCGCATCTGCACCGCAGTTCCATCGGCAAAGAAGGCCGATGCACCCAGGGCCATGGTGGCCAGGATGCTGCCGCAGTAGCTTTCGTAAAGGTCGGCGCCCATGCCGGCCACGTCACCCACGTTATCGCCCACATTGTCGGCGATGGTGGCGGGGTTGCGGGGGTCGTCTTCCGGAATATCCTGTTCCACTTTACCCACTATATCGGCGCCTACATCGGCCGCCTTGGTATAGATGCCGCCGCCCACACGGGCAAAGAGCGCCTGCGTACTGGCACCCATGCCGAAGGTGAGCATGGTGGTGGTGATAATCACCAGATTCTGAGCCTCTGAGGGGTCATAGAAAATCTTGAGGACGCTCCACCAGATGGCGATGTCCAGCAGGCCCAGGCCCACCACGGTGAGGCCCATCACGGCGCC
>Ga0265299_10006562_pt1 | contig 10583 bp, 5 predicted proteins | sample AusTroGonzalo_MG_4_FD_193485 | JGI IMG/M metagenome (GOLD analysis project Ga0265299, IMG submission 193485) | Bovine rumen microbial communities from tropical cattle in Woodstock, Queensland, Australia - Gonzalo_02 | ecosystem: Host-associated > Mammals > Digestive system > Stomach > Rumen ...
TGAAGAATGGATTCATCGATTAACTAGTGATACCCAAGTGGTCGCTAATTCGATTCTTTCTATCTTACCTTCATTATGTCGTATGGTAGTGCAGCTCCTCTTAGCGCTCGTCGCTATTATTGTTTTGTTCCCAGTCTTTGGTTTATCTTTATTACCATTTATCTTATTAGTTATTTTAATTACTTACTTTATGAGGAAACGCTTAAAAGCGTATCATCATTTAACCCAAGAAAAAGATGGTAGGGCTAAAGTATTCTTATCTGAATCTCTTCAAGGTTTAGCGATAGTCCATTCCTTTGTGAAAGAAGATGTCTTCACTAAGAAAAATGAACAAAACTTAGAAGAATATAAGAAAGCTAGATTAAAAAGAAACACATTTAATGTTCTATGTTCAGTAGGCTTTATTATTGTCTATTATGCCTTCTATATTATGGCCATCATCTTCTGTGGCAATAAGATTATTAACGAAGGTATCACGATTGGTTTCTTAACCGCGATAGTAGCCCTTCTCTCTCAATTAACAGGCCCATTAGGTAATATCACTTCTATTATTCCTCGCTACTATTCTTTAATCGCTTCTGGTGAACGTTTAAGAATGGAAACTAGTGAAGAGGTGCATTATTTATCTAAGAGTGAGATAGAAGAATACTATGCCTCTAATTTCAAATCACTGTCATTAAATAATGTCTCATACTCATATCTCGATAAATATGGTAATAAAGTCGAAGCTCTTAAAGACTTCTCTCTTAAGATTAATAAAAACGAGAAGATCTTAATCAGAGGTCATTCTGGTGGTGGTAAGTCCACATTATTTAAATTAATACTTTCATTATTAACTCCAGAAAGTGGCGAGATTCGTTTAGATGAACAACCATTAGATAAAAGATATGAAAAGTTATTTGCCTATGTTCCTCAAGATAACTTATTAATGGAAGGCACAATTAAGGAAGTAGTAACTTTATTTGATGATAATCCTAATAATGAATTATTTAATAAAGCCCTAGATATTAGTGAATCATCATCCTTTGTTAATGCTTTAGCGAATAAAGAAGAAACATTCCTTAATGAAAAAGGTAGTGGTCTCTCTCTTGGTGAGATGGAAAGAATCGCGATTGCAAGAGCAATCTATAGTGGTTCTCCTATCTTATTACTAGATGAATGCAGTGCTTCCCTAGACTCTAATACAGAAGCTAAAGTGATGTCTAATATTTTAAATATGCAAAATAAGACAATTGTTTTAATATCACATCATAAATATGATGAGAAACTCTTTGATAAAGTGATAGACTTGGGCGAGTAATGGAAAAAGAAACATATCTTAAATATTTAAAAGACTATCTTCATCTAATCTCCCTTTATCTAAATAAAAAGGAAGAACCTTCTTTTAAGATTGATGAAAGTAACTTTAATTTTTTTCTTAATCTATCTAAGAAGCATTCGTTAACCGCTTTATTTTATAAGGTGGTTAAGGACACTAAAGTTAATATCGAAGAAGAATATCTAAAAGTATTAGAACAATATTATCTTTCTAATGTCCAAAAGCACATTCTTTTTGAAAGAGAAAGAAAAGCACTGTTTGATTATTTATATTTAAATGGCATCGTTTATCTCCAACTTAAAGGTTTGTTGCTTAAAGATTATTATCCTGATCCATACACTAGAGAATTTGCGGATAACGATATCTATTTCAGAGGTGACGATGAAATAGTTAAAAAGTTCTTCGTTGATAGGGGTTATGAAGTAGAGATATTTAGAAAAAGCAATCATGACGTGTATTTAAAAAAGCCATGTTTAAACTTTGAAATGCACCGAGCTTTATTTGGGGAAACTGGTGATAATGATAAATTCATTGAATATTTTGCCACTCCAAAAGCGGGCCCTCTTGATCATGAATGTAGAGAAGATGTTTATAAGCCTAATAATTTCTATGTTTACTTTACTGCCCATACTTATAAACATTTCCATAGCGCTGGATGTGGGCTTAGAACACTTATTGACTACTATATTTTCTTGAAGAAAAACCAAGAAAACGAAACCTTAGATTTTAAATACATTAAGAAAGAACTTAATAAAATCGATTTAGTGGATTTCTCTAATCAAATATCAACGCTTTCTTTAAAGGTCTTTGATGAACAAGAATTAAATGAACAAGAACTAGAAACACTATTATTTATCGCTAGCAGTGGGACATATGGCACTTTAGAAAATAGAGTCAATAAAGGTATTAAACAAAAAGGTAAGTTTAAATACTTTATGTCTAGGATATTCCCTCCATATCGTTTCTATAAAGGTGCATACCCATGGGCTTATAAAGTGCCTATCTTAATTCCAATCGCCTGGTTATGTAGATTCTTTAGGATATTGTTTAAAAATCCAAAAAGAGCAACCACTGAAATAAAGACAATTGCTAACTCTAAAGAAGAGAAAGAAAAGTAATTTAGAACAAATTGTTCCAACAAAGAACAAAGCATTTACGTATATACCTGCTACACTGGAACCACAAAGGCAAGAAGATACATATGGATTTTGTAGAAAAACTCAAAACGTTGAGAAAAGAAGCAAATTTAACCCAACAAGAAGTTGCGGATAAACTTTATGTTTCTAGAAGCCTGTATGCAAAATACGAAAGTGGGATCGCTACCCCAGACAAAGATATGCTACAAAAAATAGCTCTTTTGTTTAGTACCAGCGTCAATGATCTTGTTTCATGCGAAGAAACAACATTCATGGTAGTGGAAGAACACAACACTCGCGAAAAACTTAAACAGATTACATTAATTACCAGTATCATTGTTTGCGCTCTTTTTATGGTTTTCTACTTCATTCCAGTTTTTCAAGTTTATAGCTATAAGTATCCTGCCCCAAGTGGACAACAACCAGAGAGAATAATGACTTTGATGTCCTCGTTCTCATTACTAAATAGTAAGGGTGTACCATTGGGTAACTTTACTTCAGGATTCTGCATTGTTGAAATAGTTCTTTCAATTTTATGCCTGACTATTTTTAATAAGCGCAAAATCATTATGAGATATATTTCTTATGTGATTTTTGCTTTAGTAGTTTTCTTAATTTTCATGACCGTTGCCTTCTCTTGTGGCTTTGCGTTTTAAAGATTTTCGGATAGTAAAATTAATCAAAAATGCCTCTATTTATTAAGATAGGGGCACTTTTTTTGACTTATTTTTCTTTTCGTTAGGTATATGCATACGCGAGTAGTATGATAGGTGCTATGAGTGCATACGTGCGTATCTATTGTGAGCGCACTCAAAAAAGAAAGGACATCATCATGAAGAAAATTGCAAAAGCATTACTTCTTGTCGGACTAACCGTTTCCATGGCAGTGGCCTGCGACCTCGGTGGTTCTTCATCCACAAGTAATGTCTCTTCAGCGAGCTCTGAAAACAGCTCAACATCCCTTACATCATCTGAAACTACCTCAAGTTCTTCCGTAACTTCAAGCAACTCATCCAGTAGTGCTTCAAGTAGTCAAAGTTCTTCAAGCAGTAGTTCTTCTCAAAGTTCTTCTAGTAGCAGCAGCTCTTCTAGCAGCGTTGCTCCTAAAGTCACAGGTATTACTTTAAATACCGATTTAGTTAAGAAAGCTTACAAATATGGTGAAGCTTTAGACTTAACTGGCTTAGTGGTTACCGCGAATTACGATAACAATAGTAATGAAGCGGTGAAAAACTACACAACTGATCCAGCGAATGGAACAGTCTTAAATGAAGTTGGTGACAAAACTGTTACCGTCACTTACTTAACTTTCACTGCGAACTTCTCTGTCAAAGTGGAAAAAGAATTAAATGGTATTACATTAGATACCACAAACGTTAAAAAATATTACCGCTACGGTCAAACATTAGACCTCACAGGTTTAGTGGTTACCGCTAACTATAGTAACAACACAACTGAAGCCGTTACTGATTACACAACAAGTGTGGCTGTTGGTACTGAATTAAAAGAAAATACCAAAATCGTTGTTACCTACAAAAACTTCACAGATGAATTCACTGTGGAAGTTGACTACGGTAACCTTGAATTCAATCACGATATTATTGAAGGCAAAAGTTATCATTACGGCGATGTTTTAGACTTATCTAATCTAAATCCACACATTGAGTATGACGATGGCTATACTGAAGCTCTTACAGAGTTCACAACCAATCCTGCTAGTGGCACAGTCTTAAAAACCCTTGGTGAAGTTGTAATTAAATTCGAAGCCAAAGGTCAAGAAGGTCAAGGCTGGGGTGGTTGGTTCACCATTGTGGTCTTACCAAATGCTGAAACAGGCACCAAAGTAACTTTAGACTTAAGTGCAGCACACACATTTGAAAACGGTGTCGCTACTGAAAAGGCTATTGGCACAGTTGGTAGTGATTACGCTCCAGAATTCAAATTAACAAAGGTCAGTACCGGTGAAGCATCTATGACCATTGTTAACAATAAAACAAGATTAATGGCCGGAGATACCATTGAAAACGTTAACTCTTTAGGTGGCGTTACCGCGATTAGAGTCAATGGTGGTTCTGGTAACTTCAGATTATATGCTGGTTATACACAAGATAAGATGTATGAATTCATGTCCGCTGAATCTGAAGGCGGCGATAGAATTTATGAAAATATCCCAAGTTTAAATTACTTCAAGTTTGTTGGTAAATACGATAACTGGCCAGCAGATATCTCTTCTATTGAATTCACATATACAAGAAATGAAAATCATGAATTAGTTAATGGTAATGAAACCCCAATCGAAACATTAACTGTTAATGAAGGTGAATACATTAAGGGTAACAAAACCTTAGTGGTCACCGCTAATACAGTTTCTGTTGATAATAAGACATATACATACACTGGTATCGTCTATAACGAAGCTTTACTTTATATGAACGATAATGGTGGTTTATTAGTTAAATATGTTGATAACACTGCAGTCGTGGTTACCGATACAGTTGATAACTATTCTGCCTTAACAGGTAGATACACCAAAGTTATCGGTGCTACTGAAGTGAAGATGTTTGTTAATGGTAAGGAAGTTGCCGCTAATACAGCAGAAACAAGAGCGGCAATGGGTCTTGGTGAGACATTCACATTTACCGCTACTGATAACGCTGTTCCAACAGAAACTCCAGAAATCACATTCGTTGATGAATCCGCTAGTGGTGGTGAAACAGATGCTTTTGTGGGCACATATACCGCTAAAGGACCAATCTATTTATACGATGCAATGTCTGGTGACACTGCGGATGTCATAGTTAATAAAGTAGTGGTCACTAAAGAAAATGGTGAATACTATATCGACTATAGTGATACTGCAGATGGTTTCTATCCTGGCTTTACAGGTAAAGTTGAAGCCTTTGTTTCTAAAGGCACAAAGCTTTGTTCTTATGCCACTGACGAAATAACAATCATCATTAACACAGAAACCAAATACATTGAATTAGGCTATTACGATGTAGAAAATTACACATTCTTTGCTGATGGCTCTATTGGCTATACATATGAATCTGCAAATAAACCAACAGCGACATTTGAAAATGGTACTGTTAAAGCTTTAGCGGAAGGTAACTTCTATTTAAGCGCTAAAGCAAGCAATGGTTTAGAAGTAAAATACTATGTCCATGTTAATGGCTATGTTCCTGCGACAATTACAGTTAGCACTGGCCCATTTGACTTAACAGTGGGTGATACATATCAAATTAACGCTTCCGTTAATGAAGATGCGACAGATAAGACATTATCATTTAGCGCAAATGATAAATCTGTTCTCTCTGTCAGTGAAACAGGTTTAGTTACCGCTCTTAAAGAAGGATCCGCTTGTGTTATTGTCACAAGTAACGATGAAGAAGTATGGATTGGCTTTAACGTAAAGGCTGCCACACCAAAAATCACAGTTACTACATATACATTCGATGATGAGAACAGTGAAACATTCACACTCGTAGTTACTGAAGGTGAATCCGCCACTATCAAAAATGGCGATGATACCTATGAATTCACATTCTATAACGGCAAATACTACTATGACAGCAATAGCAATGTTGCGTTTGAAGTCAGAACCTCTGGTAGCCAATCATACTTAGAAATCTATGATTCAGGTATGGACTTATTTGGCTATGAAGGTCCAATTACCGTCTATAGTGATTCTATCTTCTTAACATTTGTTTCTAGTGAACAAGTTGACGCTCAAGGCCAAAGCCAAGGTCAACAAGGCCAAGGCGGAGAACAAGGTCAAGGCCAACCAGCAGATGTCGTGCTTAACTATACATTCTATGATGACAACTATGATGAACACACATTAGATGTCATCGAAGGTAAATCCGCTAAGATCGATAACACCTACAACTTCACATATAAAAATGGTCATTACGTTTATGACGAAGATGATTCTGTCTACTTTGATGTGAGACATTCTGGTGCGGATTTCTTAGATTATTACGACGACGGTATGAATTTCTTTGGCTGTGGTATGTATAGTGTTGTTATAACATACGCTACCGAAGGAACACTCGACTTATACGAAAACTAATTATTTCAACAAATAGAAAGAAAACAATAAAATGAAAAAACATTTCGCATTTTTAACTGCGACATTGTTAGCGGTATCTCTCAGTGCTTGCAACACAACAGGTTCAAGCACTGGGGGTAATACCTCTACTTCTGAAATAACTACTTCCACAAGTATCGTAGAAAGTAGTAGCAGCAATGAAGTAACAAGTAGTTCTTCTTCTGCTATCAGCAGTAGTACAAGTTCTTCAAGCAGTGTTAGCAGTTCTTCCTCATCAATCTCTTCTTCTAGTGTTGAAACACCAAAGGATGTGAAGATTGGTGAAGTATATACATCCAATTACTGGGATATCACCATTAACAATATGACTCAAATTGTTCTTGGTGACTTATGGGAAAAAGTCCCTGTTTTCACCGCGACTAGATATGAAGCGGTGATGGGTTATGCTGAGCAAAACGCTCCATTAACAATTCAAATTAAATGCTATGGCGCTAACGCGAGTAGTGCGGTACGCCTTTATAAAGAAAGAATGGAAGCCCTTGGTTATTATTTCTCTGCGGAAAATAATTATGGCTACCAAATGGTGGATTACTATAGTGATCTATTCCTTGCTTATTCTTTAGTGACTGAAAATACCGAAGTACCTTACTTTGTTATTCAATCTAACGTTCAACAAACTAGAGAAACATCTTGGAACAATGTCATCGTTGATTTATATACAGATATCACAGGTGTTCCTGCTTGTCCTGCGGAAAGCTATTCCACAAGTTATGACAATAGCAAAGATACATTAACAGTCTTTGCCTTATTCGTTGATAGAAATACAGTTATGTCTAAATATATCAACGAACTATATAAAGTGGGCCTTACTGTTAAAAGTACGGACCAATATGGAGCAACCACTCTTATTGATGCAAGTGGTTATCTCACCGTGCAGTTATATCTCACCTATGGTGATTATGACTGTGATGCCTTATATATCAACTTTGTGAATATCTGGCCAAGTGTCCCAATTGCCTCATTCACTAACTTAGCCCAATTCCCAAGACTAACAAGTGATACCGCTTTATATGATGGTTATACATATATTGATCCAGTCGGTAATAACAATGAAAAAGATTTCACATTATGTGTTTACTATAAGAGTGCATCCACATCTGATTATGAAAACTACATTAACAGTGTAATCAACTTAGGTTTCACTAAAGGTCAAGTTGAAACAAGTGAGACGGGCATCATTTCTACATACTTAACCGCTCGTGTTCCTTATAGTGAAACAGAGGTCGCTTATGTCACTGTTAGAGTTTTATATCAATTATCTTCAAATATGATTTGCATTGTCTTTTATCAAGCAAATGTAATGTAATAGGAGTTCCAACATCTATGAAAAAACAATTATTTTTAAGTGCGATATTGTTCGCATTTATCGCGACTGGTTGTACCACTACACCAAGTAGTAGTGCCGCTAGTACATCATCTAGTGACAACACATCTAGTGAAACCACTAGTAGTGTCTCTAGTAGTAGTGAATTAACAAGTTCATCTACTTCATCAATCTCTTCTTCTAGTAGTTCATCTTCTTCTAGCAGTAGTAGTAGCAGTTCTTCCTCTTCAAGTAGTTCTGAAGTTCCACCTCCAGTTATCTTAGGTGGTCAAATTGAAGAAGCTTTAAAGAAAGACTATAAGAATATGTCCGTTAACTTCTATTTAAACTCTATGGAATACGGACAAGAATATGGTTATGAATATTATTTAGGCGGTAGTGATTTTGTCGCAGTATTAGATGGCACAACCGCGGAATTATATGGCCAAGATACCGCTTGGAGTTTCTACTCCTACTATAACAATAAGAGCTATGCCTACTGGGATGCTTCTTACTATGTTACTAAAGGTTGGATCTCCAATGGTTCTCATGGTATCGGCGTGGGTATTGATTATGCCTACTTCTATATGCCATATCTTTTACAAAGATTAACTAAAGATGATGTCACCAATGTCATGGGGGCATATGTCGTTAAAGAAACATCTTTAGATAAAATCAATGAAGGTCTTAAATTCGCTTGGTTAACAAATGATATCCACTATATCGATATCAAAGTTAATGAACAAGGCTATATCTCTCGTATTAGAGGTTTTGATGATCCTAATAACGATGAATATGGTTTCCAAATCGAATTATCTAACTTCGGTACTTGTACCGCTCCTCAAGGAGTGACATTACCTCCTGCCATTAATGAATCTAACATTAAGACATACGCTGATATGTTAGGTCACGAAGAAGAACCAGATATTTATATCACTAACTTATCAATTAATATCAATGATCCAGTCAATAGTGATGAAGATTATCAAATCATCATGGATCCAGATGACGTCGTTGATTTATCATTCTCCTATTTACCTGCTAACGCGAATAAGAGAGAAGTTAACTGGCATACCACTGATGATACAGTCGCTGAACTTCTTTATTCACATGAATCAGGTCACCAATATTTAAGAGCGGTCTCTGAAGGTGAAACATATATTTATGTCACCCACGTTGATGGTGATAAGAAAACTATCTCTTCTGATTTATTAAGAGTGAAAGTCAATCCAGGTAAGACTGTTGAACAAACCGCAGAAGATGTCTATAGATTCAAATTCACTGGCAGTGAAGGCGTTGATGGTGCTTATACAGTAAGCGCTACTAACCAAATCGCTAATAGCCAAGCACCATATAGTATCACTACATGGAGAATGCAAACTAGAACAGGCAACTATAGTGACAACTTCGCTGATGACGATGTTGTCTTATATAGTGCGCCTAATAGTTCCACAAACTTCTCTACAAGATTTGAAGATGAAGTGTTATTTGATTTCTCTAATCAACAAGTAAGTAAGATGTCATTTGCTTATGCTTTATTTAGATGCAATAGCAAGGCTAACTTAAATATGCTTGAATCCATTACTATCTATACATCTAATGACGCTAATACATGGGAATCTATTGATGTCACTGATGAAATGAGAGCGGAATTTGAAAAAGCCTCATTAAGTACTGGTATGACACCAAAGATCTTAACAAAGACATTTGAACCAGCCTCAATGGTCAAGATTATCATTACTGCTAAGAGTGTTGGTGGTAATGACTTAGGTATTGGTATGAAAGACTTTGTCTTCGCTAGAAACGAATACTGCCATAACTTTGATGATGTGGAAGCTGTCCCAGTTACTAACATCACTATCAGTGCGCCTAAGAATAGATTAAAGATTGGTACATCTATGAAGATGAGTGCTGTTATCACCCCAGATAATGCCTCTAATCCAAATGTTAGATGGACTTCTAGTGACACTGATGTCCTAACAGTGGACGCTAGAACAGGCTTTGTGACCGCTGTTGGTGAAGGTGTGGCCACAGTTAAAGCGGTTTCCACAAGTAATCCAAATATGATTTCTAACGAAGTCGTTATTACAACATATAATCAAGATACTATCGTTGATGAAAACAATCTCTTTGTTGGTAGAACATTCTTCGCTAGTGGTGTCACCTATGGTGTTAATACCGCTGATGTGACATTCACAGTCAAAGACAACAAGACTGCTTCCTTAACTATTTCCATCAGTGTCATGGGTCAAGAATTCAAGAATGTTATCAATGTGACATTCAATACCTATGACGAAGTCAGTGGTATCTATGAATTTGAAAGTGAAGATGGTGCGATTGTTAATGTGACATTAGCTAACGATGGTAGTTATGTAAACTTAACATATAAGACAAGTGATAGTGATGTCTTCACTAACATCGTTCTTAACAAGGTGAAATAAGGTATATGAAAAAAGCATTACGTTTATTACCTTTATTATCATTATTAGTTTTAGGAGCGTGTAACGTTCCTCCTTCTAACACTAGTAGTGCTTCTTCAAATAGTAGTGAATCACTAGTTACTTCTACAAGTAGTGATGAATCAACTTCATCATCCACTAGCAGTAGCAGCAGTGAATCATCATCCTCTAGTAGTAGTTCTTCTACTAGCTCCGTTAATCCAATAGTGGAAGAATCTAAATGGGGAAAAGAAGCCGCAGAAGTTTGCTTCAACAC
>Ga0265299_10006565_pt1 | contig 10582 bp, 8 predicted proteins | sample AusTroGonzalo_MG_4_FD_193485 | JGI IMG/M metagenome (GOLD analysis project Ga0265299, IMG submission 193485) | Bovine rumen microbial communities from tropical cattle in Woodstock, Queensland, Australia - Gonzalo_02 | ecosystem: Host-associated > Mammals > Digestive system > Stomach > Rumen ...
CAGGTAATCTTCCGCAAAGGGCGTTTTCGTCTGCCAGGGCTTCAGCTTCTTTTCTTCCTCCTGCCTGAGCGCCTGATAGGTGCCCGCCCGGGCGCTTTTCTGCTTGCTCTGGTTCGCCAGCTTTTCCTTGGCCTTGTTCAGCTTCTCCTGATACGTGCTTTTCGGCTCTTCCGCCTTCGTTTGTCCGGATTGTAAAGAAGGGGCCGCGCTGGCCCCTTGCATCCGGTCGATCCGATCTTCCCGTTTTTCTATCAGCTTGTCCCGTTTCTCCAGCAAACCCGCCATTCCGCGTTCCTCCTTTATTTAAACATTTGCAGCAGCTTGTTGAAATCCGTGTCGGCTCCGCCTGTGCTGCTTTTGCTTCCTCCGGTGCCGCTGCCTGCGCTTCCGCTTCCAAGCCCGCCCCATATGTTTCCGCTGCCGGTCTGCCCGGTGGCGGTCGCGGTCGCGCCTGATTTGGTTCCTCCTGCCTTGCTCTTGCTGGCGGCTGTGCTGCCGCTGCTCTTTTTCGCGGCGTCCTCCTGGGCCATCCTGCCGTAAATATCCGTGTAATACTGGCTCACGGCGTCCTGTGTTTTCAGGGTGGCGAGGGGCGATGTATTCTTGCTCAGCAGCCCGTTTTTGATCCCGTACAGGCTGGCCAGATACTCGTTTTTGTTAAAGCCGCTGCCGCTTCCGCCGCCGCCTCCGCCGCCGCCCTCCGCCACGGTGTCCGCCAGGGCCAGGGCCAGGGCGTCCGTGCCGGTGAGGCCCGCCGCCTGCAATGCTTCGATCAGCGCGCCCAGGTCGTATCCTTCGCCGGCGGCGGGGGAGAGCAGGCCCATCTGGTAATCCGTGGCCCGCATGTCCGCGTTGAATTTCGCCTGGTCCTGCAGGGCCTGCACCTCCTGCATGTACCTTTGCCAGTCGGATTGATCCGCGTTATAGGCCGCGTTGTAGTTCTGTCGCAGGGTGTCCATGGCGTCCTGGTATCGCCCGTATTCGCTTTCGTCCATGGCCAGGGCGGTGGAAAGCCGCTGGCGCAGGTCGTCCCCCTCCTGCTGGTACTGGCTGTAGGCCGCCTGCCTCAGCTCCGGCACCTTGTCGTTCAGCGCCTGCAGGTAATTCTGGTACGCCTGGTATCCCGCCGTCTGGCCCCAGCTGTTGCCGTAGCCGCCGGTGAGGGCCGCGCTGCTGCCCACGGTGTCCCGCATGGCCTGCTGCCCGCCCCGGATGTACTGATCCCGGTACTGCTGGTAGAGCGGGTCCTTGCCCACGTCGTACTCAAATTTGGGCCGGTTCAGCAGGCTGTCATACAGCCCTTTGATCTGCTCCTCGTAGGGGCTTTTGTACGGCTCCGCGTTCACGATCTGGCCATACAGCCCTTTCAGCTGGTCGCTGTACTGGCTTACGTACGGCCCCTTCTGGCTTAAGGTGTCCATGATCCCGTTGATGTTCGCCGTGTACTGGTTGTTTGCCGCCGTCTGCGTGCCGCCGGCGCCGCTTGCCGCCTGCTGCGAAGCCAATTGCTGCGACCTCTCCGCCGCCGCCTGGCTCTTTACCGCCGCCGCCTCGTTGGCGGTGTCGGCGTTCACGCCCATTTTCTGCTGTTTCTGCGCGTAGCTTGTCCTGTATGCCATTTCGCCGCCCCCCTTATTTCCCCGCGTCGCTGCCCAGGCCCATTTCCCGCCCGATGCCGTACAGTTTCATTTTGCCGATGCCCTCCAGCCGGATCTTCGCGTGCTCGCATCGCCTGGGCACGATGGGCATCAGGTAGGTTTTCACCCCGCTGCGCCCGTGCATGGTGCCCTTGTCGTGCCAGATGCCGTCCCCGTCGTACTGGATCAGCATCCGGCAGTAGGCGTCCGGCGACAGCTCCATCTTGATAAGGAACCTTCTTAGGTATTGGTGTTCCCGGTATTCATAGCCCATTTCCGCCGTCTCGCAGTACCAGGTGATGTCCCCCTGCTCCGGCGTTCCGGCTTTCCCGTGGAGGGCGTATAATATGCCGTTCCTGGAGAGCATATAGATTTCCCCCCGCAGGCTGGCAAAGGCCACCGCCGCGCTGTCGTCCTGCCGGTACCAGCGGCTCCTTGTCAGGTCCATGGCGTACAGGCTGTGCTTCCCGTTCCCTTCCTCCACGGACAGGTAATAGGTGCTGTCGCATACCTCCGCCACGCCCTTTTCCATGGGCCCGTCGCCCAAAGGCTGGCCCACCTCCTGGGCCATGCCGTCGTAGAGCATCACCCCGTGGCGGGATAAATAGATCAGGTTCCCGTTCCACTGGGCGATGGTGCCGCCGCTGCCCTCCTGGGGCCCCTCCACATCGTTGCTCTGCATCTGCCAGTTGCTGGGCCGGTCGCCGTAGATCATGTGCACGCATTTTTCCTTGAAAAAGTGCGGCCTGTTTTTCAGCGTCACCGCGCCGGTGAAGGGCCCGTCGCTGCCCACGTCCACGTAATAGCTATCCTGGCTGGTGCCCTCATAGCGCTGCCAGTTCTTAAAATCGCCCAGGGCGCTGGCATAGATGCGGTTCACGGTTTCCCCGTTCTCCATGCCGTGGAAGCAGGCCCACAGGCGGTTGTTGCATTCGATCACAAAGTCCATCTTGGGCAGCTTCCGGTCTGCCCGGATCCTGCCCGATGTCTGGGTGTAGTTTTCGTCCAGCACGCCGATGACCACGATTTCGTCGTCCTCCGCCCGCTGCACGATGCTGGTCTGGTTCAGCGCCTCCAGCTGCGCCTTGTATTCCGTGTCCGCGCCGGTATAGGATATGCCGCTGATGGCCACGTTGTCCCGCTCGTTCAGGCCCTCGCCGATGCCCTCTGCCGCGATCTTCACATACACCGTTGTGATGGCGGCCCATTCGCCGCTTTCGTAGTGCTTGAGCGTCCGCCCGCCGTCGGCGGTGTCCAGCCAGTAGTCCCCCTCGGCGGGGCTCCCCGGCGCGGTGTCGCTGACGGTTTTGCCGGCAGGGTAGTCGTTGCCCTCCTGGTCGCACAGGGTAAATGCCACGCTTTCCCCGCTGGGGGATTCATACAGCCGGTTGACGCTGCCGTAGTCCAGGCTGTTGGCGGTGTTGTAGTAATACCCGTCTGGCATCACCAGGAGATACGCCCCCATGCTCACCATGCGCTTGGGCAGCATGCCGCTTTCCTGGCTTAAACTGTTGATGGGCGTAGCGGCTCCGTTGTAATACAGCGTGCTCCCGTCGATCCAGGCCAGCTCCTCCATGGCGTACAGGCCCAGGGGCGTGGAAAGCTCCTTCGCAATGCCCCGCCTGCCCCGGCTGGCAAACAGCGGCCAGGGTTCGCCCGTCATGTTCCCCATGGCGGAAAAAGCGCCCTCCGCCGTCCGCGCCTGCCTGTCCAGCCCCGCGAAGGTCTGGTTCCACATTTTATAGCTCTTGTCCGCGCTCAGCTGTGGATAGTGCATGTTTCCTCCCATCCCGTTGTCCCAAAAGCCTTCCCCTTGAGGGCAATGTCATCAACTTAAGAAAACGAAGCATCATAAACCAAGTAGAAACTGCCAACTCTCGGCTGTCATCCTGAGCGCATCCGAACGCGAAGGATCTAAGAAAACGAAGCATCATAAGCCAAGTAGAAACTGCCAACTCTCGGCTGTCATCCTGAGCGCGTCCGAACGCGAAGGATCTCATAGCAGCGCACTCTGCCAGGTAATCTATTCCCCGGCAAGGAAATCCTGCCCGCCTTCGGCGGGCGCAAGCGAACACGCGGCCTCCTTCGTCGGGAGTTCCTTCGCTTCGCTCAGGATGACAGCGTTTCTTGTCCATTGTATCGTTTCTTGGTTGATCGTGTTTCCCCTTAAGTTGGCAGCCTTCCCCTTAAAATCTGTGCGTCAGCTGTCCCGTCAGCGGCCTGTGCGTCCGGTGGTACGCCCGGGCGTACTGGCCAAACAGCTCGTCAAACAGCGCCGCGTCGTCGTTGTACTTGTCGTTTTCCAGGTTGGCCCGGTCGATCATCATCTCCAGGAAATACTGGTATATTTCCTCGTAGGGCTCCCGGGCCAACAGCGCCGTGTCCGGGGGCGTGTCCTGCCTGTAGCCGTCGAAATGCTCCGGCGTATTCTCGTCCCCCTGATGGGTGCACATGATTTCGTCAAAGATGCGCTGGTCGATCCTGCTCAGCCACAGGATCTTCTGGGCCCGCCCGATCTGGTTGGGCTTGAGCTCGTCCACCTGGAATATCGCCTGCTCGATGGTCATTTTTTAACACGTCCCTTTTTTACTGCTTTCCGGCGCTCATATTCATTTTTTCGTTGCTCGAAAGGTACGCGTCCAGCACCCTCTCCTGGTGCTGCATCTCCTCGATCACTTCCCACACGGGGAAAGGCACTTCCGTGAACGTGTCCTTGGGCACGAAGAACGTCCGGTCGTTTACGCCCACCTCCAGGGTGGGCTGCTCGCCCCTGGAGCGCCGGGGGATAAACACCCTGCGCATGTCCTTCCAGGGATCATAGGGCTTCATTTCTTCCACGGTTTCCGTCTCCGTGTTCTGCGCGGTTTTCGCCATGCTTTGGTCCTCCTTCAAATGATGTTTGGCGGGAAGGGCCTTTTGCCCCTCCCGCCGTCTTCCTTTAGGCCAGGTCCTCGTCCGTGTCCACGCCGGAATAGTCGCTGCCGCATTCCACGCGCAGCAGGCGTTCCTCGTACAGCACGCCGCCGCCGGTCTCAAAGTACACGCCGATGGTGCCGAACTGGTTCAGGGGCCCGCCCGCTTCCTCGGGGGTCTTGATGATGGTCTCCATGGTGCCGCCCGCCACGTCTACCATGGCGAAGGCGTCCTTGCCCAGGAACACGCAGGCGTAGGCCGCCACGCCAGCCGCGCCGCCCTCGCCGGGGTAGATCACGGTGTTGTCGTCGCAGGTCACGGCGGTGTCCACGGTCAGGGCGCTGTCGGTGTTGGCGGTCACCCTCACCTTCGCGGTGCCAATCAGCACGTACCTTCCCACCAGGGCGCTGCCCGCCACGGTGCCGCCGTCAAAGGGCACGGTGGTGGCCGCGCTCAGCCCGGCGGGGGTTGCGCCACTGGCGGGGGCGTTTACCGCCAGGGTGCGGCTGTCGCTGGCCAGGTCGGCCCCGCAGTACACCTTGGCGTTGTCGCTTTCCACAAAGCGCACGCCGTGCAGCTTGCCGATCTCGCCGTTGTAGATTTCCTCCGGCTGGGCGTACTTGTGGGCGTCCAGCCAGTCCTGGCTCTGCCGAAGGTCATAGGTGACAGAGGGGTGCACGATGGCGATATAGTCCCCGTCGATCTTGGGGGCCTTGTGCTTTTTCAGCCACGTCACGGCCCGGTTCACCATGGTGGGGGTGAGGGTGCAGTCCGCGTCCAGGCCCGCGCGGCTCACCACAGTGCTGCTGTGGGCGACGTTGGTGTGCTGGCAGTACATCACGTTGCTGCCGCCGATGGCCACGTTCCGGGCGATCTTGTCCTGGGTGTTGCCGCCCGCCGCGCCCAGCTCCGTCGCCGCGTCCTGGGCCACGGGGTCGATGGCGTGCCGCTGCAGCCTGCGCCCGATGGGGGTATAGTCGCCGTACTCGTACACCGTCATGGTCTTGGCGCTGTACCCGAATTTCTTGCCATCTGGAATCACGCCCTCGGTCAGGCGCTGCACGTCGCCGAAGGTGTTGGGCTTGCGCACTTCCACGGTCATGCCGTGATGCTCGGGCAGCGGCACGTTCTTGGCAAACTGGGCGAAAATGTGGTTGCTCCGGGCGTTCTCCAGGGCCTCGGTGTTGTACCAGGTCTTGATCTGGGGCGCCATGGTGTCGTTGCCGCTGAACGACGTCGCGTCCCCGGTGTAGGCGTTGGTGTAGTTGCCGGTGTTGGCCACCGGATAGCCGCCCTGCCCGCCGCTGTCGGCCATGAGCAGGATCCTGTCTTCAAAGTCAAACATGGTTTCTTTCTCCTTTCGCTATCGCTTGTCCGTCAGCGAATGGAAAGGCAGCCCTGTCTTTTCATTCGCTAAAGTGTCACCAGCTCTCCGCGGTTCAGCCTGGCGCGGATCTCCGCCCGCTGCTGCGGGGTCATGCTGCTTGGGTCGTTCACCATGGGCACAGCGCCGGGCCGTCCCATGCCGTTCTCCATGGGCCTGCTGGCCCCCGCCGCCACGCTGGCGGCTATGTTTTTCCCTGCCTGCTGCGCCGCGTACTGCATGCCCTGGGCCTGGATCTGGGGCCCATGGCTGGCATAGTAGGCTTGCCTTACGCTCATGCCCACCTCCGGGCTCGTCCACCGGGCGAAGTCAGGGTTTGCCTGTACCTCCCGCATCAGGTCAAAGCCCGGGAATTCCCTGGCAAACTCCTGGGCCTGCTGCTGCAGGGCCGCGAAGTGCTGCCGGTACTGCTGTTCCTGCCGGGCTTCCTGCAATTGCCTTTCCTGCTGCGCCACCCGGTCCCGCAGCTGGTGCTCGTTGCGGATCACGTCCACCGGCACGCCGCGGGCGTTGGCTTCCTCGGCGTAGGCGTCCTCGTTCAGCTTCGCCGTGATGCCCGCCACGTCGTTGGGGTCTAAACCGAACCGATGGCCCAGCGCTGCCATGATGGGCCGTGCGGCTTCCGCCTGCTGCCTGTAGTCCTGCTGGTTTTTGAATCGGTTCTGGATCGCGCTCTGAATCCTTTGGCCCACCGCGTTTTCGTATTCCGCCCGGTACTGGCCCTGGATCAGGTCCTCAAACGTTGGCTGCTGTGCCGGTTGGCTTGCCTCCTGCTGGCTGTCCGCCGCGTATCCCTGCCCGGTGACGTCTCCCGCGCCGGTGCCCGCGCCGTCCGTGCCCTCGCCCTCGGCAAACCGCTGCAAATTTAGCTCCATCCTGTCTCCTCCTGGCCTTGAGGCGGCCGATTCCATGATCTGCCCGTAAAGTGGGCGCGCCTATGCTCGTATTATCGCAAATCGCTCCCCCGAATGAGAGAGCGAATAATGCGCCTTATGTGGGCTGGCTCACGTCCCGGCTGGTTTCCCGCGCTTTCACCATGTGGGCCGCGTTGCTGGTGCCCGGCTCCGTCCCCGGCGTTCCCTCCGGCGCGGCGTTTGGCGCGCCCGGTGCCTGCGGTGTTCCGCCGTTCAAAGCATCGGCCATCCGCTGGGCCGTCTGGGGCTCGTATTTCGCCGCCAGCCCCAGGGCCATCTGCTGCCACATCTGCACCTGCTGCTGAAGGGTCATCATCTGCCTAATCTTCCGGATCAATTCTTCCTTGCCCTTAAAGTCCATCATGTCCAGCAGCATCAGGCTTTGAACCGCGTTGTTGGGGTTGAACACCCCCATTTGCAGCATCTGCACCGCCAGCTCGTTCTGGGCCATCTTGCTGTAGGCGTTCTGCTTCTGGGCGCTCACCTGGATATCAAAGACCGGCTTCCTGTATCCCATGCTCATCCCGGCCATGTCCTGGTTCGGCTGCATCACCAGGCCGCTGTTATCCATCTGCACGTATTCATAGCCCGCCATGTCGCCCATGATGCGGAATTGCCTTGGCACGTCGTAGAATTGCCTTATCCGCTCGATCACCATTTCCAGCATCCGGCTGTAGGCGTGGTAGGTGCCCCGGTTGGCGTCCCGGCTGGTGCGGCCCGCCGCCTCCTGCTGGGCCGCGATGCCGCTGGCCGCCGTCACGCCGCTGGTGATGCCGTTGCTTACGTCCTGGTTTCCGCAGGTCTGCTTCAGCTCCTCGATCTTGCTTTGCAGGATGGCCGCGTAGGCGCTGTCCAGGGGCTTGTGCTGGATGGGCAGCATGTCCGCCTCCGTCAGGCTCCCTTCCACCTCCACCACCGGGTTGGTAAAGTCCATGTACTGGTCCAGGTTGATGGCGCTGTCCCGCTTGCGGAAATACCGGGGAATGGCCCCCGCCCGGGCGTTGGTCTGGATGGCGTAGGAAAGCAGGTCGATCTCCTCCTGGGTGTCCTTGCCAAGGTCAATATAGCCCCATCCGGCGGGGCTGCCCTTCTGCGGGTACAGCACGTCCAGCACGAAGGGATAATCCCCGTCGGCATACCAGCCTTTGCCCGCCATGGCCGGGTCGTCCTCGCTGGCGTAGAGGATGTTCAGGCCCACGAATTTGCAGTATTGCAGTATCTTTGTCCCGCCCTCATAGGTGTGGTAATACCAGTCCACCACCAGCGCGTCCCTGGTCTGGTCCTTCTTGCTCTCCGTTTCATAGCGCTTTACAGCCAGGTCGCTTTCCAGCGGCTTGTCCGTCAGCTGCGGGTACCGGCGCTTCAATTGCTCCTTGTTCTGGGCGCTCACCAGGAATACGTTTTCGCTTTTCTGGATGTCCTCGATCCCCGGCTCCCAGTACAGGTTCATCAGGTCAATCCCGCATATGCTGATATCTCCCAGCCCGTTCAGCTTCCCGCTGTCCCAGTATACGGCGTACACCCCGGTGCCGTGCTTATTCTTTTCCCAGGCCTGCTTGCTGTACACCTCCGTAAAATGGTTCTGCTCCAATACCACCGGCAGGATGCTTGTCAGCTTTTTCGCCTCCGCTTCGTCCCCCTGCTCCCTTGGCAATATCACCGGCTCCGGGAAAGCGTCCATCATGTCCGCGTGCTTGCCCAGGATCACGTTCACCAGCCATTTGGTGCTCCGCTTGGGGGCTTTTGGGTTCCCCTGCTCCGCCATGCAGTCCCAGGCATGCCCCTGCCACCACTTTTCATCCTCCCACAGCCGCCCCTCCAGCTTGGCCTTTCCCGCCTTGTATTCCTTAAGCTTCGCCGTCGCCTGCATGATTTTGCTCTCCGTCACCTTCTTCGCCGCCGGCGCGTCCATGATCCCCCTGTCTTCCGCCTGGTTCATCTGCTGATCCTCCAGCATGTTCCTTATTTCGCTCATCCCTTACTCCTTTCAATGCCTCCGTCTCCGCATCTGGTCCAGCGGATCCGTGAATACCACGTTCCTGGTGATGTTCTGCCTGGGCTTAATGGGGTTCATCATGCATAGATACCGCCATTCGTCCGCCACGTGATCCTCCCCCTCCGTGTCCAGATCCTCCGCCCGGTGCTCGTCGTAGCAAAGCAGCGGGATCGTCCGCTTGAACGCCTCGCAGTTGTCGAACACATACATCATGGGGTACCCGTTTTCGTCAAAGGCCAGCCGGTAATGGCACTGCATCCAGCCGGGGATCCGGTCGTTGTTCCCCCGCTCAAAGTACACCCCGAATTTTTCCGCCGTGTCCGCCCGGCTCATGCCGGTTTCCTCCCCGGCCCAGATGCTGGGGTCGGCCACACCCTGGATGTGCCGCCCGGTAAGCCAGGGGTGCTCCCTTTCCATCCTCGCGATCTCGGAAAATATCCTGTCGTCCGTCCATTTGACCCCCTCGTTGGGCAGGATTTCCCCGCTCCTTTCGTCCCTCCGGCAGCCGTATAGCTCCAGGATCCTGTACAGCACCCCGTCAAAGTCAATGGCCCACCAGGCGCAGGAAAAGGGGTGCCGGTATCCCCAGTCAAAGGAGCGGTAAACTTTCCAGCCCGGCGGCGGCGCAAAGCCCTTGATCACGTGGGTGTTTTTCCTGTCCATGTAGTGCTCCGGGTCGTCGGCGAACTCCTCAAAGAATTGCCCTTCGTAGATGTCCCAGTTGCCGTACAGCCAGGCGTCCCGCTGCTTGGGCGGCAGCGCCCGCAGGGTCTCGATGTAGTCCGGCTGGTCCCGCATCAGCGCCTTGTTGTCCGTCACTAAGCTCTGGATGAACACATAGTCCTCTTTCCTTTCGTCCCCCTTGAACCGGCCTTCCTTCAGCCGCTTGATGTACTGGTGCCCTTTCCCGCCCGGGTTGCAGGTCATGTACAGCCGCTTGGGGAAGGGGTTCGTGCCGCGGACGCACACGGAAATGGTCTTGATCTGGTATTCCGTCATCTGCGTGGCCTCGTCGATGGCGATCACGTCATATTCGTGCCCCTGGATGTTCTGCAGATCGTCGTCCCGGCTGCAGTACATGAACTTGATGGTGCTGCCGTTTTGAAAGCGGAATTCGTGCTCCGTCCCGTTGTATTTGGCGGCCCGCGCAAGCTCCGCCTTCAAAGGATTGATGTGGTTGGCCACCAATTCCGGGTAGCTCCTGCGCATGATCAGCACCTTGATGCCCGGATAGCGCATGCACATCAGCACCGCTTTCCACCGAACGGCCCAGCTTTTCCCGCCGCCCCTGGCCCCGCCGAAGATCACGTACTTTTTCTCGCTCAGCATAAAGGCCCGCTGCCGGTCGCTGGGGGATGGCATGTGTATTTCCGTCATTTCGCCAGCTCCTCCGCTTCCGGGTCGAGGATGAGCCGCGCGCCGCCTGCGTTCTGCTCGGCCTCCAGCTTTTCCTTCCGTTCGTCCATCTCCTGCTTCCGCCGCATGAGGGAAAGCCGCTCCTCCTGCTCCCGCGTCAGGATCCCGGCGATCCGCATCCTGGTGTCCGCCTGCAGGTTCACCGCCTTGCTCAGGCTCTCCAGGTTCCTTGCCCTCATTTCTCCGGCTGGATAGTGCCCGGCGTTCTCCTCCGCGTCCTCGTCAAAGGCTTTCGCCGCTTTTTTCAGCGCGCTTTCCAGGTATCCGCTGGCCTCCATGAGCTGGGCAAGCTCCTTGGCCCGTTTGTTTACCATCCGGGCGC
>Ga0265299_10006566_pt1 | contig 10582 bp, 8 predicted proteins | sample AusTroGonzalo_MG_4_FD_193485 | JGI IMG/M metagenome (GOLD analysis project Ga0265299, IMG submission 193485) | Bovine rumen microbial communities from tropical cattle in Woodstock, Queensland, Australia - Gonzalo_02 | ecosystem: Host-associated > Mammals > Digestive system > Stomach > Rumen ...
TTGCGCGAATGGACGGCCTTGAAAACGAAATTCAACCTGTAAACCTGATACATTGCTTATGGAGAAAACCATTTTCCTCGAAGAGATCGACCCGATTGACATCTACGGCGTCAACAACCGCCTGTTTGACCAGCTCGCCAGCCATTACCCCAAGATCAAAGCCATCGCCCGCGGAGCCGAGATCTACCTGATGGGACCCCAGAGCGAGCTCGACGATTTCGAGGAAAAGATCAAGATCCTCCGCCGCAGGCGGATGACCAAGAGCGTCCTCAACGAATACGACGTGGAGGCGCTCTTCGAGGGCAGCGACCGCAGCGCCGAAAGCGGCGCTGTCCCCACCGAGGAGACGGCCGAGAGCATCATCGTCTACAGCAATGAAGGGCGGCCCATCAAGGCCCGGACGCCCAACCAGAAACGCATGGTGCGGGAATACTACCGCAACGACCTGATCTTCGCCCTCGGGCCGGCGGGCAGTGGCAAAACCTACACCGCTATCGCCCTGGCCGTCCGGGCGCTCAAGAACCGGGAAGTGAAACGAATCATCCTCACGCGTCCCGCCGTGGAGGCCGGCGAAAGGCTCGGCTTCCTGCCAGGCGACCTGAAAGATAAACTTGACCCGTATCTCCAGCCGCTCTACGACGCCCTCGGCGACATGATTCCCGCCAAACGGCTCCAGAACTTCATGGAAGAGGGCATCATCCAGATTGCGCCGCTGGCCTATATGCGCGGCCGTACGCTCGACCGGGCCTTCGTCATCCTCGATGAGGCACAGAACACTTCGCTGGGGCAGCTCAAGATGTTCCTCACGCGAATGGGCTGCGATGCCAAGTTCATCGTGACGGGCGATGCTACACAGATCGACCTGCCCAACAAGGCCGATTCAGGACTGATGCGCGGCATCGAACTGGTCCGCGACATCAAGGGTATCAGTATTGTGGAATTCGGGAAAGAGGATATCGTCCGGCACCCGCTGGTTACAAAGATTGTGGATGCATTCGAACGCACCTGACGTTGGCCCGCATGTCTGACTTGCCCGTATAGGCCATCGGGAAATCGCCCAGGTCGTACCAGATGTAACGGTAATAGGCCTGGGTATCGTTTTTCTCCGTGGCACTCCACCAGCATCCGTACTCGTTGATTCCCTCGAACTTCTTGCTGCCCGCGAAGGTATAGCCGAGCGGCATGGCGTTCCAGCCGATGTCGTTGGTGTGCGAATTGTCGGGGGAATAGGGCCACATCCGCTCGTCATTCAGACAAACTGCGGCCGAGGCCTTTTCGCCCAAGCCGAACCAGTTGTCGACGAAGGGCACTGCAATGCCGCCGCTGAGCACTTCGGCGAGCGACTCCCAGTCCTCATTGGTGGGTACCGACCATCCTTCCGGACAGACATCCCCGTCCATTGCTTCTTCCCAGGTGTAGAAATGACCGAAATAGGCGGCGGTGACGGGAGAGGCCTTGAACGGAACGCCTCCCCAGGCCAGGTTCTGGCAGAACCAGTCGAGTTCGCCGGCGGTGATGTATCGGTAGGCCCGTCCGTCACGTTTGTCAACAATGAACTGCGGACTGGCCTTGAGGCCGGTGATCGACGCGTTCCAGCTGGTATCGATGGTCGTGACCTGCTGGGAGGTACTGTTGATATAGTAACCGTCAGCGTAGCAATTGGCGGAAACGATGAAGACGCCGATGCTGTCGGGGAAGCGTACGGAGACGACGTTGCTCGTCAGGGTGTCGACGTAGACGCCGGAAACATACCATTTGTAGTTGGCATTTTTCGGGTCAATGATGCCCGATGCGGACAAGGTGACCGTTTCCCCCATCTGAACATAAAAGGGAATGTCAAACTCCACCGTGCCGGACATCGTCTCCGGGGTGAAAGTTTCCTCTTCGGCTTTCTTGCAGGACGCGAGGCTCAGCAGAAGCATCAGAAAGATGCCGGCCCCACGGTATAATTTCTTCAAATCCATCAATTATTATCCCTGTTTCAACTTGCAAAGGTGCAGAAATAATCGTAATTTTGCAAGAAATGTACCGTAATCTCATCCTACTCCTGACAACTTCACTTCTGCTCTGCAGCTGTGTGAAGGACACGTCATATCACCGCATCGAAGGTTTTGCCCAGGGCAGTTCCTACCAGGTGATCTGCAGTCCCCTTCGGGGCATCACCCAGGAAGCGCTGAAACAACGCATCGAATCGTGCCTGGAAGGCATCGACCAAAGTTTGAGCGGTTACAACAAAGGCTCGCTGCTTTCGCGCCTCAACGAAGGGGAAGACCTCCCGCTCAACGATGATTTCATCGATTGTTTCACGCGCTCCAAAGAGATTTGGGAAGAGACCGGCGGCGCCTTCGATCCGTCGTCCGGCCCGTTTTTCGACCTGTGGGGCTTTGGCTTTACCAACAAGGGCTCCGTTACGCAGGAAGCCATCGATTCGATCCGCGCTTTCATCGGCATGGATCTCCTCTCTCTTGAAACCCGCCCCGACGGCGTCCATCTGGTCAAGGCCGACCCGCGTGTCAAACTCAACTTCAACGCCATCGCCCAGGGCTTCTCCTGCGACCGGGTGGCACGCATCCTCGATTCGGTCGGCTGTACCGACTACCTCATCGACATCGGACGGGAGATTGTCTGCAAAGGGCTGAACGCCAACGGCGGTCTCTGGCGCATCGGGCTTGACAGGCCCATCGACGGCAATTTCGATGAGGGGAGCGACCTGCAGGCCATCATCGAAGTCACCGATTGCGGCATCGTCACCTCCGGCAACTACCGGAAATACTATATCGAGGACGGACACAAGTTCGCCCATACCATCGACCCGACCACCGGCCGTCCCGTGACGCACAACCTCCTGAGCGCCACTGTCGTGGCGAAAGACGGCTCGACGGCCGACGCCTATGCCACCTGGTTGATGGTGGAGGGTGTCGACAAGGCCCGCAAGATCCTGGCCGACCGGCCTGAGCTCGATGCGCTGCTCGTGTATGAGCGGGACGGAGATTTCGCCTCCTTCCAGACAGATAACCTCAAAACCCAATAGCATGAACAGAAGAGATTTCCTCCGGACGTCCGCGCTGGGGGCTGCCGCCCTCGGATTGGGCGGCCTGAGCGCCTGCAAGGTTACCAACCGGCATTCCTTCGACACCATCATCAAAAATGGCACGATCTACGTCGGCGACGGGAAAGCGCCTGTCAAAGGAGATATTGCCATCCGCGACGGGAAGGTCGCGGCCATCGGGAAAGACCTCGGGACCAATGCCCCGAATCTCGTGGACGCGGAAGGCCTTGTCGTCTCGCCGGGTTTCATCGACATCCACACCCACACCGACACCAATCTCTTCGACGCCCCCAAAGGCGACAGCCGCATCTTCCAGGGCATTACGACCGACCTGGGCGGCAACTGCGGCTACTGCCCCTTCGTCTACAGCGACCAGGCCTGGGAGAGCCGCAAGGACAGGCCCCGCCATGGCGGTCCCGCCTGGCGCGACATCGACGGTTTCTACCAGCGCCTGACCGAAAACAAGATCGGTATCAACTATGCCAGCCTGGTGGGCCACGGCGATGTCCGCGAGGCCGTGGTCGGCCCCTATAATGTCAAGGCCTCCGACATGCAGCTCCGGAAAATGTGCGAAGTGCTGGACCGTCAGCTCGAACTCGGTGCCATCGGCCTGTCGTACGGTTTGGAATATGCGCCTGGTTGCTACTGCGATACCCGTGAGATGGTGGAGCTCAACAAGGTCGTTGCCAAGCACAATGCCCTCTATACCATTCACATGCGCAACGAGGACGATCATGTGCTCGAAGCCATGGACGAAGCTATCGAAGCCGCACGGCTTTCGGGGGCGCGGCTGGAGATCTCGCATCTCAAGGCCCAGAATCCGGCCAATTTCGACAAGATCGACCGGATGCTCGGCAAGATCGATGCCGCCCGTGCAGAAGGCATCGACATCGCCTTCGATCGCTATCCCTACACAGCCTTTTCCACGGGTTTCACCTCGTTCATCCCCATCGAACTCCGCGACGGCACGTCCGAGGACATCTACAAACGCCTCAACGACAAGGCGACCTGCGAGAAGATCAAGAAATACGCTTACAGCCGCCTGGAACGCTTCGGTGGCCCGCAGCAGGTGGTCGTGGCCGGCTGCAACGATCCGGCCAACGCCGTCTATGCCGGCAAGAATCTGGCGGAATGCTGCAAGATTTCCGGTATGGACGAATGGGAGATGATCCGCTACCTGCTCATCTCGGAAAAACTCGAGGTTAACCAGGCCACCTTCGCCATGAAGGAAGAGAATCTCCAGAAGATTTACGCGCATCCGCTTTCGATGCCGGCTTCCGACGGCAGCGTTTACTCGCCCGAAGGTGTGTTGGGCAAGGAACTGCCGCATCCGCGTTCCTATGGCACCTTCCCCCGTTTCTTTGAAAAATTCGTCCGCGAGGACAAGGTGCTCGACCTGGCTACTGCCATCTGGAAGTGTACCGGTTTTCCGGCTTCCCGGATGAAACTCAAGGACCGCGGACAGCTGGTGGTGGGGTATGCCGCCGACGTCACGGTGTTCGACCCGGCCACCATCGCCGACCTGTCGACCTACGCCAAGCCGCACACCTTCCCGGCCGGCATCATCCACGTGTTCGTCAACGGCGTCCATACCATCAAGGAAGGCGCCCATACGGGTGCTCTCTCCGGGATGGTGCTGGGTAACGATCAGTTGAGCCGGTAATTTTTATATCTTTGTAAGATGAATGTAATGTTATGAATAAATCGATACTATTTCTCCTGCTGGCTGGCCTGCTGCTCTGCACGGGATGTGATTACATCCGCGCTTCGCTGGGCAAGCCGACTTCGGCCGACCTGGTCAAGATCAGTGACGAACTGAAAGCCCGCGAGCAGTTCCTTCGCGACAGTATTGCTGCCGTCCGCGCCGCCGAAGCCGGACTGGCAGCGCAGGGCGACACGCTGGCGTCACAGGCCCCGGTACCTGCTGCTTCTGCCGCCCAACCTGCAGTTCAGCCCGCTCAGCCGGCACCTGCCCAGCCCGCCGCCGCTGCTCCGCTGAAGAAATACTATGCCGTGGCCGGTGCCTTCAAGAACCCGGAGGGCGCCCAGAAATATGTCAACAAGCTGCAGGAGAACGGGATCAAGGTCCATCTCTTCGATTTCCGCAGCGGACTCAAGGTGGTCTGCGTGGAGGGCCACGACACCCTCGAGGAGGCTCAGCAGGACGTGGCCCGGCTCAAGGAACTGAAGCTGTCGGACTCTGATCCCTGGATCTACAACACGAATCAGAAACTTCACAAATGATATGAAAAATACCGTTTTCACAGAGAAGCACATCGCGCTGGGTGCGAAGATGGCTCCGTTTGCCGGCTACAATATGCCGATCCAATACAAGGGTATCAATGAAGAGCACGCCTGCGTGCGGGAGAAGGTGGGTGTCTTCGACGTCTCTCACATGGGCGAGATCTGGATCCTGGGCCCGAAAGCCCTGCCGTTCCTGCAGTATGTCTCTTCCAACGACGCATCCGTCCTTTTCCCGGGCAAGGCGCAGTATACCTGCTTCCCCAATGGCAAGGGCGGCATCGTCGACGACTTCATCGTCTATTGCTTCAGCACGGAGAAGTACCTGCTCGCCGTCAACGCTGCCAACATCGAGAAAGACTGGAACCACCTCTGCGCCATCGCGCCGAAATTCGGCCTGACCGTGGGCAAGGACCTGGTCAACGCATCCGACCAGACCTGCCAGCTCGCCATCCAGGGTCCCCGGGCCATGGAAGTGATGCAGAAACTCTGCAAGGAAGACATCCTCTCGATGGAATACTATACCTTCAAGGAACTGGAAGTGGCCGGCATTCCCGGCGCCATCCTCTCGACCACCGGTTACACCGGCAGCGGCGGATGCGAGGTCTACGTTCCCAACGAATACGGTGACCAGCTCTGGAAAGCCGTCTTTGAGGCTGGAGAGCCCTTCGGCATCCAGCCGATCGGTCTGGGCGCCCGTGACACGCTCCGCCTGGAGATGGGATTCTGCCTCTACGGCAACGATATCGACGACACCACCTCGCCGCTGGAAGCCGGCCTGGGCTGGATCACCAAGTTCAACGACGTGAAGGGCGACTTCATCGACAAGCAGTATCTGCTTGACCAGAAGGCCGCCGGCCTGAAGCGCAAACTCGTGGGCTTCGAGCTCGTGGACCGCGGCATCGCCCGCCACGAGATGCCCATCTGCGACGCCGAAGGCAAGCAGATCGGCCATGTGACCTCCGGCACGATGGGCCCGACCGTCAAGAAGGCGATTGGCATGGGTTATGTAGATGTTCCGTACAACAAGGTCGGTTCTGAAATCTACATCGAGATCCGTGGCAAGCTGCTGAAGGCCGTTGTGGTGAAGATGCCGTTCTACCAGAAATAGTTGAAAAGAAGACTGATCATACTCATAGCACTGGAATTCTGTGCGGCAGGCCTTGCCGCACAGAATTTTGCTGTTGGCCCGGCGCTGCGGGCCCATGTCGAGGCCCTCTGCGACGAGGAACTGGAAGGCCGTCGTGCCGGCAGCGACGGTGAGCGCGCGGCGGCCCGTTACCTCTACGATGCGCTGGAGGAGGCCGGCGTGCTGATGCTCACCGACACGCTGGGACAGGACTTTACCATCACCGGTCCCGACGGCGACATCCATTCCCGGAACGTCGTGGGCATCGTCCAGGGCAGCGATCCGCTGCTGCGCGATGAATACATCGTGGTGGGCGCCCGCTACGACCATCTGGGCACCCACGTGCTGACCGTCGACGGCGAACCGGTGGTCCAGCTCTTTCCGGGGGCTGACTGCAACGCCTCGGGCGTTGCCATGCTGATCGAGCTGGCACGGTTGGTGGCTGAGTACCAAGGCCTTTTCCGCCGCTCCATCCTTTTCGTCGGCTTTGGCGCCGGCGAGCAGGGGTCGGCCGGCTCCTGGTATTTTGTCAACCGGGCCTTTGAACAGTCCGGAAAGATCAAGGCGATGCTCGACCTCGACTGCCTGGGCCGGGGCGGGAGCGACCATCCGCTGACGGTGTTCTCCCAGCTCGCCCGCCGGGATTTCGACTACCTGCTCGACCAGACCGCCCGCCAGCCCGTGGTCCGGCTGCCCGAAATCGCGACCGGGACGCTCCGCCCCTCCGATTACCTGCCTTTCTACGAAAAGAAGATTCCGGTGTTCTTCTTTTCCACGGGACCCGCCCGCGAACACCGCACCATCAAGGACACGCCGCGGCTCATCGATTATGCGGCGATGGAGATCAACGGCAACTATCTCTATCATTTCCTGATGGTGGTGGCCGACGTCGACGAGGTCTCCTCGGTCGACGCTGACCCCGAGAAACGGGCTGTGCGTGCCGATCGGGTCTATGCCGCCTCCGACTGCGACGTCCGTCCCCAGTTCTTCCATTCCAACGAACGCCACTTCCTCCAGAGCTGGGTGTACAAATACCTCAAGTATCCCTCCTACGCCATCGAACACAACATCCAGGGACAGGTGCTGGTGAGCTTCATCATCGAGAAAGACGGTACCGTGACCAACGTCCAGGTGGAAGACGGGGTCGACGAACTGCTCGACGACGAGGCCGTGCGCGTGGTGTCGGTTTCACCGAAATGGATTCCGGGCCAGATCAAGGGCAGCAAGGTCCGTACAAAAATGGTCATTCCCGTGGAATTCCGTCTGTCGTCGAAGTGGGACATGGGTTTGAAAAAATAACTATCTTTGCGCCAGATTTCAAACAGGCGTACAATCATCATATCCATGGAATACAACTTCGTCGACATTGAGAAGCGGTGGCAGGCTTATTGGGCTGAGCACCATACCTTCGAAGTCAGTAACGACTCTCCCCTCCCCAAATATTACGTGCTGGACATGTTCCCCTATCCCTCGGGAGCCGGTCTCCACGTGGGCCATCCCCTGGGCTACATCGCCAGCGACATCTATACCCGCTATAAACGCCTCAAGGGTTTCAACGTGCTGCATCCGATGGGATACGACGCTTTCGGCCTTCCCGCCGAGCAATACGCCATCCAGACCGGGAAACATCCGGCCGAAACCACCGAGAAGAACATCGCCCGCTACCGGCAGCAGATGGACCGCATCGGCTTTTCGTACGACTGGTCGCGTGAAGTCCGTACCTGTGATCCCTCTTACTACAAGTGGACGCAGTGGGCTTTCCTCGAGATGTTCAACCACTGGTACAACCCCGAAACCGACAAGGCCGAGCCCATCGACACGCTGATTGAACGGTTCAAGGCCGAGGGCCGCTGGGAGGGTCTCTCCGAGAAGGAGCAGTCCGACCTGCTGATGCAGTACCGCATTGCCTACCTGGGCGAGACCGCGGTGAACTGGTGCCCGAAACTGGGTACCGTCCTGGCCAACGACGAGGTGAAGGAAGGTTATTCCGTGCGCGGCGGTTTTCCTGTGGAACAGAAGAAGATGAAACAGTGGCAGCTGCGCGTGAGCGCTTATGCGGAGCGCCTGCTTTCCGGCCTCGACCGGCTCGACTGGACCGACTCCCTGAAGGAGATGCAGCGCAACTGGATCGGCAAGAGCCAGGGTGCCGAGATGGTGTTCCACGTCTTCAACGGCGACAAGGAATATGAGATGACCATCTTCACGACCCGTGCCGATACCATCTTCGGTGTCACCTTCATGGTGCTGGCGCCCGAAAGCGAATGGGTGGAGAAGCTGACTACGCCGGAGCAGAAAGAGGCCGTGGAAGCCTATCTGCAGCAGGCAAAGAAAAAGACGGAGCGTGAGCGCATCGCCGAGACCCACAAGGCGACCGGCGTGTTCACCGGTTCCTACGCCATCAATCCCGTCTCGGGCCAGAAGGTTCCCGTGTGGATTTCTGAATATGTGCTGGCGGGCTACGGTACCGGTGCCATCATGGCCGTGCCGGCGCACGACAGTCGCGACTATGTCTTCGCCCGAACCTTCCATCTGCCCATCGTGCCCGTCATCGAGGGCAGCGACATTTCCGAAAGCAGTTTCGACGCCAAGGACGGCATCATGTGCAATTCGGGCTTCCTCAACGGAATGACGGTCAAGGAGGCCATCCCCGCCGCTATCGACTATATTGAAGCCAAGGGCCTGGGCCACCGCAAGATCAACTACCGCCTGCGCGACGCCATCTTTTCTCGCCAGCGCTATTGGGGCGAGCCGTTCCCCATCTACTACAAGGACGGCATCCCATGCGCCATGCCGTACGAGGAGCTGCCGCTGCAGCTGCCCGAGGTCGACAAGTTCCTCCCCACTGAGAGCGGAGAACCGCCGTTGGCCCGCGCCAAGGACTGGACCTACAAGGGTTATCCCATCGAGACCAGCACGATGCCCGGTTTCGCCGGCAGCAGCGCCTACTACCTGCGCTACATGGATCCGCACAACGACGAGGCACTGGTGGGCCGCGAGGCCGACGAGTACTGGCGCGACGTGGATCTGTATATCGGCGGCACAGAGCACGCCACCGGCCACCTCATCTATTCCCGATTCTGGAACAAATTCCTCTACGATTGCGGATACGTGTGCGAATCCGAGCCTTTCAAGAAGCTCATCAACCAGGGCATGATCCAGGGCCAGAGCAAGTTCGTGTACCGCATCAAGAACACCAATACCTTCGTGTCCTCCGGCCTGAAAGACCAGTACGACACCACCGAGATCCACGTCGACGTCAACATCGTCTCGGGCGACCGCCTCGACACCGAGGCCTTCCGCCGCTGGATGCCCGATTTCGCCACGGCCGAATTCATCCTCGAAGACGGCGAGTATATCTGCGGCAGTGCCATCGAGAAGATGAGCAAGTCGATGTTCAACGTGGTCAATCCCGACCAGGTATGCGATCGCTACGGTGCCGATACCCTCCGCATGTACGAGATGTTCCTCGGCCCGCTGGAGCAGAGCAAGCCCTGGGACACCAAGGGCATCGACGGTGTACACCGCTTCCTCCGGAAGTTCTGGAAACTCTTCTACGACCGCGACGATTTCGCCGTGAGCGACGAGAAAGCCACGCCGGCCGAACTCAAGGTGCTGCACAAGCTGATCGGCAAGGCCCAGGATGACATCGAGCATTTCTCGTTCAACACGACGGTGAGCGCCTTCATGATCGCCGTCGGCGACCTGACCGACCTGCACTGCAACAAGCGTGAGATCCTGGAACCGCTGCTCATCGTGCTCAGTCCTTTTGCTCCGCACATCTGCGAGGAACTCTGGCAGAAACTCGGCCATGCCGAGAGCATCAGCTTCGCTCGTTTCCCGCAATATGTGGCTGCATACACGGTCGAAGACACTGTCAAGTATCCGGTCCAGTTCAACGGCAAGATGCGTTTCCTGCTGGAACTGCCCAAGAACCTGAGCCGGGAAGAAGTGGAAGCCGCCGTCCGCAAGGCTTCTGAAACGGAGAAATATCTTCTGGGCGCTGCCATCCGCAAGGTCATCGTCGTCCCTGGCAAAATCATCAATATCGTCTGCTAATGGATAAGAACAAATTCCTGGCGACTTTCAAGTCTTACGCCATCATTACCCTCGGCCTGGTCTTCTACGTGCTCGCGTGGGTGGTTTTCATCATGCCCCATCAGCTG
>Ga0265299_10006567_pt1 | contig 10582 bp, 14 predicted proteins | sample AusTroGonzalo_MG_4_FD_193485 | JGI IMG/M metagenome (GOLD analysis project Ga0265299, IMG submission 193485) | Bovine rumen microbial communities from tropical cattle in Woodstock, Queensland, Australia - Gonzalo_02 | ecosystem: Host-associated > Mammals > Digestive system > Stomach > Rumen ...
CGTCACGAAATTCGTGGAGAGCGGAAAAATCGACACGCTCCTCCAGGAGCTGAAAGCACGCTACGCCGTGAACGCTAATATGGCAGAAGGCGAAAGTGTGGAAATCCTGATCACCACCGAAGCGGACGGCAACGAATATGCGAACATCGTTGTTTTCGACACAAACCTTACGGTGAAAACATTGCTTGCACAGCAGCGTCTTTCCGAATTAGTCACCGCATTGTTCAACCAAGCAGACTTATAATATGGGAATAGGAATACAAGACAAACAGGAGCGAAACAGCTTCGACGAATTTATGGAGCGGTTCAAGGAGGAACGCGAGGTTATCCAGGAGCCGACAATACCTGATCCAGAACCCGTCGAGCCTTCCGACACGCTGCCGGAAATAGACAGCGTGCCGGATCCGGCCGTGGAGCGTCAGAAACTCGACGTGGCCATGATACCGGCTGAAACCATCGTCGATGTGATCGACACCACGGCGGTATCCCTTAACAGCTATATCGCACAGGAACCTCAAGAGGGAGCCACCGAAAGCGAAAAGAAGTCGCTGCAAAACGCTGTGGCCAACTACCTGAAAGACACCGACATTGACATATCGCCGGGCAAACTTTGCCTGGTGCTCATCCTGATGATCTACGGACCGAAGACCATGCAGGCCTTCCAGACGCGGAAACACAATCAGGAAAACGCGGCCCTTCGGGAACATATTGCCGAATTGGAGGATCAGCTTGCCCAGCGCGAAATGATAGCCCAGCGTAAACGCCAAGGGAAGGAGGATAACGATGGCACGGTACCCTCAGTGTAACATTCTGGTCGGCATCAACGGCACCGGAAAAACCTCGTTCCTGAAAAACATACTGGAACAGACCATCGGAGCGAAAAACCGGGCACTCATCGTCACGCCGGATCCCGCAGAGTGGAGGTCTGTGGATGAAGTGGCCGACCGCGAGATCGCCACCTTCGCCGGTGTACGCAAAATCATCTACCGCACCGGCGCAATGGACGAAATCCAACGTTATTACTCCAACGGCATTCTCATCCTCGACGACGCCCGTGTATATATCCATGCACAAAGCGATGACTGGATGCAATGGATACAGATACGCCGACGGCAGGTTGGCGTGGACCTGTTCTGTTGTTTCCACGGGCTGACGCAGGTGCCGCCGGTGTTCTTCACCTTTTCCACCAACATCATCCTGTTCTACACAAAGGACAATATCAAACGGCGTGCGGAGTACGTGGACGAAGCCGACTTTCAGGACATACAGGCAGCTAAAGAGCGCATTGCACGCAAGGTGCAGGCCGGAAACCCGTATGCCTACGAGATCATCAACTTGGATAAACGATTCAACCTGAAACCATGAAACAACGCATTGACAGTAAGCCCCGTACACTTGGGGAGCTGGCCGCGTATTACGAAGTGGATAGGCGTACATTTCGCAAGTGGCTCGGCTGTTCCACCCTGAATAACATCAGGCCTGAGGTGGGGCGTTTTTTCAGTATAAGGCAAATCCGTATCATCATCAAACATTTAGGAAGCAATGAAGAAATAAAAGATTCAGATCAAAATAACGCAAAATAGCGCATATCAGCGCATTATGAAGTAAAAAGGCGCAGAATCGCACACCGGCGGTTTTGCGCCTTTGTATTTTTGCCGCCAGTTTTTAACGAGCATTGGCGATGGGTAGCGATGCCGGTGTTCAATGTTTAACCAAAAAAGTAAAACCAACATGAAAAAGTTCATCAACGACAACCTCTGGTGGATTGTTATTGTCGCGGTCGCTCTGGGCGGCTACGCATTGTACAAAGTAACCCGCAAGGACGAAACCGACGACGAAGCCGCCGAGTAGTCATCCATCCATCACATCAAAAAAAAATCCAAAATTATGAACAGATACAAACGTGAAATTATGAATCGTGCAAGCCGCAACCTCACCAACCGCGCTGACGGCAACATGCAGGTCGATCTTGTTCAGGCTGACCCCAATGTGAGCGACGGTCTGGGCAAGTTCTTCGGCTTCACCATCACCAACGGTGCCGCGTCTCCCGTGGCTACGGCCATCTTCCCCGCCAACTTCGACACCGAGCGCTACGTCATTAACGACGGCGCTGTGATCAAGACCTACGACAACATCACGGCTTTGAACAACGCCGGTTACAACGTGGGTGCTGTGTTGTGTGACGGCACCACCCAGGCCACCATCAACGGCAAGACGGTCAACATGACCTGCGCCAGCAACGACCCCATGCGCACCATCAAGCAGCTTCTCGACTTCGTTAAGCTGAACCCGCAGAAGCTCAAACACATGGACATCATCTCCAGCACGGAGAACATGTGGAGCGGCTATCTGACCATCACCTTCTGCAACCCCTTCTACAAGGGAAAGGAAACCACGGTGCAGCTCAACACTTATTTCAGCCGCTTCCAGTATCAGGACGGCAGAATCGGCATCGACTGGACCGACGGCAACGAGCTGACAGTCTCCGACCTTTCGCTCCTTATCTCCACCATCCCTGCTGAGGCTACGGTGCAGTTCCTCCTGACCTTTGAATAAGGTATCTCTACTACGATAATAGATCATACGATATTTGTTTGAGTTGGTGGCCCGCCCTACGTATGGGCGGGCTTTCCTTGTTTAAAAACCATACAGCAATGAGTAAGAACAGACAAAACCGCTATAACGGCCTCGGTGTGGAAGACGTGTTTGCCGCGTCCTCGAAAGTGAATGCCGAAAAGCAAGGCAGCCCGACCGCAACCGGCACAGGAAGTTCCATCTGGGACAGCATCAAAGGCGAGATCGGAGGATGGGCCTCCACCACCTTTTCCGGCATCCAGGGCATTGTGGCCGCGAAGAATCCAGCAACCGTGCAGGACAACACCCCGAAAGTGCTGGCTATCGCCGGTATTGGTGTTGCTGCCGTTATCCTCGTTATCGTGCTCATCCTCGTGAAAAAATAGTGCGCTATGGAAGTGTTAAAGGTTCCCTTCAAGTATGTTGACGCCTCCGAACTTGGCACCTGCCCCGCTTCGGTGGATATGCAGACGGGCGTTATCAGCATAAACCGCTCGGTGTGGGACCGTTACGACAGCTTCGAACGCTCCTTTGTGCTTATGCACGAGATAGGCCACTACGAACTCGACACCGACGATGAGTTTGAGGCCGACGAGTACGCCTTGAGGCATGTGTATAAAACCGCTCCCCGCTCGCTGATACGCTCGCTGCAAACGCTTTGCAAAATCAACGTCATAGACTCACGCAGGCTCGACAACCTCTATCAGGCTGCCTTGGAACTCGACGCTGATGACGGCAACGAACTCGCAGCCGTGGAGCTGGAAAGAATCAACGAATTTTCAAACCCCTTAAAAACGACAAAAATGACAAAGAGAACCGCAACGGAAACCTATCCGACCAAAAAGACCAACAACAACACGGTTATCCGTGCCATCCGCAGAGCCGACGGCAGAGGCCACGGCCTGAACGGCGTGCATGTCGGCGACTGGTATTTCAGCCTCACCAACCTCCTGTTGGCTGCCATCCTGCTCACCCTGCTCTTCAAAAAGTAAAGGCTATGGGACAGCAGAGAGTATTCAGAATCAAGCGTTTGCGCCGCAAAGGCGTGAACATGTTTTCCCCGCAGGAATACGAGGACGCTGTTAGCCTCATCTCGTATGTGAAGACCTATCCGGCGGTTAAGTCCGCAGAAGTGCAGGTTACGAAAGGAGACAACTTCATTGAAAGCTACATCAAGCAAGTTCTGACCAAAAACGGCCTCACTCCGAAGCGAACAGAGCTGAAAAACAAAAAAATCAAATTCTTCTACGACGACAAAAAGAAGATGGAAAACGCCGCTTCTCTTATCAATTTGATGAAGGGCGACTCAATCCCTTTGGCTTCTATAGACTGGTCAGGCACTACGCCCGTGGCTGTTTCGTCTCACGGCGTTAAGGTGCCTTTGTCCGGCTATACGCAGGAAATGGCATCTTCCGGAAACAGAGGCAATAGCACTGTTTTGGACGTTTCTTCCGCCGCCGTAACGTCCGGAGACGACGAAGAAAAAGGATCTACCTCCATTATGAATTGGCTGCTCATTGGTGCCGTCGCACTGGTTGCTATCGTGCTGATTGTTTTAATCATCAAAAAGAAAAAGTAACCCGCTATGAAAGACAACGGCATAAAAATCCTTGTTGTTATCGCAGTGTTTATCATTGCTGCTGTCGCCGTGTATTATATATCCGCAAGGGCCAGTGCTTCAAATTCGCAGAAAGGTTATCAAAGCGGCGGCGGAAAAAGCTTCTGGGATTCGCTCTGGAACAACGCCGCGAATATCGTTGACGCAGGCGGCCGCCATACGGCAGCTACTGTCACCGCCACCGGGAACGCCATCAGCTCTATCATTGCCACTTCGCAGAGCGGAGACGGAAGAGGCGTGTTGGCGCAGTACGGTTATTCTAACGACGACAAACAAAACTATGGACCTTATGTGCTTGGCGGTGCGCTGATTCTGACAGCAGGAGTGGTCGGTGTAATTATCCTTTCAAAGAATTAAAAATCAACAAACTATGGGTAAAAAAGCATTACTTGTCATTTTGGTGATCGCGGCCTTCGTCGCTTTCTTGTGGTGGTATATGAAAACCAAGTCCAAAGAGACGGAACCGGTTGACGAACCCACTACGGGAAATCCGGATTTGAATCCGAATCTGGATATTAAATACACCCAGGACGAACTCGAAACGCTGATGAATGAGTACGACGCAAGCCGTCACGACGAAGACTTCAAGACGTGGGTTTTGTCGCTTACGGATCAGCAGGCCGGCATTTTACTGAACAAAAACAAAAGACGGAGATAATCATGGGAAAAGTAGTAAAAACCACAGATAAAGTGCTCGGAGGCTTTGATAAAGTATTCATCGAAGATCCGAGACGTGCCATTGTTATCGGCGCGTTCATTGTTTTGGTCATCGTGTTGCTCATTGTGTTCTGGGGAAGAATCAAGGCGTTTTTCTCTTCCTTAACGAACAAAGTGGCCGGCGCACAGGATCTGTCGCAGCATATCGCGGAGACTGGAGAAACCACTACACTTTCAGGCGCAAAATACACGCAGCTCGCCAATACCATATACGGAGCGTGCAAAGGTTGGGGGACGGACGAAGACGCTATCTACAACGCTTTCAACCAACTCAACAACACAGCCGACTACCTCAAGTTGGAAAATGTGTTCGGACTCCACGACGGCCATAACCTCGACTGGTGGATGCGCTCTGAACTCTCCAACAGGGAGCGAAAGCAGCTGAACGACATTCTGGCCAACAAAGGTATTGATCACGCTTTCTAATTCATCCAATTATGAAAAAAAACAGTAAAATATTGCTCCTGTCCGTTGCCGCGCTCCTGGTCATGGTCATTTTGGTCGTCGTCATCAGGAGACGTGGCCGGAAGGTGTATATCAGTGAAGATTTTGCCCCTGATACCGGACAAATGGTTGTGCTATATCAAAAAGATTTCTCTAACAAGAATGCTCTTTACTTCCAGAACGTTTTGAAGTACGTAGTGCTTCCATACGATTACGAGAAAAAAGCCATCAGCGACGGAACTGTGACGTATTATCCGGTAAAAGCCACTGGAGAGGTGCAGACCAACAACCAAGTGGCCAAAGTAAACCTCAAGGAGTACGCCTACATCAACCCCGCTTATCTTGACCTCTAAAAACCCCAAGACAATGAACGAAAATAAATCCTCAATTTTGGACGTGCTTTCCGGAAACGAAAGCGTGAAAGTGAGCGTCGGACTCGACTGGATGAGCGTGCTCATCCTGTACGCCGCCATTGTGGCCGCCGGTGCAACCATCGTGTTCCTCAACAAGCGCATCAAGTAGCCATGACACCGAGAGAGTTTCTGTCGAAGTTCGGCGACACCTTCGTTATCGCCTGCCAGGGATCCGGCCTGTTTCCCAGCGTGAAGCTGGCACAGGCCGCCTTGGAAAGTGGCTGGGGGAAGTACACCGCCGGAAACAACATGTTCGGCATCAAGGCTGCCGGCGCCCACTCACCGTACTGGCACGGCGACTACGTGTCGTCGCGCACGTCGGAGTATGTAAACGGTTCCTACACGGGAGCCACCAGCAAATTCCGCAAATACGCCACTGTCGGCGACTCCATCAAGGACCACACCTATTTCCTCGAACAAAACAAAAGATACGCCAATGCAGGCGTGTTTTCCGCGCAAACGCCTGAAGAGCAGGCAAGGGCGTTGCAGCGTGCCGGATACGCTACCGATCCGAGCTACGCCAGCAAGCTCATCAGCCTCATCAACCAGTACAATTTGCGCGAATACGATAAAAAAAAAAGATTATGAAGTGGATTGAAATCACCCTTGCGGCCGTGTCTATCACCCTGGCCGCGTGGACCATTTACAAAAACACCAGATAATGAAAAAGATAACGAAGGAGAAAACTCCGAACACCGAAATACCGTACCGTAGATTCGACCAGCCCTTTCGATTTGTCAGCATGATACCTGGAAAGGGCATCGTGATCGAGCAGGACAAAAACGGCGTTTGCTACATTTCCGCAGAGGGTGGATACAGTGTTTCCGACCTTGTGGCAGGTGACAACATCAACATCCAGTACACCGAAGACGGGAAGATTGTCATTTCTTCGGTGAACACCGCTGTTGATATTGCAGCCGGTGAGAATATCACCATCGAGATCGATCCTGAGACCGGGAAAGCCGTGATCAGCTCCATCGTTGAACCTACCGGCAACGAACACTATCAGGGCATCTTCGACACGCCGCAGGATCTCATGGCCGCCGACCCGAATCCGGAAGTCGGCGACTTCGGACTTATCCGCCAGGTGACCATCACCAACGGGGATATATCATTCAACGGCCAGTACAAATACCTGTTCTGGACCAACGGCGCGTGGACGCTCGTAGACCAGATGCTCACCTTCACCGCCAACGAAGATCTCATCAACGAGTTCTACAGCGTCGGAGGCTCTTCCCCGACTATCTACCTGCATAAAGTCGCGCAGACCGGCGATTTTTGGAGCCTGCGAAATATCCCGATTGTGGCCACTCCGGTTGTCACCGTCAACGGCGACACTGTTACAGCAACCTGCGAAACCGAAGGTGCCGAGATTTGGTACACCACCGACGGATCGATGCCCCATGTGAACGGCACCAAGTATGTCGGACCGATCACAGTGACGGGCGCGACCGACTTCCGATTTGTCGGCATCAAAAACGGCATGATCAACTCCAAGGAGGCGACGGCCAACGCGGATTACGGTTTGCAGGAGCCGGTCATTGAACTCGACTGGACCGACGGAACCGTGACGATGAGCAACCCCAACGCATCAGGCACTATACACTACACCACAGACGGCAGCACGCCGACAAGCGACAGCCCGCAATACACGGATCCTCTGCACCCGAATCCGATCAGTCCTTCAACCAGCGTACACTTCCGAGCCGTTGTGTATGACTCGGGCCAATATTCTCCAGTAGCCGACGAAACCTACGAGCGAACGGTTTTGTCGGGATTCAGCAATAGCAACAAGCATACGGGAATATACAACGAAAACTGGTTTGTAGGTGTATCCGGTCAGCCGGGCGAGCACGCACCGGACGGCAAATGCACCTACACTACCGACGGCGAAACGCCAGACTATAATTCTTCCGAAATGACCAGTTTCGTATCTTTCATGCGCTACGGCGACCCGAAAACGCTCAAGATGATTGGTTTCCGTCCAGGTTTCCTTCCTTCGGAAGTCAGAACAAAATCAATAGGCTATCAAGTCCCGTCAGCCCCGTCCATCACCTTTGACGGCGAGACAAACACGGTGACAATGGATCGTAGCGGAAACGTGACATCCAATCCCGCAATCCCGCTGGCCACGGACAATACGAACCCGACAACCGACTGCCGCATCTACTACACGCTGGATGGTACAACGCCGACAGACCAAAGCACGCTGTACTCCGGTCCGTTCCAGATTACCGGCAACGTGACTGTGAAAGCCGTGCTGATTGCCTTCGGACAGTACTACAGCGACGTGACCACAGACGAAATCGTCATCACCAACGCCCCGCAAATCTCCCTCGACAGCGATACCGGCGACGTAACCATCACCGCACAGGCAGGAGCTACCATCTACTACACCACCAACGGCAGCACCCCAACAACGGAAAGCCCGCAATACAGCGGTCCGATCAATATCGTGCAGAGCACCGTCGCCCAGGTGCAGCACACCGTCAAGGCGTTGGCCGTTTTGGACGGTCAGGAGAGCGCAATAGCAACCGGGACATACACGCAGATCGCGGCACCTTCCGGAAGAGGCAGCCTGAACACACTGTCCGGCTCGGTGGACTACACACTTTCGTCGCAGGTGTCCGGCACCATCCGCTACACCACCGACGGAAGCACTCCGACTCCTCAGTCAGAGCAATACAAGGAGGCAATCACGTACAACGTCTTCGACGCTCCTGACATCAAGTGCTATCAGACGAAGGAAGGTTTCGTGCCAAGCGGAGTGGCCGTCTATCACTACGGCGCGGCCAGCAAACCGGACGCCCCGGCTATCTTGTTCGACGAAGAGACAAATACCGTTTCTTTCGAGCTTGCAGGCAACACAGTTGACATCCCTCTTCAGACCAACAACAACACTCCGGAATTGGGCGCGAGAATATACTACACAATTGACGGCACGATACCTCCAAATGGAAGTGGTACTACACTTTGGGATGGAAATTCCATACAGGTGAAACCGGGTACAATAGTTAAAGCTATTACACATTGTTACGGCCGATACTACAGCAATTATGTACAATTTGTTTCTCCCGATTATTTGTGCTTCGAGACGCTGGAGGAGAATAACAATATCGGAATGAGCAGCACAATCGATAACGCACCTAACATCGAGTATTCGTTGGACGGAATCAATTTTAGCGAATTGCCGCATACTACATCTGGCGGAACCCACTCATTCCAGGCCGTATCTCTTTTAAACGTAGGGGACAAAGTTTACTTTAGAGGAGTGAATCAAACCCTTTCTAATCCGAACAATAACACATACCGTTCGGTATTCTCGACATCGAAAAGCTGTATCGCGTCCGGAAGCGTCCAAACTCTTGTTGATAAATCCGGAACGGATGCTACGGCAATATGTATGCAGGAATTATTCAGCGGAACTAAAATAACCAGAGCACCTTTACTTACAGCAAGATTTCTGACAAGATCATGCTATAAAAATATGTTCGCAAATTGCAGTTTGCTGACCGAATCACCTTCTCTTCAGTCTAAGAATTTAGAGGCATATTGCTATGCTTTCATGTTTCAAAACTGCTACAATCTAACTTCAGCTCCGTCTTCTCTACCTGCTACAAAACTGAAAGATGGTTGTTACCTTGGTATGTTTTCTCAATGCAGGTCGCTTGCGAGCGCACCGGATTTACCAGCAACGGAGATAAGTATATCTTGTTATTTCAGAATGTTTGCTGATTGCGTATCGTTAGTAAATCCCCCAGACGAATTGCCGGCTTTGGTGTTAAAGTCTCAATGTTATCAAGAAATGTTTAGCGGTTGCACATCGCTTTCAAAATCTCCGGATATGCCGGCTGAAACAATGGTTGACCGGTGTTACTGGAAAATCTTTGAAGGATGCCGCTTCCTTATGTCGGATAATGCTTCTACGTTTGCATTTGATTTCGGAGCTACTCTTCCGCAAACAGTTTCGGATGGATCTGTGTGGCCTATGGTTGATGTCACCTACAGCACCCCCCGCGACGTCGCCGTATGGATGGGCAATCTTTGCGGCTTCGACTACATGGTTCCGGAGAGCGCGTTGGCCGACGATGTGGTGGCACGCATCTTCAAAGACAACGAGACCGGCGTGCTGAAGTATTTTCCGCAGAGCACATACGACGCCAGCAAGTTCTTCGCCGACCAGTACACCGAAAAAGACTGGATGCGCCAGGAGCGCAACCGCGACGGCATCACCGTTTTGCAGCGCAAAACCGGTATCGCTGCGGCGAAATACGCCGAAGACAACCGCTACAAACTTTACTGCGACACCACCGCGAACGGCGGATTCACCATCGAGACCGGATCTTGGGGATCAGTCAACACCCAGACAATCGCCTGGAATTCCGGTGACACGCTGGACGACATCGTTGCTCTCTTCACTTCCGACTCATACGTGAGATTCAGCCATGTGCAGGGGGAGGACTTCATCCGCGTTCTCGCTTCTCAATCGTCGTCATCATACGAATGCACGCTCAGCAACAACACCGGCGGCACTGTGGTCGATCTGTCGAAGCAATGCCGCGTCGGAGGCATCCCCCAGGCCGAAACCCACCGCGTATGGCAAGGAACGGATCTGCATACCATGTTCCCGGATGCGGGTATTCCCGCCGCAAACACGATCCAGTACGCCAAGAGCGGGCTGAACCTGTCGCATCGTTGCGGAGGAAACCCCACAACCTACATGAACTACTACGAGGTATCCGGAAGCGGTCACGGCGGCGTTGACACCTATCTGGCCGAGGATGCGGTTTCCGCACGAATGAGCCGTGTCGGTTTC
>Ga0265299_10006568_pt1 | contig 10580 bp, 8 predicted proteins | sample AusTroGonzalo_MG_4_FD_193485 | JGI IMG/M metagenome (GOLD analysis project Ga0265299, IMG submission 193485) | Bovine rumen microbial communities from tropical cattle in Woodstock, Queensland, Australia - Gonzalo_02 | ecosystem: Host-associated > Mammals > Digestive system > Stomach > Rumen ...
ATCGACGCTCTAACAGCTCCTGCTGTGGAGAATCTCCAGTTGATAACTCCTATTAGTTCACAGATGCAGATTTCTGGCTGTGGTGATGCAACCAAAGCATTTGTCTATGCTCTTGACGGCAAGCAGATGGCAGAAGCTCCTGTTGCCAATGGCGTAACAACTATTCAGGTTGGTCATCTGAAAGCAGGCGTCTATGTGGTACGCGTAGGCAACAAAGCCCTGAAGTTTACAAAGAAATAAAGTATTCATTATTAAGTATTAAACAATTAAGAGAAACAATTATGAAAAAGATATTTACCACTCTTGCTATGGCAGCCTTTGCCATGACATCGTTTGCTCAGGCAACCCAACAGTACTTCCGTGTGGAGTTCACCGTGCCCATTACTGGCGATAAGATTCCCACAGGGCAGAGCAATACTAGCGTGGCTGCCACTATGAAGGACAGCTACACTTTCTGCAATCCTGAGCATGAATACCTGGACTTCCAGGCCGCTAAGCCTATGGGCTTCCGTTCTACGACCAATCAGGTGAACGAGAATTCTGCTTTTTATCTGGAGAATGGACGTACAGGCCAGACTGTTGGTGTTGTTCAGACATATCCGTATCAGGTGGACAAAATTAAGAAGATCACCGCTTACTCTATTCCTGTCGAGAAGATTACTTGCGACTCTACGACCACTCACGAGTACAAGTTCCCATACGATGGAAATACCTATAAGGTTGCCGAGTTTACCTTCAACCGTCTGCCCCGCAACGTGGCTGAGCTGAAGACTCTTATTGAAACTGATGGCAAGCTGAATGGCTCTACTAACAATGCACTCTTCGTTGCTGCATGCGTAGTAGCTGTATGGCCCCGTATCCTCGACTGCAGCCAGGATTGCCGCGACATGCTTGACTATCTGGCAGGTAAGCACTACTCACAGCTGAATGCAACGGGTATCTCAAACGCCGACTTCCAGGATGTCTGCATCAGTGGTCTTGTTAGTAAGGATTATTCAGGTGCATGGCAGTACAATTCTCTGTATGGCTACTTCGAGGGTGCTACTCCCGGTAACCAGTACAAAGCCAATGGCAAGGGTTATGGCTACGACAATGGCCCGTACAAGGTGCGTGTAGGCTGGCACATCAGCGCTCCTCTTTCACCGGTAGGAAACTGGGGTGGAAAGAATATGGCTAAGATCTGCCTGTTCCCGAATCCTGCAGCTGCCAGCAAAGATGAAGTTGGTTTTGAGAATCCCATTATGCGTTTCATCGAATTGCGTGAAACGAGCAAGAACGGTTGGTTCCTCAATTCAAAGGAGAAGGTTGTTACTATGACCATGAAGGATCAGTATGACAGCGACTTCTAAATCGCTTATTCCCGTCACCTTGACGAGACAAGTATAACAACGGCGGCTGGTGCTTCGGCACTGGCCGCTGTTTGGTAACGCAGCTCCGCTACCTACACAGTGTCTTGCCCTGAAAAACGTTGTTTTTTTATTCAACGTTTTTCAGGGCAAGACAATTTGCACACCTTCGAGATAAGAATGTTAACTAAGCCAGTTAGCGATGCTATATAGGTTAGTTAGCCTATCTATATAGGCCAGTTAGTGTCCGGCAAGCGGTTACATGTAACCTTCCCACATCTCCTGCAGTACTCCGAGGGAACGGAGTTCGGGGAAGGCGGGGAGGTGGATGCGGTAGTAGGCGAGGGCAATCTCCAGCAGGCGGTTGCGGTCGTGGTGCGTCAGGCGGAAGACGTGCATCGTGGCATAGTCCATGCGCATCATCAGCTGTACCTTCTCAGCCTCCTCGGGCAATAGGACGTTGCGATGGATGGGCGGCTGCTGACAGAACTCGGAAGCGCGGAGGTCGAAGTAGCAGCCTTGGGTGTAGTCGTCCAGATTAGGATAGAAACCTAAGAAGCGGGCCAGGCGCATGAGGAACACCAGGTGGAAGTTGGCAATGTGTTCATCAGCACCGTCGAGCCATTGCAGGCTGCTTACAACATAGTCGAACAGCAATTCGTTCTGCTGCTCGCCTTTCAGTGCGTGATAGAGGAACTCTGCCAAAAAAAGTGCAATGCTTAGTTTGGTGGGGTCTGTCTGCAACGACGGCATAGGTGTCATGATAGTGGCATTGCGCAGTTTCTGCAGTTGCAGCCGCTGTCGCACGTCGGTCTCTATGCTGAGCAGCGTTAGCGGCTGGAACAGTTGCTTCTTCAGTTTGCCTTTCTGCGTCTTCGGTAGCTGGATGACAAACGACAATCGTCCGAATACGCGGGTGTACATATCTATAATCATCCGCGTCTCGCCATACTTGAAGGCATGCAGCACAATGGCCTCTGTTTTTGTCAACATGGCGCGAAATTACATAAAAAAACGCAAACCGCAGCATTTTTCTTTAAGAAAATTTGGCTATTTAGAAAAATTGCAGTACCTTTGCACCCGCTTTTTGCGAATTGGTCCCTTCGTCTATCGGTTAGGACGAGAGATTTTCATTCTCTAAAGAGGAGTTCGACTCTCCTAGGGACTACAAAGGTTAAATCTGTCATCTGCACAGCCAAGTGCTACCCTCGGGTAGGGGATAAGGTGGCGGAGGGCTCAGTAGAGTCAGCCCGGGCAGCCGCAAGGCGCAAGACCCTCAGGCTTTAGCAGAATTGAAAAATTAAAAGTTAAAAGTTAAAATGGCAAATCACAAGTCATCGGTGAAGAGAATTCGCCAGGAGAAGAAGAGAGCTCTCCACAACAAGTATTATGCAAAGACCATGCGCAATGCCGTTCGCAAGCTGCGCGCTATGACCAACAAGGACGAGGCTGTCGCCCTGTACCCGAAGGTTCAGAAGATGCTTGACAAGTTGGCAAAGACCAACATCATCCACAAGAACAAGGCTGCAAACCTGAAGTCGAGCCTTTGCAAGTACATCAACAAGCTGGGATAAACCACATCATCCAAGCATAACAGCAGCCGCTACTTAGGTAGCGGCTGTTTTTTGTAGTTTTTTAGCAGATAAACTTCGTTTATCTGACGTTTTTTGTGTACCTTTGCAGACAAATTACAAAAGAGAAGCAATGACAGAAGAAATCATTCAGGAGCAGGAGAACTACTCCGCGAGTAACATTCAGGTGCTTGAGGGCCTTGAGGCCGTCCGTAAGCGCCCCGCCATGTATATTGGCGATATCAGTGAAAAAGGTCTGCATCACCTGGTTAACGAGACCGTCGACAATTCTATCGACGAGGCAATGGCCGGTTACTGTACCCACATCGAGGTAATTATCAACGAGGACAACTCCATCACCGTTCAGGACAATGGTCGTGGTATTCCTGTCGACGAGCATGAGAAGATGCATAAGTCAGCCCTTGAGGTCGTTATGACCGTACTCCACGCCGGTGGTAAGTTCGACAAGGGTTCGTATAAGGTTTCCGGCGGTTTGCACGGTGTCGGTGTTTCGTGCGTGAACGCCCTGTCGACCCACATGAAGTCGCAGGTGTTCCGCAACGGCCATATCTACCAGCAGGAGTACGAGAAAGGAAAGCCCCTTTACGACGTGAAGATCGTGGGCGACACCGAGCTGACGGGTACCCGCCAGCAGTTCTGGCCCGACGGCAGCATTTTTACTACTACCGAGTATAAGTACGACATCATCGCCAAGCGTATGCGCGAGCTGGCTTATCTGAACGCTGGCATCACCATCACGCTGACCGACCTTCGCCCCGACGAGGAGGGTAACCTGCGTGAGCCGGAGGTGTTCCACGCCAAGGAAGGCCTGAAGGAGTTCGTACAGTACGTCGATCGTCACCGCACATCGATCATCGGCGAGCCTATCTGTCTGAAGACCGAGAAGGACGGTGTGCCCATCGAGGTAGCCCTGCTCTACAACAGCGACTATTCTGAGAATATCCACTCTTACGTTAATAATATCAACACCATTGAGGGTGGTACCCACCTGACGGGCTTCCGCATCGCCCTGGCTCGTACGCTGAAGAAGTATTCCGACGAGGACGACCAGCTGCGCAAACAGATTGAGAAGGCCAAGATTGAGGTGGCACAGGATGACTTCCGTGAGGGTCTGACAGCCATCATCAGCGTGAAGGTTGCCGAGCCCCAGTTCGAGGGACAGACGAAGACCAAACTGGGTAACAGCGAGGTCAACGGTGCCGTACAGAAGGCCGTAGGCGAAGCTATGACCAACTATCTGGAGGAGCACCCGAAGGAAGCTCACACCATCTGCGAGAAGGTAATTCTGGCCGCTACGGCCCGTATCGCTGCCCGTAAGGCCCGTGAGAGTGTACAGCGCAAGAACCCCATGACCGGTGGCGGACTCCCCGGTAAGTTGGCCGACTGCTCCGAGAAAGACCCGAAAGTCTGCGAGATCTTCCTTGTCGAGGGTGACTCTGCAGGCGGCTCGGCCAAGCAGGGCCGCGACCGTCACTTCCAGGCCATCCTGCCCCTACGCGGAAAAATCCTGAACGTTGAGAAGGTTCAGTGGCACCGTGTCTTCGAGGCAGAGTCTGTGATGAATATCATCCAGTCCATCGGCGTACGCTTCGGTGTCGACGGCGAGGACTCCAAGGATGCCAACATTGACAAGCTGCGCTACGACAAGATTATCATCATGACCGATGCCGATGTCGATGGCTCACACATCGACACGCTCATCATGACTCTCTTCTATCGCTTCATGCCGCAGGTCATTCAGGGTGGACACCTCTACATCGCCACTCCGCCGCTCTATAAGTGTACGTACAAGAAATTCTCTGAGTACTGCTACACCGAACAGCAGCGTCAAGCCTTCATCGACAAGTATGTGGCCGGCGACGAAAATGCCAGCGCCCTCCACACCCAGCGTTACAAAGGTTTGGGTGAGATGAACCCCGAGCAGCTCTGGGAGACTACCATGAATCCCGAGAACCGCCTGCTGAAGCAGGTGACTATCGAGAATGCTGCTGAGGCCGATGAGATCTTCTCAATGCTTATGGGCGACGACGTAGAGCCGCGCCGACAGTTCATCGAGAAGAACGCTACCTACGCCAATATCGACGCCTGACCTCATCTCTTTTGCACCATGCGACGGTTGCTCTTAGCCTTTATGCTTACCGCCTTGTGCGTGGTGGCCCGTGGTCAGCGGCGCTTGGTGGTGGTCGACGTGGAGACGCGTGTGCCTATCCGCGGCGTCAATGTGGTGAGCAATGCCCACAAAGCTGATACTACCGACTGGCAGGGTCTGGTCACCGTACCCGACTCTTGCCGTTCGTTGTCGCTGTCGCACGTCAAGTACGAGAGTCGCATCCTGAACGTTAGCGAGGTTCAGGACACTATCTTCCTGATTTCCAAACTCATGGGACTGCCTGAGGTCACCGTCTTGGGTCAGGGCAAAAACGAAGACAGGCTTAAGGAACTGAAGAAGTCCCTGATGCTTGACCCGACCGATGCGCAACTGATAGCTGCTGACCCCTCGCAAGGTTTCAATGTCTTAGGCCTTTTGAAAGCACTCCTCAAGAAGCGTAAGGAATCGAAGAAAGAACGATTCCGCCGCATGCTTGAGGAGTATTAATAATTTCTTTTATTTTACCGACCACTCAAGGAGGCCGGCGGAGTAATGGCGCTGAGGTCTTGTGGTAGCCATACGCGCATCTTTCCTTTTCCACGATGACACCAGGCGTAGTAGGGGATGAGCGTCAGTTGCTGATCCTTCACCGTGAGCTTACCCTGCTTGTTGAAGTCGAGCGTCTGGGCGTCGGTCTTCAGGGTGACGATAGGCGTATCGGCAATCTCTTTCTTTTCGAGTTGGAACTGCGGATTCTGGTTAATGAGGATCGAGAAGATGTCGAACTGATTATCCGGGTGCTCGGCGCAGTAGACCAGCGGGCCACGCTCAACGGCAATCATGCCGCGGTCGGCCTCCACCTTATTATTAGCACGCACGATACGCGGTTCCATATCAAAGCAGATGACAACCTCGTCGCCCTTCTTCCAGCGTCGCTCGATGTTCACATAGCCGTCAGCATCGACGAGCAAGGGCACGGTAATGCCGTTTATAATGAAGCTGTAGCCTAAGTGCTTGTTGTCGGCATACTGGTAGAGATCGCTGGGCACGGGCTTGTTACGAAGCCAGCCGGGAACACGGATTTTCAGGTTGAACTCGCCCACGGTGTTTTTGTCGATAGTCAGTACGGTTTCGCCGTCCCACGGGTAGCTAGTCTTCTGCGTCAGCGTCAGTTTCTTCTTGCCAACATTGAGCGTTGAGGTGTTCGACAGGAATAGGTTCACATAAACGGAAGGAGTTCCTCTCTCCTCTTTCACAGCGTAGACGTAGCCTGGCAACGAAGGGATGAAGCGGCAGATATTACTCGGACAGCAGGCGCAGCCGAACCACGCCTGGCGCTGATGCTGGCCCATTGACTCAAGCGGATTAGGATAGAAAAAGGCATTGCCCTGCAGCGACACGCCGCTGATAAGTCCGTTGTAGAGTGTACGCTCTAAGACGTCGTAGTATTTCGACTCGCCGTGGAGCAGGAACAGGCGGTAGTTCACGTAGACATTGCCGATGGCGGCACAGGTCTCGCAGTAGGCACTCATGTTAGGTAGCTCGTAGTTCCTGCCGAAAGCCTCGCCGCTGGAAGTAGCGCCGATGCCGCCGGTGATGTAGAGTTTCTTGGTGACGATGTTGTCCCAGATGCGGTCGATGGCCTTGATATAGCTCTCGTCGCCCGTCAGCGCAGCCACGTCGGCTATACCGGCATACATATAGGCAGCACGTACGGCGTGGCCTACGGCCTCGTCCTGCTCCACCACAGGCTTGTGGCTCTGTGAGTACTCCTGCTTAATCTGCGTCTTGCCACGATAGTCGAGCAGAAACTTCGCCTCGTCCAGGTATTTCTTCTCGCCGGTAGCCAAGTAAAGGCGGGCCAGTGCCATCTCGGCAATCTGGTGACCGGGCACCACACAGGCCTGACCGGGATTCGGACCTACCTCCTTGCAGACCACGTCGGCATAGCGGCGGGCGATGTCGAGGAACTTCCTTTTTCCCGTAGCCTGCCAATAGGCAACGGCACTCTCCACCATGTGGCCGAGGTTGTAGAGTTCGTGCGAGAGATCTTCCTCCTTCACCCAACGGCGGTCGCCAGCCCAGTGGTGCGGGTCGGCAGGGTTCTGTGTACGTGCAGTATAGAGGTAGCCGTCAGGCTCCTGTGCACGGCCGATGATGTCGATGACGGAGTCGCAGTAGGCCTCTAATCGCTTGTCCCGGTAGGTCTGCAGGATATAGGCGGCACCCTCCAGCGTCTTGTAGGGGTCGGTATCGTCGAAGGAGAATCCCACACCGTTGACCTTGAACACCTTCGAGGGGTCGGCGAGATGGGCAGCGGCATGCTCGAAGTTCTTGTAACGGCCTTCGCTCTCGCACTTCGAGAAGGCGAGGGGGATAGTTATGTTGCGCGAGGCTTCGAGACGCTGTCCCCAGAACGTGCCGGGCGTCACCTTGACGGCGGTGAAGGGAACGGGAGTGATGGGGTAGCCCTTTTGCGCCACTGCGGGGCTAACGAAGAGTGACAAATGAAGAGTGATGAGTGAGAGGAGGATTGTACGTTTCATATCTGTTAGTATTAATTTTGCCGCAAAGATAATGATTTTTTCCGTAAAAAGTGCTATCTTTGCATCGAAAATTGCTTAGAATCTATGATATACAAGTCAATGCTTACGGCTGTAGTGCTCCTTTGGACGGCGGGAGCCAGTGCTCAAATCAAGGAAGTACCGTTTACACAGGTACACCTGAACGACGGCTTCTGGGCACCGCGTATCGAGGTGAACCGCACGGTATCCATCCCTTCCGCCTTCCGCGAGTGTGAGAAGAGCGGGCGTTTCGACAACTTTGCCTTAGCCGCTCAGAACAACGGTAACTACACGACCTCCGTGAAGGAGCATCGGGGCGACTTCTCGTTCGACGACACCGACCCCTACAAAGTCATCGAAGGTGCGTCGTATGCCCTGGCTGCCAAATATGACAAGCAGTTGGACCACTACCTCGACTCGGTCATCAACCTCATCGCGTTGGCACAGGAGCCTGACGGCTACCTGACCACCTGTGTTACTAATAAATGTACGCGCTTGAGCGGCTGGTGGGGGACCCACAAATGGGAGAGGATCAATTCGCATGAACTCTATAACAGCGGTCACCTGATAGAGAGTGCCGTGGCCCACTACCGCGCTACGGGCAAACGGTCATTCCTCAACGTGGCCATTAAGAACGCCGACCTCGTATGCAAGACCTTCGGCCCCAACGAAGGACAGATACACCGCCCGGGCGGTCACCCGATAATCGAGATGGCATTGTGCAAGCTTTACAAGGTGACGGGCAACAAGAAATATTTGGAGGGTGCAAAGTACTTCGTCGATGAGACGGGCCGCTGCACCGACGGTCACGCGCCCAGCATGTACTCGCAGGACCATAAGCCCATCCTCGAGCAGAACGAGATTGTGGGTCACGCTGTACGCGCTGGCTATCTGTATAGCGGTGTGGCCGACGTTGCTGCGCTGACAGGCGACAAGCAGTACCAGACGGCGCTGGAGCGCATCTGGCAAAATATGTCGTCGAAGAAGCTGTTTATTACGGGCGGCATCGGCAGTCGTGCTCAAGGCGAGGGCTTTGGTCCCAACTACGAGCTGAACTCGCACACCGCCTACTGCGAGACCTGCGCCGCCATTGCCAACGTCTATTGGAACTATCGTATGTTCTTAGCTACGGGCGAGTCGAAGTACATCGACGTGGTGGAGCGCGCGTTATATAATAATGTGTTGAGCGGCGTCTCGCTGTCAGGCGACAAGTTCTTCTACGACAATCCTTTGGAGAGTGGTGGCGAGCACCTACGGCAGGCGTGGTTCGGCTGTGCCTGCTGTCCGGGCAACGTCACCCGTTTCATTGCCTCCGTACCCGGCTACATTTACGCTGTAAAAGAGGAGAGAGGAGAGAGGAGAGAGGAGAGAAAAAATCCAGCCATTTACGTCAACCTCTATGCCCAGGGCACGGCCAAGATTGGGAAGGTGGAACTGGAGCAGACGACGCAGTACCCATGGGACGGAAAGATTCAGATCAAGGTCGTGAAGGGCGGCAAGTTTTCCTTGAAACTGCGCATCCCCTCGTGGCTGAAACAGAGTCCCACGAACAACGACCTCTATACCTATATCGACAAGGCCGCGAACTACAGCGTCAGCGTCAACGGATGCGCACTCTATCCCGAGATTCGCGACTATGTCACCATCGACCGCAAATGGAAGAAGGGTGACATTGTTGAGCTGAACTTGCCGATGGAAGTGCGCCGCATCATAGCCAACGACAATGCCGAGGACCTGCGCGACAAAGTCTGTCTGGAGCGTGGCCCTATCGTCTACTGCATCGAGGCGGGCGACCAGAGCAGCCGGAGCGTCTTCAACGTGTTCCTGCCCAGCGACCAATATGGCAATCATGACTTCAACAGCACTTACATGCCGGAGTTGCTTGGCGGCATTACGGTCATCGACACCAAAGCCAAGATGGTGCGTTACAACGGCGACGTGGCTGACGTAGACATGCGGGCTATCCCCTACGCCGTATGGAACAACTGTGGTCAGCAACAGATGGAGGTGTGGGTAGCCTCGACGCCCACCGCCGCAAGACCCGTCCCCCGTCCCACGCTGGCTTCGCAAGCACAGACCTTCTCGAACCGCGGTCCCATCCAGAACGATGCGCCAGAGACAGCCCCCACCGACTCATGGGCAGGTGGTGTGAACGACCAGTGGGAGCCGAAGCGCTCATCGGACACAAGCAAGCCTTACCACTACTGGTGGCTGAAACGCGGCACGCAGGAGAGCATCAGCTATAAGTGGGAAAAGGAACATGAGGTGCAGAACGTGCAGGTCTACTGGCTCGACTTCGACCACTACGACGGCAACTTCCGTGTGCCGGAGTCGTGGACGCTCTACTATGAGACAGAAGACGGCCAGTGGCGTGAGGTCGAGGACCATGAACCTTTCACCATGCTGAAGGACTGCTACAACTCGGTCAGCTTCCGTCCCGTGAAGACCCGTGGACTGAAGATTGTGGTGAAACTGCAGCAGGGACAGTCAGGCGGTGTGTTGGAGTGGAAAGTGAACTGACATGAGTCGCGTCGGGAAACTACTGTTACTGCTGGTGGCAACGGTCTTCATAGGATGTCGCAACCACGAATCTCCGGGATATGAATTCCAAGGGGATGAGAACAGCGTGTACTACTGGCGCACGGAACTGCGGCTCGACTCGACGGAACGGGCATTCCTCGACCGGCACGACGTGAAGAAGGTCTACTGCCGCTACTTCGACGTGGTGATGCGCGACGGCGAACCGATGCCCAACGCCACCATCTCGTTTTCGGACACCCTGCCCAGCGGCGTGGAGCTGGTGCCCACGGTCTACATCACCGAGGACTGCATGCACAAGCCCCACCCGGGACTGGCCGGGAAGCTGGTCAGCCGTGTGCGCCAGATGAACGAGACCAACGACCTGCCGCCCTTCCGCGAACTGCAGATAGACTGCGACTACACCGCCCGCAGCCGACAGGTGTACTACGACTATCTGCAGTTCGCGGAA
>Ga0265299_10006570_pt1 | contig 10579 bp, 8 predicted proteins | sample AusTroGonzalo_MG_4_FD_193485 | JGI IMG/M metagenome (GOLD analysis project Ga0265299, IMG submission 193485) | Bovine rumen microbial communities from tropical cattle in Woodstock, Queensland, Australia - Gonzalo_02 | ecosystem: Host-associated > Mammals > Digestive system > Stomach > Rumen ...
GTGTTACAGGGAGACCTTCGAAAATACTAGGAAAGACAAAGAAATCCATAGCATTCAGTAAATCGTTAACATCTCTTCTGGCTCCGGTAATTATTACGTTCTGTCTGATACCGAGTTTGCCGGCCTTTTCTTCCAATGCATCTTTAAGAGGCCCTGATCCCACTATAAGCAGATAACTGTTACTGTTCTTTTTCAGATAGTGCGAGAAGATGTCAATGAGAAAAGCCTGGTTTTTGGATGCCAACAGATTCCCGACATTACCTATGACTGTCGCAGACTCGTTGATGTGGAACTCATCTCTTATTATCTTTCGGCTCTGATTATTGAAGACATATTTTTCAGAGATTATTCCATTTCTTATTACCTTGAAGGAAGCTTTATCTCTGAACAGCCATTTTCCTGCTTCTTCAGAACAGGCAAATCTGTACTCAGCAATTTTGTACAGATTTCTTTTGAAAAAATCCCTAATCCAGGCTGATGGTCCTTTACCATTTGATGTTGTATGCGAATGAGCAATGGTATGAAGTCCTGCTTTGTTTGCTTCATCAAGATAGATTGGAGCAGTATTCATTGCATGACCGTGTATAACCCTGTATTCCCTGTTTTCCTTGAAGAATTTTCTGAAAGCTCTTCTGTAAGAAAGAATGTTGATTATCTTGAAAGAGGGGAATCTATATATTTTTCCTCCCAGTGATTGTATTTCATCTTCAAAAGCAGATTTCTCTTTGCAGTGAAGGATAAAATCAAATTGCAACTGAGTCCTGTCAATCTTCCTGTAAATATTCATTATCAGGGATTCAGCACCGCCAAGATTCATTGTTGTGTTTTCAATCAGGATTCTCACTGGTTCCATTTTCACCATCAAATGATAGCAGACTTTTTTACAGTTGGGAATTGAGATACAATTAAATAGGAATTGAGGTTCAAAAGTGAATAATAAGAAAGTACTGGTTACCGGCGGAGCCGGATTCATAGGTTCAAATTTTATCTATCTGCTTCTGGAAGAACGCCCTGACTGGAAGGTTGTCTGTGTTGATGCTCTGACCTATGCTGCCAATATTCATACTCTCAATCAGGCCTTTGAGAATCCAAAGTTTGTTTTCTATAAGGAAGATATAAGAAATAGGGAAGGCATCTTCTCAATTTTTGAGAAAGAGCATCCGGATATTGTTGTCAGCTTTGCAGCAGAAAGCCACGTAGACAGAAGTATTGAGAATCCTGGAATCTTCCTTGAAACAAATATACTTGGAACTCAGGTAATGATGGATGCATGTAGAAAGTATGGTGTTGAACGTTTCCATCAGGTTGGAACAGATGAAGTATATGGAGATCTTCCATTAGACAGACCTGATTTATTCTTCCATGAGGATACTCCTATTCATACATCGTCTCCTTATTCAACATCAAAGGCATCTGCAGATCTTTTGGCTTTGGCTTACCACAGAACATATGGATTGCCTGTTACAATCTCCAGGTGTTCAAATAACTATGGTCCTTATCAGTTTCCTGAGAAGCTTATTCCCCTGATGATTAACAATGCCACCCATGACAAGGCTCTTCCTGTTTATGGAGAAGGCTTGAATGTAAGAGACTGGATTTATGTAAAAGACCACTGTTATGGAATACTTGCAGTTCTTGAGAAAGGAAGAGCAGGAGAGGTTTATAACCTTGGTGGTCATAATGAGAAGGCCAACATTGAGATTGTAAAGATAATTCTCAAAGAGCTTGGGAAGCCTGAATCCCTGATTACCTTTGTTAAAGACAGAAAGGGCCATGACCAGAGGTATGCCATTGATCCATCAAAAGCAATGAAGGAACTCGGATGGGCTCCAACGACAATGTTCAAAGACGGGATAAAGCTGACAATCAAGTGGTATCAGGAGCATATGGACTGGATGAATGAATGTACATCCGGTGACTATGTGAAGTATTACGAAGAGATGTATGGAAATAATTAAGAACAGTCACTGGGATTCTGCAGATCCGTTCATAACGGTTGTAACTCCGGTGTTCAACAGAATAGATATTCTCCCCCGTGCAATCAGGTCAATTGAGAGTCAGACTTTCAGAAATTTTGAATACATAATCATCAACGATGGTTCAACGCAAAATCTGGATGATGTTGTTGTTCCGTTTATGAATCAGACAAGTATTCCGGTTATGTATATCAAAAAAGAAAACGGGGGAGTCCATACCGCAAGAAATGCAGGAGTAAGAGAGGCCAGAGGTTTTCTTGTTACCTGGCTTGATTCAGATGATGAGTTTGTTGCTGAAACACTTGAAGTCATAAACAGGGCTTGGAATCAAATTCCCTTTGACAAGGCTGATGAATATTTCCAGATTTCTTCCCGTTGTATGGATGAAAACGGGACAGAGGGAACAGCTTTTCCTGATAACATAAATCAGCTTGGTATGACGGAATCCTACGCTGTCTACTATAAAAACAAGGTTGAAAATCTTCTTGCCAACAGAACAGATATAATGAAGGCAAATCCTTGGCCGGAGCCTGAAGATATTACTTTTGTTGGTGAAGATGTTATCTGGCTTGAACTTGAAAGCAAATACCGAACATGGTTTATAAACGATATCCTCAGGATTTATCACACAGAGGGTACGGATCATATATTCTCGAGTACTAAGAAAAAAACTCTGCAATATGTGAAGAATTGTATTTGGACACTCGCCTATCACTTAAACCATCGGAATAATAGAATGGGATTGAGGGTTTTCTCTGATAGTTTTTTCAAATATGAGTTGTTTATTCTTATTTACAGAAGACGTGTGAGTGGAAAGATTCGTGAAGACTTCTTATTGAACGGACTATTCTACACATTGCTTATGATTATTTTGTTTATACCCGCTTTATTAGGAAGCTGGGTATATGAGAAGAAAAAAATGAAATAGGGGTGTCAGTATTATCCGAAAACTGTTTTATTCCATCTTAAGCCCCTTTCTTTTTGGCAAAGTTTCAATGGACACTTCCCATGCTAGGTTTCTGCTGGAACAATTCTCAGAAAAACCTTCCGGAACTTGTTCTGCCCAACGGACTCTTGTTGATCCCAAATACGACTTGGAAATAATTGTTCCTGTATATAATACTGAGCAATTTCTGGAAGAATGCCTTAATTCGATTTTCAGCCAGAAAACAAAATTCAACTATCACGTAATTGCTGTAAATGATGGTTCAACTGACTCATCTCCGGAAATCCTTAAAAGATATGATTCTCCTTTGTTGACAGTTGTAGATCAGAAAAACGGAGGGACGGCAAAGGCCCGCAACGCAGGAATTGATGCATCTTCAGGTAAGTACATTATGTTTGTGGATTCTGATGATGTACTGCCGGAAAATACAGTTGAGGTCCTGCTGGATAGAGCATTTGCAAATGATTCAGACATTGTAGAGGGTAGTGCTGATTATTTCTCTGATGGTGTCTTCAACAGGTATTATTTACACCAGGATTCAGACCGGACTGATTTCAAAGCAGTCAATGCATGTATCTGGGGAAAGGTGTTTTCTGCAAAATTGTTTGCATCATTCAGTTTTCCTGAGGGCTTCTGGTATGAGGATACAGCTGATGCATTTGTTCTTTTTCCAATGGCACAAAAGGTGTCTACCTGCAGTGATGTTGTCTACAATTACAGGATTAACAAAAACGGAATGACTGCCGTAACAAAGAAAAAGCCAAAGGCTCTGGATACCTTCTGGATAACAGAAGAATGTGTCAAAGAATATGTAAACAGAGGATATATTTTGGATGAATACTTTGTCTTTTACTTTACAAAACAGTTGATTGTTAATTGCCAGAGACTTCTGGGATATCCACGTGATGTTCAGAAAGCTGTGTTTATTCTGTCAGGATCTATTATTAAACAGCTGAATCTTGAGGAATCAGATAACAGATTGTTGAAAATAATCAGAAAAGAATACTATAACAGGTATAGGCTTTACTGCCTGTTGCACTAAAACGTATAGAGGAATTCAGATGAAGATAATTAATAAAATACAGACTGATATCAGATCTCATAAAGAAGAACTGATTGCACAGACAAATGCGTTTGTTTTCTTGTATTTTGCTGCATTTACAACCCTTCAGGCTCCTGCAGGAAACAACAAGTACTGCAATCTGATTGCAGCAATCTTCATGCTGTTGGCAGGATTGTACTGTTTTATTGACTGCAAGAGTCTTATTAACCCTTACACTGTTGTCTTTGGATGTTTTACAGCCTATGTTTTTGTAACAATGCTGTGGTCTCCGATGAGATATGACACAAAAACAATGGGTATTACTCTTGGAAAGCTTCTGGTAGTTGGAACTCTTTTATACAACTATCTGAATTCCATAAGGAAAAAGGACTACATTCTAAGTGCGCTTGTTGTTGCGGGAATAACTGTTTCCCTTGTGACTATTCTTTATTACGGGCCATCAGAGTATTTTTCCAGTCTCAAGAATGGACACCGCATGGGCATGGAATTATATGCAATCAACCAGGTTGGTTGCATCTTGTCAGTTTCCAGCCTGATAGCCATCTGGTTTGTTCTCTTCAGGAAAAAGTGGTGGGATATTTTTCCTGCTGTTCTTTGTCTTTTTGTTGCAATAGGGACGGGAAGCAGGGCTGCCATCCTTACTTTCGGTGTAGGATTTATTGTGCTGATTTTCTTGAGGGTTAAAGGTATTTACAGGTTGATTGTTCCTGTTGCTTTTGTTGCCTTGGTTTTTATCGGTTACAAGTTACTTGACCTGCCCGTTTTCGGAGTACTTCATGACAGACTTCAGAGTTTTCTTGAAGTGTTCAAGGGCGGCTCAACTGATAGTTCAACCTCAATTCGCATTCAGATGGCCAAGTGGGGCTGGGAACAGTTCTTGAAGAAGCCGTTGTTTGGAATCGGTTTCGGTGCTGGTCTGACAGTTATGCAGCAACATGGAAGCGGATTAGAACTGTTCCACAACGGCTATATAGAGATTCTTGTAGGATGCGGAATAGTTGGTTTTGTTTTGTATTATTTCCTACTTGGTTATCCTTTGTTCAAACTTGCCGTGCCGGCATTGAAAGGTAACGATTCTGCAGTTATCGCTGTTGTTCTTGTTATTAACTGTCTGGCTCAGTGTTTCTTTGGGGATATTCAGTCTGATCAGTCAATAAACGTAATTATCTGTTATCTGTTTCTGACAGTTGCGGAAGTTAATAGGAAAGCGGTTGGCGAAGAATAATTGACTTTGCTTTTGTCCAAAGACAATAGATAAGAAGCAAGTAAAAATGTCCGTTTCTTAAAAGATTCAGAGCCTTGTATTCTGAAGGTTTGTCACCTATGACAAATTCTTTGATAAAGTGTTCACCCCGGCACTGTTTATACAGTCTGATTTTGTGGTGGACGGATGTGCGTGCTGTTGCTATTTCAACAAGCTTCAGACAGGTTCCTTTTGAATGATAGTCCCTGTAGTCCTCAAAATCTTTCTCTGAAAAAAAGTTGTTTTCATTGAGAAAACTGAGAACCAATTCTTCTTTTTCGCATGATATATTCATCTTCGAATAATCGATAGTCCGTGTCATGCTATTGGGGTTGATTCTGTACATGTACAGCAAATCGGAGATAAAGAGAAAATTGTTGCAGTACTTCAGTACCTCAAGAGTCTGAACCAGATCTTCTCCAAGCTGGATGTGATAGTAGGGGGAAAGATCATCAATGCCTACAAGATCCCGTTTTGCAATCTTTCTTACAAGGGAGTTGTAAGATGCGTCAAAAAGGATTTTTCTAAGTATTTTGTTTTTGTCTTCAAAGTAGGATTCTTTTCCAAAGCGGTCTGAATCAGCAGCGGGAATCTTATCAACAAATCTTTCGATACCCACTATCATGCAGTCAACTTTGGGGTATTTGGTTATTTTTGAATTCAGAGTTTCCAGGGTTTCTTCTCTCAGACAATCGTCTGAATCCAGATGAACAATCCATGTTCCTTTTGCTTTAGATATACCGAACCTTCTGGTTGCGATTAGACCTGAGTTTTTCTGATGATAGACGCTTATGTTACTGTACTGTTTTGCAAGATTGTCACATATTGATGGACTGGAATCTGTTGATCCGTCATCAATCATTACTATTTCATAGTTCTTGTATGTTTGATTCAGGACAGATTCAACACATTGCATTAAGTATTTTTCAACGTTGTAAACAGGGATAATTACAGAAAAAGTTATAGCGTCATTCATATGAAACTTCTGTTTTTATTGAATCTTACAATCTTTCGAATCGTCTGTAAATTGTGTATAGTTACCGTATTGGTTGATAAAAGGAGACCGTATCAGTGAAGAAGCTGTGGATTACTGTTTGTTTGTTTTTTGTTGTTTTCAGTGCATTTGCAACCCAGAAGCTTTATACGGCAAACTCTGATGAAGTCAGAACGCTTGAGTCTCTGTACAGGGAAGCAGGTATGACGTTGCCGGGTTTCATATATCCTGTCAGTGGGGATGTTCTGGTTAATACAATCGAAAAAACACAGCTTTCAGACAGACTCTCCTCTGCTGGATTAAATGAGCTGAATGCCCTTCTGAGTGAATTCAAAGGGGAAAATCTGGGAATAAAAGTATCTGATGATTTCTCTGCTTCTCTGAAAGTAGCAATCACACCTGAACTCTTCTACAACTCCCAGCTGGAAGAAGAATATGAAGAGGATGACAGCGGGAAAATTCAGGATGGACCAAGACGCGATTGGGTTGTCCCTTATAACGAAATCAAGCCTGCCTTATACGCCGGTGTGGATCTGAAAATGACAGATTACGCTTTCGGTCATTTTGAATATGAGCTTTCAAGGCTTATCGGAGCCTACCATCGCAATTACTTCTCCCACAACCTGCCATACGTCTCATATGACGGATATATGTCTGATGAAGAAAACCAGACCTGGCCCTGGAATGTCTATCTTGCAGCTGGTACAGGGAAAATCAGTGCAGCTGTAGGAAGAATGCGTGTTTCTTCCGGAAGCGGAGTAACAGGAAACCTTTCAATCGGTGACAACTTCATGTACCGTGAAACCTTCAAGTTGACTGTCAATTCACTGCCGTTCACATACGAAATGCTAATTAACACTTTCAGCCCCGAGGGCGAAATTGTCCAAGGTAATATAGAAATTGAGTCAGCTGTCAAAGATTTCAATCTGACACCCCAGCTTGATCAGCCCAGACCTATAGTTGTAATCCATAAAGCTACTTTCAACCTTTTCAACAAGGTCAATATAGGTCTGTATGAAGCAATCCTGGATTATACAACAGCGTCTCCGTTTGATCCCCAGATATTCAATCCTTTCGCTCTTATGCACAACTGGGTCTCATTCAGATACAACACAAACAACTGGTTCGGTTTTGATATAGATTATGCCTTCCTTCCCGGATGGAGTCTGAACCTTCAGGGAATGTTTGACCAGATTCAGCAGTCTGACGAGCAGTCAAAGGGTAGTCCGAATATCTACGGCTTTCTTGTCAACGTAAAGAATTCAACTAGGTTCAATGATTTCAAACTCAATTCATATGCTGAAGTTGCCTACACAAGCCCGGGTATGTATCTGAAACCGGGTGAAGGCAAAGATTACGAGCAGAATCCTGACTACTACAAGGTTGATCTAGTTACAGGAAACTACCAGATGTGGTGTTCCGGTGAGGATGTATCATATCTGGGATACAAATACGGACCTAACACAGTTGTTGTTGCACTTGGCGGAGAACTGGTTTCAAAGAACAATACCCTGAGACTTGATCTCATGTACAAGGCAAACGGAGACAAGGGTCTCTTTGTTGACGGAGACTATCACGGAGACTATTCTCCATATGGCATCCAGTATCATGGAGCCACATCTCCGTATTGTTTCAAAGAGGGTAACGTTGCCCAGAAGATGATAAGAATTGCTGTTTCGGATACAGCTGTTCTGTTTGATGGTGTTCTTGAACTCAGTGGCGGAATTGCATTCCAGCAGTACTTCAACTACAAGTTCCAGAGCGGAGTAAAATCTTCGGACGTTCAGGCCCAGATTGCAATCAGGTTCTGCCCACTTTCATTCTTCAGTTGGGGGAAGTAATAACTCTTACATACTTTTCAGGACAGTTCAGTAACTCACGGGACTGTCCCTTATTTTTTGTCTTCAGGATCAGAGTCCCTATAGACTTGTTTGCTCCGGTAAGGCTCTCAACATAATCACCGGGTTTAACCCACAGGTCTTTTTCAACAATCTCATTTTCAATTTCAGGTTGAATCTCAAGACCTTTGAAAACTCCATCGGCACTGCTGTGTAGAATAAGTTCAACCCAGCCATCCTCCGGATCAACCTGCTTGATTTTCTTCACAGGCAGGCCCAGAGCTGCTTTTACGCTCTCTTCAATCAGATCGACTCCTGTTGAATATCTGACCATTTCTGCAAGTCTGTTTCCTCCGCCTCTGGGTGAAACCTCCATAAGGTAAGTCTTTCCGTCAATCGTCTGCCTTGCTTCCACGTTGTAAATTGTGGTTCCCATGTTGAGGAGCTTGATTAACCTTGCAAGTTCAGCTTTTAGTTCTTTAATACCTTCTTCTGTGATGGTGGATGGCCAGGTAAAACCTGTAGGAGTGAATGGGTTTGATGCTCCATGGTCAAAGTACTGGCTGGACCAGGAGGTGAAAACAAGTTCTCCGTCAACCGAGAAACATTCTGAATCAGAAGAACAGCCAATCTGCTCCAGATACTGCTCAATAATGAATTGGCCTGACAATGAGCAACCGAGTGCAAAGTTGATTGCCTCTGCCAATTGATTGGAATCAGTAACTTTCGAAACTCCCTTTGATCCTGCACTGTCTGTAGGTTTGACAATCAAAGGAAAGAGGATAGGAGAGAAGTCTTTAATTGCTTTTTCAACTTCATTCGAGTTGTAGCTTTTTGAAACCGGAGTATTGAAACCATAATCTGTAAGGAACTTTCTGAAAAGGCCCTTGTTCTGGAGGATGGATACCGATTCATAAGGTCCTGTATTGGGAAGACCCAGTTTTTCTGCAACATAGCTTGCAGTAGTAACGCCAGGATCAGTTCCGAAAGACATGATTCCGTCTATCTTCAGTTCTTCTGCCTTTTTCAGGATTGCTTCTTTGTCAACAATACTCAGGTTGCAGTATTCGTCAGAATACCTGTGGGCAATGTTATCTGGAAGGTAGTCACAGGTTATGGTATAAACACCGAGTTTCTTTGCACATTCAATTACAGGGATAAGATATCGGGAACCGCCAAGTAAAAGGAGCTTTTTCATCTTCATTCCAATGAGAGAATATAATCCCCGTATTCTGTGTTATCCAACTGCTTTCCAAGCTTATGAAGTTGATCAACGGAAATGAAGCCGCGTCTGTATGCTATTTCCTCAATACAGGATACATAATAACCCTGGGTTTCCTGTATGGAGCTGACGAACTCTGCCGCCTTCAGAAGTCCTGAAGGAGTTCCGGTATCAAGCCATGCCATTCCGCGTCCAAACAGCTCTACATGTAGTTCGCCGTTCTTAAGATAGATGTTATTCAAATCTGTAATCTCAAGTTCACCTCTTTTTGAGGGTTTCAAGCTCTTTGCGTATTCTATAACCCTGTTGTCATAGAAGTAGAGTCCTGGAACTGCATAGTTGCTTTTGGGAACCTGGGGTTTTTCTTCAAGGGAAATAACTCTGTTGTTACTGTCAAATTCCACAACGCCATAACTTCTGGCATCTTTGACAGGGTAGCCGAATATGGTGGCTCCTGTTTTTCTGGAACTTGCATTATTCATGTACTGGGTCAGGTCGTCACCATAAAAGACATTGTCTCCGAGGATAAGACAAACATTGTCATTTCCTATGAAGTTTTCTCCAAGAATGAAAGCTTCCGCAAGTCCGTTTGCCTTCTTCTGCTCAATGTATGTAAATGACAGACCAAGATTCGAACCGTCTCCCAGAAGACGCTTGTACAAAGGTAAATCATCAGGAGTTGAAATAATGAGTATGTCTCTTATTCCTGCAAGCATGAGCACTGAAAGCGGGTAGTAAATCAGAGGCTTGTCGTATACGGGAACCAACTGCTTGGATATTACTTTTGTAATAGGGTACAGCCTGGTTCCTTTTCCACCTGCAAGTATTATTCCTTTCATAGTCACCTCAGAATAATTGAACAGATTTTTCTTACCTCGTCATCGGTAAGATCCGGATACATGGGAAGGCACAGGACATTGCCTGCAGTCTTTTTTGCAACCGGTGTGTCATTGCTGTCATAGATGTCTTTGTAACAGTCAAAATCCTGAACCACAGGGTAGAAGTACTTTCTTGCATATATTTCTTCTGCTGCCAGCTGCTCAAAAACCTCATCTCTTGTCTTTTTGTAATTATTGAAAAGAACCGGGAAATAAGCACCATTTGACGAGACATCTTTTTTGACAGATTTAAGTTGAATACCACCAACATCTGAAAGCAGCTCTCTATAGAGCGAATCCACATGAAGCCTTTTCTTAATGTTTTCATCAAGATGCCTCATATTGCAGATGCCCATTGCTGCCTGGAATTCGTTCATTTTGGCATTTCCGCCAACATATCTTACTTCTTCAGGTCCGCG
>Ga0265299_10006572_pt1 | contig 10578 bp, 13 predicted proteins | sample AusTroGonzalo_MG_4_FD_193485 | JGI IMG/M metagenome (GOLD analysis project Ga0265299, IMG submission 193485) | Bovine rumen microbial communities from tropical cattle in Woodstock, Queensland, Australia - Gonzalo_02 | ecosystem: Host-associated > Mammals > Digestive system > Stomach > Rumen ...
CCTTTTTCCATGCCTCTGTCGGTAGGGTCTGATAAAGACGGTTGAGGGATCCCGTCTCCCTCATGTGCCTGTTTTTCATTTCTCTATATGTTTCGGTCATTTCTCTGGCCTCTGAGGTAGAAAATGCCTCATGGATTACATGACCTAGCTAATTTAAAGGCGTTCGCGGGGTAAAAGTATACTCAGCGACTCCATCGGGCGGTAAAAGTATACTTAGACGCTATCGCCGGGATCGTCGCTCATCGATTGATGCCGATTTTCAACAAAAATGAAACACTCCGAAAAACAGACCTCCGGAACGGGGTCATAGACGCCGATGGAGACCATTAGACGTATGCGGATACCTCTCGGAGATGTTCGAGCCTCTGAGGGGCGTTTCCGTTCGTTTCCCTCCGGATACTCTTGGTATCCCGCCATAGAGTACCTTAAACAATCATCCGATGGAATACCATCTCATTTCGATGCTCCACATACGAAAAGGTGGTAATTCCCTCATGACGGGGGCCGTTATGGGCGACAGTCGGCGACGTCCTCAGACGGCGACGACGGAGACCGTACGGCCCCGGAGGACGGACGGGGCGACACGCCGACAGGCGCGCCCCGGCGGTCTGTCGGATCTTCAACGACGTGCATTTGTTTGAGATCCCGGCGGGGGTGGTAAATCCTTTTCAGACGGGACGGACACGGGGCCGGAGGCCCGTACGGGTCCGGCCTGTCCTATCTGTAACTCTCTAAAGAGTTTCAGATTCTCCGCGCGCGCGACTACAAGAGCGACGTTCTAAGTATACTTTTACCGTCCGACAAGTATACTTTTACCGCCTACCTTTTGGGTCTAAGTATACTTTTACCGTCCGACAAGTATACTTTTACCGTCCAATAAACTATGACCGAATGTATCCAATTCGTTCAATTCAATAGGTACGGATCCCGGTACTTCATCGGGTCTTTCATTATTGCCGGGACGCTCTCCAAACCCTCTTTTGGATCTCTTAGATACACTCTCACATAGTCCCAACCGCGCCCTTTGGTCAATACGGTTAGTCCTTTGACCTTGTAATCCATGATCCACAAACGGTATAGTCCTCTGAGGTAGTGTAATCTCATTTTCGTCTTCATCACGGACGTACTGTTTTGATATTCCTCATGCCAAATATCTTCGCATCTCCACGCTATGTTGAAGTCGAAATATCCCTTACGGTCTGTCGTATCGTACTTATCGTGCGTTTCGACCTCCGACAGTATGATATTCATTATCTGGGACGCCTCTTTTATCTTCATGTAGGGGATGTACGGCTTTGGATCCTTTCCTTTCGATGTGTTGAGTAGGTGTATCCCGGAGGTCTCCAGACCCTCTTTTATCTTCTTTCCGTTGGCGTCGAACATCCCGATGATGAACGGTTGGATATGCGGGGGTATGTCGTCCAACCAAATACGGGGCGTGTCAATGACCGCATACCTCGGACTACTGGACATACCTAGACCGTAATCCAATAGGGGTATGATTGGGAACAATACTATTCTGTATCTCCAATATATGCGCCCCTCATTGTCCTCATTTTCGTGCATTATGAAGTATATCAACGGGTGTTTGAGGCGTCCTTTCGCGTCTGGATCGAATAGTTTAATCAGTCTGGCGAAAAATGGATTATGGTCCATTATGTCCCGTACGTCATCGTTGTAGAGGCTCCCCATGAGGTATTGCATATCATCTTGGAGTTCTTTCAGATCCTTTGGCCCTATTTCGGCCTCTGGTTGCCTCCGCGCTCTCCGACATAGTTCTATGGCCGTCGGGTCGATGTATCCGCCTCTTAGCATCGATTCGTAATCGTCGCCGTATTTGGCTATGAACATGGAGGCTATCGTATCCATCAACTGTTTATGGCGCGCGTTCGGTTGCCTCCCGCCTACTCCGTCAATATGTCCCTGTAGCTGGATCCCCTTTCCCCTGTTGACAGTGATTTGGAATATCTCCCTGTAGGTCTTTCCGTCGTCGGCTATCTGTAATTGTATCATGTCGGGGTTCTTTTCCAATATGTGCCTGTCGCTATAGCCAACCCTCGATAGTTGACTATGACTAATGAAAACGTTGTTTTCCTGTATAGGTGGCTCCAGCATCCCCGCATATCTGGTTGACATCCTTTCGCTGATCGCTCTCAACTTGTCGTCGGAGGCCTTGACATATTCCCGGTATTCCTCCAAGTTTCCGAGTATGTCCTTTTGATTGACGATGACCGCTTTCATCCACTCTTTTAGTTGGTCGGCGTCTATCCTCTCTCCCTCTGAGTAGGCTTTAAGCGTCTCCGTCGGGTCTTTTGCATACCATACGATGCTATTGAATATCGACGCCCGGACCATCCTAACGATGAAATTGTGATAATCTCCCCCGTATGCGATGCGGAACGGCTCGCAATATGCGATAAAATTGTCCTCCGATAGTTCGGATTCGTACTCATGGACGATGTACGAATACGGCCCCGCTTTCAATTCGTCGTAGTCTCCGAGCTTGATTATCCTATCCAATGTATCGGTGTTGCGTTGATGTTCTTCGATACTGTCCCGTATCAACGGCCCCCATTCTACACGGCTATAGTCCCCCATGTGGTCGATTATCTTTATCAGAGCATCGCGGACCATCTCCGAGTCTTTGATGATGAATAACGATACCTCTCTGGCCAATGCGGTGTATTGTTCGACGGACTCTATCAACTCCGGGTATCTCTCCGTTACGATGGCGTTTAGTTCGTCGTAGATCCTGTCTTTATCGTCCATCATCTGAGCGTATGAGTCGTACGTCTCCAGACGCTTGATAACGGCGTCCTCATCGGACAGGTCGTAATACTCGCGGTAGTAGTCCAACGGTGTAAAGTTGAAGTCTATTGAATAGAAGTCCTCGATAATTCCGGTCTTCCATTGCGTCGGCCCGTTGTATCTGTCTTTGGCCTCGCTCTTGATCCTTTCCCATCTATCACGGCCAGACTTAACGTAAACGTTGACAATGCGTTGTATAAATGCGGTTGCCTCCGGACTGTCGGAGATCCCGGCCTCCCTCTCCCGTCTGAGGTCGTATATCGTGTATTGCCCTTGATAGATTGGGTTATCTGTTTTCTCTGTCATCATATCCCTTTGATTGTCGATAAGTGGTTTCAGTATTCAGTTGTTCGGCGTCGTTCCTCTATCGTCCTTTTGACGGTCTCCGGCGTCGGGGTCCGTCCTAATCCGGTTTCGTATCTCCATGATTGGTATTCTTCCCAATCTTCCGGCAATTCCCCCCGCGCCATTGCCTCCCTGTCGCGTTGTTTTTCGTTGGCGCTCTCCATCATCAACCTAGCGAATTGCTCCAATCCGGGGTTGGCGCTCGGTTCCATGTAGAGACCCAACGACTTCAAACTGTCCGGATCTCCGTTCATGGCGTTTGGGAGTATGGCCATGATTATGAGGTCATCCCGTGTCAATGTCGTAGCTTTATTCGACATTGCCATGGACTCCGACAGGCTCGATAACATCATGGATCCTCTCCGTATTGGTCGATGTACCGCCTCAACGCCAGGGTTAGGTCCTTGGTGTAATCGCCGGGGTCGTTCAACGGTTCGTTGGGGGAATATATCCCTAATACGTCCAGCGCCGTTTTGTCGCCCTCCATGGCCATGGCGATGACCGGGATTGATCTTCTATCGTCCTCGGACAGATTGCAACCATGACCCTGTATGCTCAGAGCCTCCGACAGACTCGATAACATCATTTGCGTTCAGCCTCCCACTTCATCCACTCAGCATAAGAGTTAGGGAATACCATCTTGTCGGTTAGTGCCTTGTATTCATTGATGGTCTGTTGAAGTTCGGCCATGTGCTTGTCGAACGCCCTCTCTTTTCTCGGTACTCCGTCATACAATCCCATGTACTCCATTAGTTCCGCATCCCCGCCCATGGCCAGTGTAATTAGGGGTATCCTTTCCCTTTCCGTCCTAGATAGGTCCCGGCGGGTCCCTCCGGCGCTCATGCTCTCTGACAATGCGGATAACATACTCAATCCTCCGTGTTGAACGCTCCGGCGAACAACCGCCCGAATATCCTCTCATACTCTCCCGTGGTTGTCGGCTTGTATATACCGAAAAACTCCAACGCTTTGTAGTCTCCCGCCAATGCGTTCTCGATTAGAGGTAGTTTCCTCTTTTCGTCCTCGGACAGTATGCGGTTGCCTCCCCCCATGGCCATGAGGTCCGACAGTCCGCTTAACTGATTGCTCATTTCGATGTTTCCCCCTTACCTTTTCGTGTACGACAGGCGTTTGATTTTCGAGGCCTCGGACGGTCTCCGGGATCGCTCGATTTCTATGTCCGCTATTCGTAATTAACGGACATGGACGGCCCCGGACCTGTCGCGCTCAACTCTCGAATGTCGCCTTTTCCTCCGGGCCGTATGCGGTCATCCTCATGTTATCGACGGTCTGTTGTATGAGGTCGTCAACCAATGCGCTGAGTGGAACGCTTAACCATACGGACAGTTGCCTCAGTTCGTTGCGTCTCTCTATCGACAGTTCCATGGAGTAGTATATCCCCGTCGTCCCCTCCGGCTCGGTGTAGAAGTGTTCTATCAGCTTGGACCCGTCGGACAGTACCTTAACCGTTCTGTCTTCAATCATGGATGCCCTCCCGCGCTCTCCATTCCGCTTTGTAGATCTCCCACTCATACAACGCCTTTGATTGCATTTCCTCCAACTCTCTGGCCTCTCTCTCATAGCATTGGCGCAACTATTCCCGGCCCTCCGTCGTATCGAGTAGTCCGGTCCATATGATCAATGTGGCCATGAGGTAGAATTGGACCTCATACATGGCGTGTATCACGTCATCCCAACCGCCCAACGGCTCCCCCCGGAGATCCATGTCCGAACATACGGGGGCGTACCTCTGGAGGTCCGATAGGGTGTATTCGACTAGTTCGGTGGACAGTTTGGCCACGTCTTCGACATATAGTATGTCGGCCTCGGTTGATAGCCTATGACGTTGCCACTTAGTCGCGTGTGCATACGCGCATGGACAGACCAACCCGGAGTATGTCGCGGTGTCGAAACGCTCGCGGATCCTGTCGCCCATGAGTTTGATACAATGGGCGTACTCCATATTGAGGCGTTGGCGTTGTCTCTCCGTCTCGATTGTCGGAGGATCCATAATCATGGCGTCGGCGGACCGTCTGAGGTAGGCCATGCGTTCAATGTATCCGATGACCTCCAACTCTCTGTTGGCCTCCCGGCGCTCGTATTCCCCGGTTTCTTTGTCCCGGAGGACCGTATCCAACGACTCCCGGTATATCGCGGTGTATGGTTTCTTTGTCCTCATGGCGTCAGTTCCCCCTATCATTGAGTAGTTTTATCGTGTCGGATAGATCATAGTCCCGGAGGTCGGCGTTCCTAACTTTGATAGAGGTCATCGGCTCCCGTGTCCTTTCCAACCCGTACCAATTCCCCATGACTTTGAGTAGGTCGTTTATCTCGTGATCGTACCTCAATACGACATTGGACCATGCGCAATTATACGGCTCAGCGTCGGCTTTTGCCCTGTAGTATTCGCGTTCTTCAATGAGGTGGAAATACTGTTTTACGGTCATCATCTGGACGACCTCCGGCGCTAATGCGTGATGATGCCCCGTAGTCGTTAGGTTCGTGTTGACCTGTTGCATACCGCCCCGGAGATCCTTTTCTATGTCCTCCAACGACGTCTCTTTCCAGATTCTCCATACGGATGGCTCGGATATGTTGAATTGTTCGGCCAGTTCTCTGGCGGTCTTAGTGCCTCTCATGGCTTGGACGGATAAGCGGGTCTGTCTCGGTATGGTTTGGCCTCTGGTCATATATTCCCCAATTCATAATGTCATACATTCCGATTATAAGTTTCTCTTATACTCATACATTCGGAATATACGACATTCATACTATCGCTTATTGACCGTCTCCGAGTCCGGCTTTCTTCTTTCCGGCTCTCATGATCTCCAACGTTTTGGCGTTGTCTTTGACGTATTGCTCCAGCATGGAGTTGATAAGGTCGGATGGTTTCGTTCCACTCATGGCACAAATATCCTTGACGTCATCCATCAAACTGGACGGGAGGGGGATAGTTAGCTTGTAATCGCGGGGGCCTCTGGCTCCGGATTTGTACCGGGATTTGATCCTTGGTTGCTCTCCCTCGGTTGTATCGGCGAATTGTTCTATATCGTCCATGAGGTCGTTTCCAACTGTCTTCTTTGATGCCATACTATCACATTTTGAGTTGACTTATGATTTCGTCCATGAGGTCGCTATAATCCTTAACGGCGTTACACTTCTTGGACCGCTTGAATAGGTTTGCTCTGGTCTTCTGGTCTTCTTGGATCGCTGAGCATTGGCGTATCTTTGATTGATAAACGACGGTCCCCTGTCTCCCGGCCAGATCCTCTAGTTCCTCGACGGTCTCCCTCGATACGACTGTCCGCCCGTTGTAATCAGTGATTAGGATGCCTAAAATCTCCAACCGGGGATTGGTGTACTCTTGGACCTGTCTAACCTGTTTTATCGTTGAATAGACGGACGCTAAACCCATTCCGTCGGCGCGGGCGGGGATGATTACGCCGTCTGAGGTCGTCAATGCGTTATCGACCAATACGCCCATGGCGGGCGGCGTGTCGATGATTACATACTCATAGCCTTGGAGGTCGGATAGCGCTTTCTTTAAGCGTATCTCCCTACCTGTTTTGATCTCGGTCTCCAATGACTCCATGTTGAGGCCATGGGGTACTATGTCGCCTAAATCCGTGTGCGTTATGGCGTCGGAGATCGTGCATTTTCCCCGCAACACGTCATAAGCATTATTCGACGTTGGTTTGGCCCCCATGAGCAATGTTAAACCCGCCTGTTGGCCGTCTAGGTCGATGAGTAGTGTTTTCCTTTTCTTATGGTTGAGGCCTTGACCCAACGCCAGCGCGCTGGTTGTTTTCCCGGATCCTCCCTTTTCGGATGCTATCGTTATTATCTTCATGCTATCCCGATTCCATGTGTTCATAACGTCATAATGTCCGAATGTATGACTTTCATAACCTCCGTTAATATGACTCCCCTAACATCTTATCGATGTACGATTCCGCCGGGTCCTCCATCCTGTCGATGTTGTGGGCGTAGATCATCGTTGTATTGATGTTGGAATGTCTGGCCATTGATTGCGCCTGTTGTACCGTCGCCCCTCCGAGCAATGCCAACGTTATGGCGGTGTGTCTGAGGGAGTGTGCGGTATACCTCTCCGAGTCCAGACCGACGTTTACAAACGATTGCTTAACAATCCTCGATATGGACCTAGTGGTTAAGCGTCCTCCGGCGTTCCTGTCGCTCATTGATGCGAACAACGGAGCATCGGAGTCCATGCGCTCCCCCCTTGACTGTATGTATGTCTGTAACGCTCTCAACACGGGGGCGGACAGTATGACGAAACAATCCTTTTCATCCTTTCCTTTCCCTTGGACGAACAATACAGTATGACCGGATACCGTGCGTATGTCGTTGATATTGGCCCTCTGGACTTCTATATCCCTCAATCCCGTGCGGACCATCAGACATACTAAGGCATAATCGCGGATCCCGGCGGGGGCGGTCATGTCGATGGATGACAATACCATCTTGATTTGTTCGGCGCTCAATGGATCCTTTCTAAATCCGGCGGGCTTTTTGCATCCTTTGACTCCCTCGGAGACGTTCATAACGTTGTACTCCAACTGTAACCAAGTGTAAAACGTGCGAACGGCGGTCATGTACGCTGAGACGGTGGACGCCCTGTAGCCCATGACGTCGGATAGGTACTTTTTGTATTGGAGTACGTCATCCCTTAATGCTCCCGTCCTCCCGGTTGCCTCCAGCCATGATAGGTAATAGCTGATATTCTTCCTGTATGAGTCTTTCGTCCGGTCCTTTAAATCGAGACTGTCAACCCAATGGGTAACAACCTCCATCGGCGTATCTTTGACCAACTGAGGCGTAATAATTGCGATGCTCTCCGTCATCATATCCCTATGTATGATAGTGTGATGTTCATATAAAATCATTATCGGAAATTATGAATTTCATATATTCATACATTCATATATTTTGATGATGCAACGTCCATCAACCTCTCCGGGATCGTGTAGATATTCTACGAATACCGGGGGGAGGCCTCCACTGATTATCGCGGGACCCTCGGTAGTTCCATACGAAAAACCGTCATGGGATTGTGTGTTATCGTAATCACTGATCCCGGAGACAGAATAGGCGGGGGATTTCGGGATATGGGGCCAGAGAAGACCCGAAACGATACCATCCCCCAATGTATCGCACGATTAGTATATGCTCTGGCCAGCATATTAGCTTATCTTTTCTTGAACACGTCATATATCGCGCGCTCGTCGTCGGTATCGTCATCCGGCCTTATCCCCTCCGTATAACGTCCATACGGCGCATTGAGGACGAACGGGATAGATCCCAATGACCCGATACGGTTCTTCAATATGACGGCCTCCAATAGCCTGTTATCTTGGTCTCTTAGTTCCTCGAACAGATCCTTATTGTTGCCCTGTCCGGACGGTGTTAGTTTATTGGTCATACCTCTGGGTTGGAGACCTAGCAACACGTCGCTACTGTATTCTATGGCTCCCGATTCCTTGAACGATGCCATAGATATGGGTTGATTGTATGCGTCCCTGTTGAGGCTGGAAATAGCCACTATTGGTATCTGATAGGTCTTCGATATACGGCGCAACTCGGAAACGGTCTCATCCATGTTCTGTTTATCCGATTTTCTCCCTGTCGGGTCATCCGGTTTGAGCATCTGGAGGTAGTCGATGAATACAACGGGGACGTGTTCGGGATCGTCGCCCATGATGGCCTTATGGTTGCGTACTCTCTCTCTGATCGTATCCAACCCTATCCTAGTGTCGGATTCGGCCACTGGATGCCCCTCGGAGTCGCGGACCAACTCCCCCTCTTTCAACATATACCGTACGTCGTTTTCAAACATGAACATACGCGGGCCGATAGCGTACCTGTAGGTGTCTACGGCGTCTCTATATGTGCGTTCCTCCGTGGTTCCAATCCAATCGCCCATCTGGTAAAGGATCCTCCGGGCGTTCATCGGCTTGTTATAAACTAGGTCGTTGGAGGCGGTTATCCTACTCAACGATTTGGCCATTAACTCGGCTTTGGATTGCTCCAATGTAAAGAATAGAACATCATGGCCGTGTTCGGCGATGAAGTCGGCTATCTGTAGCGCGAACGTCGTCTTTCCCAAACTCGACACGGCCCCCATTATATACAGTCCGGGGTAGAGGCCTCCGTCCAGCTTAAAATCGAGTTCTTTAAACCCGGTACTGATCGATTTCCTACCGACACGCCCGCCAATCTCTTTTTGGAGGTCGTCCAGATAACCGCCAGTCGAATTATTGATTAGGTATTGCTCCCTCTCCCCTTTCCTGTCTTCAACGGCCCATGACTTCAAACCGTCATAGATCGCGTATAAGGTGCTGGCCCCATCGCTCATTAATGTGGCCATGGCTCCGGGGTATTCCCCTTTCAAGTCGGGATAGTCATAACATAGTGCCGATACGCCTAGATTTTGGAGCAATTCGACTATATCGCGCACGGGGGCGATATTGCTTTTAGTGTTGTCCGGAGGGAGGAATATCAACGGACCGGATAGGTTGGTCGTCTTCAACGTGCTGGCCATGGTTTGCCATGAGTCGGGAGTCATCCGGCCCATGTATCCGATGGCGTCAATTCCGATACTGTATAACGCGATGGCGTCCAATATGTCCGGACAAAACACGATTGGCGCCCCGTCGGAGGTAGTCAATGCGGTATCATTCCATATCGTCGGGATCCCGGCGCGGGGTCTGAGTGGAGGCATACCGCCCTCTGTCGGCACTCCCATAAAGTACGATTGGCCGTTGGGAATAATCATCACGGGATGGACTTTTCCCAACTCTCCGACGCCTTGAACGTTGTATATTGTGTTGAGTACGGCGGTCATATCGGAATGTTTCTCCGGATCATAATATCCGATTCCCAACCGTTCGGCGGTGTGGATGTTGATGCCATGACCGGACAACCAACCGACGGCCTCCGGATCCTTTAGATTCGATTCGGCTTTCTTGAAGAACGGGGTATAATCGACGGCCCCCGATTCTTTCTCGATTATGTCGCTCATGCCATGCCCCCTATCAGTCCGTTGGGGTGTTCATCATAGTATGCCAACGCCTTAGTATATCCGTGTTCGGCTTTCCTCCGGTCCTCGGACGTTGTTATCTTGATCCCGTCGGCCTCCAGTATGTCGTCCATCTCCAACCCGTAAAAGGCGCCGTCCAACATCATGTCGTAAATGAAGTTGTCCCCTGTATGATCGTCGCCCCATGCCTCCATGATCTCGGTTGCATGACGCTGAGCGACGGCCCGGAGTTCCTTTTTCCATGCCTCTGTCGGTAGGGTCTGATAAAGACGGTTGAGGGATCCCGTCTCCCTCATGTGCCTGTTTTTCATTTCTCTATATGTTTCGGTCATTTCTCTGGCCTCTGAGGTAGAAAATGACCGAAACAT